>LSQX01203673.1_pt1 | contig 15155 bp, 14 predicted proteins | sample 654561 | NCBI WGS metagenome assembly LSQX01 (sample SAMN04489861, study PRJNA283612) | anaerobic digester metagenome | isolation source: 4 biogas reactors fed with cattle manure at either 37C or 55C with and... | place: Denmark: Kongens Lyngby | collected 2014 | reverse complement strand
CTTCCACCCCAGGTTATAACTTTCAAGGCGCTGCATATTATTGGTTCATCCCAGTATTCTGTTTCAGATATTGAAGAGTATGTAAGGTTTCTTGAAGAGAATAGGCAATTGTAGCCTGTTATTGATTCAATGATAACTGAATACGAGCTTGCTGATATCAACAAGGCCTTTGAGGATGCAAAACAGGGCAGAAATGTGAAGACCATATTGGTTGGCAGGTGATATGTATGCTTACACCTCTTGAGAGGTTGAAAAAAGAAATTAACGAGAAATGGCCGCAGACTGCAAGGCGGGTAACCCCGTATTACATGTTTGAAGGTTATGCGGAGCATTTTGATTCCGAGGTGCCGGTTGCAAGAGCGCATGCAACAGCTTCTGTGTTCAGAAAACACAGAAACCATGTATATGATAATGACATGATTGCAGGCAGCATAAGAGGCGCCATTGAAGATGAAAGCGTCATACCAAATACGGCGCTGCAGCATGCACAGAATGTGTGTGCAAATTATGGCTCGAGGCATTTTGGTACGAATTTTGATCATTATGCACCTGATTACGAGACGTTTTTGCGTGATGGTATAAAAGGCACGCTGGAGAAAATTGAGAAATCCAAACTGGTACATAAAGGCGATAAAAAGAAACAGGTGTTTCTTGAAGCGTGTGAAATTTCCATGCAGGCATTTTCCGACATGATAAGAGGGTACTCGGACAAGGCTTTGGAAAGAGCGGAAGCTTTTGAAAAGGGAAGCTTCGAGTATGAAAACCTTATGAAGGTTTATGAGACTTGTAAAAAGGTCTCATATTTCAAACCCGAGACTTTCCGTGAGGCTCTTCAGCTTGTATGGTTTGTTCACACGGCTTTTTTGTATGAGGGCAGATATGCAATGGCTCTGGGAAGGCTGGATCAGTATCTTTACCCATACTACAAAAAGGACATTGAAGAAGGCAGGCTGGATGACATAGAGGCTTTGGACCTTTTGTGCTGCACACTGTATAAAATCTACGAGTGCAGGTATTTTGGCGGAGATGATGTGGTGAATATTGCAATTGGCGGCGTTCTGCCGGATGGTTCGGGCGGCGTCAATGAGCTTTCTTACCTCATTCTCAAGGCTGTGGAAAAATGCAATGTGCCAGGACCAAATCTTTCTGCCAGAATATATTCGGGCATACCGGATGATTTTCTTGATGAATGCCTTAAGGTCATAGGGACAGGTCTGGGATATCCGGCACTTATGAATGACGATGTGAACATACCTGCTCTTTTAAGACATGGCTACAGCATGGAGGATGCAAGAAACTACTGCATGGTGGGCTGCATTGAAAACTTCATACCAGGCAAACAGCCTCCCTGGTCGGACGGAAGATTCAATTCCCCCAAGTATATAGAGCTTGTTCTAAACAATGGGGTATGCATGCGTACGGGCGCGCGCCTTGGGCCTTCAACGGGGGATTTGAATGAGTTAAAGACCATGGAGGATTTTCTTGATGCATTGAAAAAACAGCTGGAATACGGTGCTGCCATGTATGTCAGAATGTTCAAGAATGAAAATGAAAGGTACAATGCATATACCTACATGCAGCCGTTTTTGTCCTGTTTCTGCTATCCGTGTATTGAAAGAGGTCTTGACATAAATGATGGCGGAGCTTTGTATCCGTCTGTCCATGGTGCTGCATGCATGGGCATTGGAACCTTTGCAGACTCTTTGGCCGCTGTTGAGATGTTTGTTTACAACAAAAGGGAGATTGACCTTTCGCTTCTTAAAGAAGCAATACTGAATAATTTTGAAGGATATGAAGAAGTTTTGGCAAAGGTTTTGTCAGCTCCCAAATATGGAAACGATGATGATTTTGTAGACAAATACGCCAAGTGGTTCGTAAATGTGCATTATGAGATATTCTCCAAATACAAAACCCATGATGGCGGTGCCTTCTATATTGCCATTGCTGCAAATATTAGTAATATATATGCTGGTATGGAGATTGCAGCTACTCCCGATGGAAGAAGGGATGGAGAACCTCTTAGTGATGCCGCCTCTCCCGTATACGGAAGAGACGTGCATGGTCCAACATTGGCTCTAAAGTCCCTTTCAAAACCGGATTACACCAAAGTGTCCTGTGGAACGGTTGTTAATCAGAAGTACACAAGGAATATGTTCACGGATCCGGTGAAAAGGAAGAAACTGCTTGACATGATAAAGGTGTATTTAAAGAATGGCGGTCAGGAGATTCAGATAAATGCGGTATCAAAAGAAATACTTATTGATGCAATGAAGAATCCTGAGAATTATACTGATCTGGTGGTAAGGGTGTCGGGATTCAGTGCATACTACAATTCTTTGTCGAACGAAGTAAAGCTTGACATATTAAGAAGGACTGAACATGGATAAGGGTTTGATAAGCAATATACAGCATTTTTCATTAGGAGACGGTCCGGGCATAAGGACAACTGTGTTTATGCAGGGGTGCAATCTTTTGTGCCCCTGGTGTCATAATCCCGAGACCATATCCCAAAAGCCAAGGCTGATGTTTCATAAAAATCTATGTGCAAAATGTAGGCTTTGTGAAATTGTCTGCACAAGAGGTGTTCACTCTATTAAGGATGGTGAACATGTTGTGGAAGTTGACAAGTGTGACTTTTGTGGCATGTGTGAAAAGACATGTACAACAAAAGCTTTGAAACTTTCAGGCAGATACATGACCGTGGATGAAGTGTTTGATACTCTCTACAAGGATTATGAATACATGCAGGAGTCCGGTGGTGGAGTTACAATATCGGGTGGAGAGCCTTTGCTTCAATCTGATTTTGTGGAAGCACTGAGCAAAATGTGCAAGGAGAAGGATATCCATGTGATCATTGATACGGCAGGCTGTGTTCCTTTTGCTGAATTTCTGAAGGTTATACCCTATACCGATACCTTTTACTATGACATAAAGGGAGACAGGTATGTTTATGATAATTATGTGTTTGGTGATTATGATTTAGTGATAAGTAACCTGGCAAAGCTGATTACAAAGGGCTGTGATGTGAGAATAAGGATCCCTCTGATCCCGCAGGTGAATGATAGTGTTGAAGTAATGAGAACCGTATATACAACCCTTAAAAATCTGGGTGTTACAAAGGTTTCGATACTGCCCTTCCACAGACTCGGAAGCGGCAAGTATGATGCCTTAAACCAGGAATACGGATTTAAAAATACAAAGGAGCTCAGTAAAAAGAAAATAGTGGAAATAGTGGATATATTTGAAAGTATTGAAGTTGAAATAGAGAATCATTAATAAAAAGCGGATTAGTTAGATTAAACTGACGAGACGGATATAGTGGTAAACCCCAGCTCGATTTATGGCTTATGTCTGAAGAAAAAGACAGAACAAACGGCACCCTGCCATGTTGATAAGGAAAGTAAAATAAATGCAAAATGATACCGGTTTCCCGGTATCATATTTTATTTCGTACCAAACAATCTGTCTCCAGCATCCCCAAGACCTGGCACAATATATGCATGTTCATTCAGCTTCTCGTCTATTGCTGCACAATAGATATCAACATCAGGGTGATCCTGTTGAACCCTCTCGATACCCTCCGGAGCTGCAATCAGAGACATAAGCTTGATTGATTCAGCGCCTCTTCTCTTAATAAATGTAATGGCGCTTGATGCAGAACCTCCTGTTGCAAGCATTGGATCAAGAACTATAACCATTCTATCAGCCACGTCTTTTGGCAGCTTGCAATAGTATTCAACAGGCTGCAAGGTTTCCGGATCCCTGTAAAGTCCTATGTGACCTACCTTTGCAAAAGGCATTAGCCTCAAAACACCATCCACCATTCCCAGACCTGCTCTAAGTATGGGTACAAAACATACATCTTTGCCCGCAAGCATCTTTGCCTTGCATTTCGTTAATGGTGTCTCTACTTCAACTTCTTTAAGGGGCAGATTACGAGTAACTTCGTAACACATCAGCATCGCAATTTCCGATACCAATTCCCTGAAATCCTTAGTTTGAGTATTCACATCTCTTAACATCGCAACCTTATGCTGAATTAGTGGATGATCAATACCGTGTACACTTCCCATATTTATCCTCCATAACTTTAGATTTGCTACTTCTCCAGTTCTTCAATCAATTTGTAAAACATGGATTTGATAGCATTGTTTATAGACACAGCACTTTCAATATAGTCCTGTCTGTCTCCTCTGTAAGGGTCCTGAATATCAACAACAGTTGCTTCAGGAAAAGCATATTCAAGCAGCGTATATATTTTACCCTTGTATACAGGGTATGTATCAAGAATTGCCCGCTTGTGTCCGTTAGTCATAGTGAGTATCAAGTCACTGTCTTCAATAAGCTTTCGTGTTATTTGCCTGGCACTATGCGTCTCGGTATTTATACCAAACTCTTCCTCCATAACACTGATAGCCTTTTTATTGGCAGTGTCCTCCACCACAAACAAACCTGCAGACTCCACCATAATGGCATTTTCAGAGATGAGGCCACTTGATGCTGCCTTTTTAACAAGATCTTTCATTAATGTTTCAGCCATATAGCTCCTACAGGTATTCCCGGTACAGACGAATAATATCTTCAAAATTACACAAAACCTCTTTCTCTATATATTAACCAACCTGCCACTGGCAGCTCTAAACAACCTGTTCATAATGGCATCTCCTACGCCCTTGTTTTCAATCGCTTCGGCAAAAACCACATCTGCTCCCATTTCATCAAATTTTCTCAGACAGTCATAAAGCCTGGAAGCTTGCTCTAGTGGATTGTGCCTGCTTCCCAAGGATAGTGCTTTTTCTTTATTATAATAACAAAGGGTTTCCTCAGATGCAAGAACAAATGCATTCAGTCCCAAATTATTTGCATTCTTCAATTCTTCGTTAATCCTGCTTGCTACCTTGTTCTCCTCACCTTTGTATATCGTAATTTTTGCATTAGGAGCGTAGTGTTTGTATTTCATCCCCGGCGACCTTGGCTTGTCCACTTCCTTCTGCCATTCATGCTCGGAAACCTCCATTACCACCTCGCTGATATCCTCTTGGGTAACAGCACCTGGTCTCAGTATGATTGGCGGCCAGGACACAATATCCAAAACCGTTGACTCAAGACCTACCTGACATGGCCCTCCGTCTAGAATAATGTCCACTTTGCCGGTCAAGTCCTGAATTACATGACTGGCCTTTGTTGGACTTGGTTTCCCCGATATGTTTGCACTGGGTGCTGCAATGGGAACTCTTGCGTGTTTTATCAGACTTTGTGTAATGCTGTTTGATGGGTATCTGACTCCGACAGTATCAAGTCCACAGGTTACCACATCTGACACCGTCTTCTCTTTGGATACAATCAATGTCAAAGGTCCTGGCCAGAACCTGTCGCTTAATCTTTTTAACAGTATTTCTTCTCTTTGAACTGTTTTCACTATGCCATCAAGCATTCCATATTCTGCAATGTGAACAATAAGGGGGTTGTCCTGAGGTCTTCCCTTGGCCAAAAATATACCTTCCACGGCTTTTTCATCCAAGGCATTGGCTCCAAGCCCATAGACAGTTTCAGTGGGGAAACAGACAAGTTTTCCTTCCCTTATCTTTTCCCCACAGTATTTCATTATATCTTCATCAATATTCTCAGGATCAACTTTAAATATTTCTGTTTTCACTTTTTAGTCGATTCCTCCCGACAACCTCTCCGCCTGATCGCTTGTTATAAGAGCGTCTATAAGCTCATCAAGGTCACCATCCAATATGTCATCCAGTTTGTACAATGTCAAATCTATGCGATGGTCGGTTACCCTGCTTTGAGGATAGTTGTATGTCCTTATCCTCTCACTTCTGTCGCCTGTTCCTACCTGGCTTCTTCTTTTTTGTGCAAGTTCCTTTTCCTGTTTCTCCATCTCCAGCTCATAAAGCTTTGAACGTAGAACCCTCATTGCCTTTTCCCTATTCTTTATCTGTGACTTTTCATCCTGGCAGGACACAACAAGTCCAGTGGGCTTGTGAGTTATCCTTATGGCGGACTCTGTTTTGTTAACATGCTGTCCTCCTGCACCACTGGATCTAAAAGTATCTATTTCCAAGTCATTTGGGTTTATCTCAATTTCCACATCATCAATTTCAGGTAAAACAGCAACTGTAGCGGTGGAGGTGTGGATTCTTCCGCTTGCTTCGGTTGTTGGAACTCTTTGAACCCTGTGTACACCGCTTTCAAATTTAAGTCTGCTGTATGCTCCTTTACCTTCAATGGAAAAAATAATTTCCTTGAAGCCGCCTATTCCAGTTTCATTGAAGTCTATTATTTCCGAATGCCAGCCCATACGCTCGGCATATCTTGTGTACATTCTGAACAAAACAGCTGAAAACAAGGCAGCTTCCTCTCCACCTGCGCCGCCTCGAATTTCTACAATAACGTTTTTGTTGTCATTAGGATCTTTTGGAGTAAGCAGAAGCTTGAGTTTTGATTCAAGCTCATTAACCTTTGCTGACATCTCTTCGTATTCCAGCTGGACAATTTCCTTGAACTCGCTATCAAGATTTTGAGTCAAGAGTTCCTTTGCCTCGTCCCTGTTCTGGACACATTTTTTATACTCCCTATATACAGAAACAAGCTCTTCCAGCTCCGCATGTTCCTTGACCACCTTCAAATATGTTTCCTGGTCTGAAAGAATATCCGGATCTGCGAGCTTTTGAATTAATTCTTCATATCTTTCTTCCGTAGCTTGAAGCTTTTCGAGCATATAAACTTCCTTTCAATTATTACATTTCTCTCCTGCCTTGCAGGGCTTTTGCCAATGTTACCTCATCAGCATATTCCAAGTCGCCACCAACTGGTATCCCGTGGGCTATGCGTGTAACACTTACATTAAGGGGCTTGATAAGTCTTGCCAGATACATGGCGGTTGCCTCACCTTCAATATTGGGGTTGGTGGCAATTATTATCTCTTTCGTATTCTCATTTATTCTTGCCAACAGCTCTTTTATCTTCAAATCATCAACTGTAACACCCTTCATTGGTGATATGACTCCATGAAGCACATGATAAAGTCCCTTGAACTCTCTTGATCTTTCCATTGCAACCACATCTCTGGGATCCTCCACCACACATATTATTCCTGTATCCCTTACAGGATTGGAACATATGTCACATACCTCCTTGTCGGACATGTTCATGCATACACTGCAGTACTGAAGCTGGTTTCTTGCTTCAAGTATTGCATTGGCAAATGCCGCAACCTTTTCCTTGCTTTGACCCAATAAATAAAAGGCAAGCCTTTGAGCCGACTTGTGACCAATCCCAGGCAACTTTTCGAACTCCTCAATCATTCTTGCAACAGAACTTGTGTATAGAGCCATTTCGTTCTCCTGTCTACATCAGGCCGCCAGTATAGGCCTCTTGTATTTCCCTTTGCTTTTCGTCAACCAATGACAATGCTTCATTAACTGCAGCAACAATAGTATCCTGCAGCATCTCTATATCATCAGGATCTACAATCTCAGGCATTATCTCAATTTCCTGTATAACCTTGTCACCAGATATTACTACCTTTACTGCTCCTCCGCCAGATGTGGTTTCGAAAGTCTGTTCACTTAACGCTTCCATTTCTTGTTGAAGCTGAGCTTGAATTCTCTGGGCCTGCTGGAGCATTTTCTGCATGTTGCCAGCTCCACCTTTTTTTGCCCCACCGCCAAAACCACCTCTCATGCCTTTAGCCATAAAAAACCCTCCATAAAATATAAATGCATTTCTATATAATATTACCACAGGCATATTTTATCGTCAATAAATGCAAAACGGGCATTAAAACCTTTTTGGCAGCTGATGAATAAAATATATTGGATTACCATTTTTAAGGAGTAAAGTATGTAGTATGTATATAGCAATTTTCCAGAACCAAAACGAATGCGTTAAGGTTCACAGCCTCCTGAAGAAAAGAGGCATTCAGTCAGACATAATTGCAACACCGCGAAAATTTCTGAGAGCAGGAAGCTGCAGTTATTGTCTAAGATTTCATCCTCACGACATTGACAAAGTCAGGCAAAGCGCAAAATCGGCAGGGATACCAATTTTGGCGATATACAAACTCTAGGAGTTTATATAGATTACAAGGGCTGCAGAAAGCAGCCCTTTTTGTTGGAATAAACATCTTGTTACGGGGAAGAATAATTACAAAAAGAGGTGTGATATGGGCAGGGAAAGAGAAAGAGAAAATCGAAGTTACACATACCTTATAGTTGGCCTTATCGTTGCGATATTTACCTTTTCATTTCTTCTTGCAGCATTTGGGATTGTACTGAAGGGAAACATTAGTGCAAGAAATCTTTTTTCATATATTGTTACAGCAATATCTTTCGGCGTCATTGCAGGCACTTTCCACTATTTCAGGTTGTTTGCAGCCTTCTGGTTGTTCATTCTGGGCATTTTGACAGGTTTTGCAGACATGCTAAGAGTTTTTTTGGTAAACGACTATGGATGGAATGACCTGGTTGGTCTGATGGCTTTTTTCTCGTATGTGGTAATAGGATTCTTTGCAGGACTTTTGATCCAGGCCATTCACTATCTATACAAACTGTATAAGGCAAAAAGACAAAGGCCACCTGAAATCAAATAAAAAAGAGCTGTGCATTTAACACACAGCTCGAGAATTTATTTTTGTTAATCAACTACTTTGACTCCTTCAGGAACCTTGTATTCAGTCTTTATGGTGCCATCAGGATTCTTTTCATGTCTTACCCAGATAATACCCATTGGAGTAGGATAGGTTCCTTCTGCCCATTCCAAGTCACCAAGGTCAGGCTTAATCCTTATTTCCTTGCATCCAGGCTTTAGAACTTGTATTCCAAGTACATAACCTGACATGAAGGCAGTAGGACCTGAAGCCCAGCCATGACACAGACTGTGCCTGAATCCTTTGTAGCAGAAGTTGCCAAAGTCACCATGCAAGTCTTTTACTCCATCTGGAACAAGTTCATCTATTCTTCCCGAACCTTCAAGCCACTCAATATTGAAGTCTTCCCAGAATGTTGTAGCACCTCTGTCAAGCATGCCTCCCCAGTAGGTACGAATGTTATCAAGAGCACCCTTCATGTCATTGGCCAACGCCTGTGCCTGCAGGATATAGTAGCCAAAGAAAGTAGACAGATTTCTAGCTCCGCCAACCTTGATTACTTTTTCATTCATCTCTTCCGCTGGGGCAATACCTGCCAGAGCCATTAATGCCGCAGCCTGCTTGTTATGGTTTGGATCCGGAACATGTTTTAAAAGAATGTCAGCTCTTTCCCTGCACATTGCTGCAGTCTCGTTATCACCAAGCTCTTCAAGAAGCTCTGCACCTCTAATCAATGCCAAGCGTAAAAGGGAATGAAGTCCTGCATGGAATGCCTCATCATTACCATGGGAGGGCCAGTCAAGAAATCTTGCCTCTGGCAGCTTCTCTCTTCCTTCCTCATCAATATATTGGCTGAACTGAATCAAAAGATTCTTTAAGTACTCCTTTTGCTCTGCAAGATACTCCTTATCTCCATTCTGCATGTACCAGCCATGGTGAATCAGCACCCACCACAAAGAATATGAAGAAATACCGCTCATGAAGTTGGGCAGGGGAGTTTCATTTCTTGCCAGGTCAAGACTCTTTGGTACAGACTCATCGTATCCAAATACAGCCTGAATTGTGGATGTTTCAGGATGCATGTCTCCTATCCATACCAGTCTGTCTCTCTTGATGCCATCCCATACATATTCCTGCATGTTGAGATGAACAGTATATGCTCCAACATTCCAGATTTCGTTCAATCTTTTATCATTACATTTGAACGAACCTTTGTACTCCAGCTCTCTATAAGTAAATATACCTTTTATAGTCTTGAATGAAATCCTTGTATTAGGATCAATCAAATCAATTCTACAAAATCTGAATCCGGAAGGTCCAATTTCAGGCATGCTCAAAAATCCGGTTTCAATTATCTGATCCCTGTTGATATGGTCGTTGGTGGCATTCTTTTCTCCACCCAGCTCACTCATGGCCTCCATCGCAGATTCTCCAAAACGAATGCGAAGTCTTACCATTTCAGGTGTGACTGACCATACAAACAGTTTTACATATCCGTGAAACTCAACACCAAAATCAAGGAGTATGCTTGCTGTTTCTCCATTGTTCTCAAGCACGCATGCCTCTGTCTGACCAAGATTAATCTGCGGTTCCCTGTCTTCAAGCAATACTTCTTCGCCTGTTACACGACATTTTTCTCCTTCCGACTTCCACAGAATTCTTTGAACGCCCATAAAGCGTCTTACTCTTTTATCTTCTTCCGTTTTTTCAAAAATCTCCTTTTTGCGTATGCCATAAGGCACAAAATCCATCTGCATAAAAAACCTCCAATAGCTTGTTTCCGTTAGTATACTAATGGTTTGGAATAAAGTCAATACGGTGTAAAGACACAAAAAAAGAAGGAAGCTCTTGTTTCTTCCTTCTTTTTAAGGTTATATCACTTTTTTAACCGTCTTATACCAAAACTCTCTTCTTAAGGACAACCACGCACATTCCAAAAACAACGGTCATTGCAAAGAATGCAGCACCTGAATCGGAGGTCTGTGGGTTGTCAGCTTTGTCCTTGTATGTCCTTAGAATGATATTGTCAAAATTGGTTGGATTGTTTCTGTTACCAATAGCTACAACGCTGTTAACGGCAAACAATGCATTGTCATGAGTGCCAAGCTCACTGCCATCGCCACCGTAAACAACTACCTTGGAATAGTATTGTTCTGAGCCGATTGGATAAGTCTTTGGATCTGAGAACTTGACTCTTGCAATAATTTCATCATCTACAGCAACATATACGTTTTTGCCATCATCAGCCAATATAAGGGTATGGAATCCGGTTGAAAAATCATAATTTGTCTCAAAGGCATAAAGCTTGTTGTTAATGTCGCATTTCTGAGACTCATCATAAAGCTTTATGTACAGAGTAACTTTTTTACCTTCAACCCTTACATATATTCCACTTCCTCCAAGTGCTTGAAGGCCATCATGTTCACCGGATCTGTCCTGTTCAAAGAAGTCTGACACGTTAAGCTCGTACTGGAACCTCTCTTTACCGGCTCTTGCAAAAATACCAAAGTTTTGTTTTCCTGATACCTTGACATCAACAGAGAACATGTAGTACTTTTCTTCTACTGGTTCATGAAACATCTGCCAGAAGCCATTTGAAGCAATATACTTGTTTCCATCCGCTTCTGCAATCTTTGGCTGTTCACCAAGCACAAACTGGTATGTCCATCCTGCTGGTGGATTACCGAATTCCGCACCCACCGACACGCTTTCCACATCAATTTTAGACTCTTTCACAAGCTCTATCTTCGACATATCAAGGTCTGAAAGCTTTGCAGCGTTTGCAGCCATTAGTGAAAAAATCATTACAAAGATAACGCAAAACGCAAATAACCTCTTGTACATATTTAAAACCTCCATTAACAATTGTTAAGATAATTATATTCATACAACACATTTTGTCAATATATTAATTATGTTTCCTGTTTGTTCACATTGGCTTTACTGCATACGAAAGACAAGGCTTTTTGAATATAAAGCAGAGGACTAATATTGTTTGCGGTATAAAATTATGGTAAACTTAAGTCATTATAAAAAAATGGAAGGTGCCGCCGATGCAAAGAAACCGATCAAATTGGACTATTAAGAAGATTATTTTTCTTTTCATTATCCTGAGTCTGATAGGAAAACTCATATTTGACTTTTCAGGTTTTTGGCTGAACTTTGCTTTTGTGTTTCAATATATAGGATATATTTTAGGCTACCTTTTATTTGGGTTCATTATCGCATATATACTCAACGCATATATAGATTTCTGGGACAAGAAACTGTTCAAGGATTTGCTGAACAACAACAAAAAACTTAAAAAGGCATTATGCATGATTATTGCATACATGACCTTCTTTGGAATACTAAGCTTTTTGATATTCACACTGGTACCGGCTCTTACAACCACACTTAAGGATTTCGCAGTTAAGATTCCTACTTTAATTGACAAGGTTGTGGCATATTACAACAACCTATTGGACGGTACCAAATATGAATTATCCGAAGATGTCCTGAAAAGCGTCACAAATGCTCTGGATTCTCTTCTCAAGTCAGCAACGGATGCTATCAACATAAATCTAATTACCTCCATTGTATCAAATGCAACAAGCCTGCTTTTTAATTTTATAATGGGCATTATGGTTTCAGTTTATATGCTTATAGAGAAGGAACACACCTTGGTTGCCATAAACAGGGTAATTGATGGTCTCTTCAGAAAAAGAACCGGAGAACGCTTGAGATGGATAGGGCATGAGGTCAACCAGATATTCAGAAAGTATTTTACAGGAAAACTGCTTCAAGCGCTGATCTGCACAATTCTTGCATACATTGCCTTCAGCATTGCAAGGCTGCCTTATGCAATACTTTTTGCAGTCACATTCGGTATAACCAACATGATTCCGTATATAGGTCCGTGGATAGGAGCAGTACCTATCATAATCATCAGTCTTGCGTATGATTTCTGGCTTGGTGTTGCTGCGGCCATCTGCATACTGATAATTCAGGCAGTAGACAACTGGTTTATATCTCCAAAGATTGTTGGCGGCAAAATGGGAATAAGTCCTTTGCTCGTTCTTGCCGGACTGGGTATTGGTGGGAGGCTCTTTGGGCTGCCCGGTCTAATTTTCGGTGATGTTCTTGCAGCCATATTCAAGCTTTTCTTCTATGATGTATATATAAGAAAAAGAATTGAAGCCAAGCAATTAAGCTCGCCCATGAATGAACTTCAGGAAGGAAATGAAGAAATTGAAGAAACTGAAGATGTAGTTGTTGAGGAAGAGGTTGTAACTGAGGCCGAGGAGACAGTCAGCATAAAATCAAAAATGGAAACCAAATGGGTTTCCATAAAAGAAAAGTTCAAAAAGGTATTTAAAAAGAAATAGCTAATTGATGAAACTCTTGTATCTCCTTGCTTCATAAGCGACAATGGTGGATGCAAATCCCACATTGAGGGATTCAACACTTCCCAGCATGGGAATTATACAGGGAATTGCTCCCTCCACATTCCGCCATTCAGGAGATATTCCCAAGTATTCATTACCTGCAACAATACAAACCCTACCGCTGTAATCTATGTCGTAGTAGTTTTTTTTTGCTGTCAAATCAGTAACAATAATCTTGAATTTGTTTTTGACAAGCCACTTTACAACCTCGTCCATGTCGCATACACATACAGGCATCATAAAAGCAGCACCCAGACTTGCTCTGATAACCCTGCTGTGAGTTACACGAACCCTTCTGTTTGTCATAATGGCAAAATCTCCACCAGCAGCATCCAAAGACCTAATGGTAGCACCAATATTGCCAGGTTGCTCAAGACCATCCAGCACCATAATAAGCATGTCGTCCTTAAGAGGAAGCTTGTCTAATTCATATTTGGGCATTTTGCAGATTATGAAGAATCCGTCCGCACCATCCCTGTCACTTATTTTGCTGCAGGCTTTTTGCGAAATCTGGTATGAATCCTTGCAGTATTCAATCATTAGATTTGTCTTCGATCTGTCTTCTTCTGTCTTTATCAATTCAGGACAGAAAAGAAACATCTCCACTTTTATATTCTTTTTAATAATCTTCTCAATTGCCCAAAGCCCTTCGCATATGAACAATTGTTCATTATCCACCTTTTTCCCTGCGGACAAATCTCTTGCAAGTTTTACCTCATCGGAGTTAATTCCCTTTACAGGCACATCCATGTTTTTTCCTCCCTTTTCACACAAAAAGGGCTCCTCCAAGAAGCCCCCTGTAGTATAAGTATCTTTTGCTTTTAATATTTGTAGATGGTCTTGCGGCGCTCGAACTCTTCTTTCTCAATCATCTGTTTAGCCTCTTGAGCTATATTCTTTGCCCATGCTACAGCCTTGTCGAGAATTTCTTGTGTTTCTTCGTCCGTATCACACCAAATCGGCTCAACACAGTGGAACTTGCCAAGGAGAACCGAATCAACAAGAAAATCAGCCAGTTTGTCAAGAGCCTTGGTGTCTTCTTCTTCACCTGTTGAGAAAAGCGCAATTTTTCTATCGTAGATCTTAATAACATCAAACAAGGTATTATATACTGGGTTATAGGAATCGTACCATACAGGAGTTCCTATAAATACAAGATCGTAGTCTCTTGGGTCCTTGCGCAGAGGGAAAATGTCAGGCTTCTTCTTTCTCAATACTTCCAGTCTATGCTTCAACTTTGTAAAGAAACCGTATGCCTTTACACCTTTAACTCTTACTATCTTAACAAGGTCGGCATCCAAAGCGTTAGCTATGGCTTCTGCCACTGCCTGTGTATTTCCGTCAACGGTGTTATATAAAACAAGTATCTTCATGAAAAAATGAACTCCTTTCTTCATAGTCGTAACGAGTACAACAATTATACTTTACAGCTTTTTAAATCCTTTGTCAATGTAATATTTGTCATGGCCACAAAGCTTTTATAAACATTTTAAAAATTGTACATGGATGGCAACTTTCTTGCCTCCCTTACTATATTGTCACCATAAACCATCATCGGTTTTATGACAAAAGAGTACACAAATTCCTTCTCATTAAACTCATACTTTGGATTCAGCTCCGGACCACAGCTGTGAGATCCTATGCCATTTTGCTTATACTCAATATGAATGACGGTTTCCTCCAAAGGAACCAGGTCCTTGTCATGGGGAGCAGCATCCAGCATCTTTGGTGTGTAGTGAAGACTGCTAAAGTTAAACACTGGCATGCCCTTGAACAACAGTCCTCTTCCTTCCAAATCGTAGACTGCCGCATATCTGCAGTCAATATGGTTTCCTGTTTCCTGCGGGAAGATGTATTTTGTATACTCATCTGTAACTGTTGAGTTGAACAAGCCAAGTTTTGAAGCATTCTTCATATCCGAATAGGAAGAAACAGGCCCTCTGCCAAAGTAAGTTACGTTTTCAAAACCCTTGGGCATAACTAGCATCATGCCAAACCTCGGCAGCGATTTTATATTCTTCCTGACTTCCGCAGCAACTGAGACTCCAATCTCACCAGTACCATAAACAGTCCACATCACCGAGTATTTAACTACAGGCAATCTTGACGGACCAGCCAGTGAATAAGAT
>LSQX01340117.1_pt2 | contig 15156 bp, 14 predicted proteins | sample 654561 | NCBI WGS metagenome assembly LSQX01 (sample SAMN04489861, study PRJNA283612) | anaerobic digester metagenome | isolation source: 4 biogas reactors fed with cattle manure at either 37C or 55C with and... | place: Denmark: Kongens Lyngby | collected 2014 | reverse complement strand
TCGTCCACCGGCTGGACAAGGACACAACCGGGCTCATGGTGGTCGCGAAGAACGAAACCGCCTTGAAGTCGCTTCAGGACCAGATAAAGGTCCGCGAAGTGAAGCGCGTGTATATTGTCCTGTGCTTGGGGAAGGTGCGCCAGGACGCCGGCACCGTGGATGCCCCCATCGGGCGGCACCCGGCGCACAGGAAAAAGATGGCCGTAGTCCCCACGGGTAGGAGCGCCGTTACGGACTACGAGGTCTTGGCCCGGTTCTCGGGCGAATATACCTTGGTGCTGGCAAGACTTAGGACCGGGAGGACCCATCAGATTAGGGTGCATATGGCCCACCTAGGGTACCCCGTTGTGGGAGACCCAGTGTACGGTAGGGGGAAGAACGACCTGGGCCTCAAGGGACAAGCGCTTCATGCCCTGGTGCTCGGGTTCCAGCATCCAACCACCGGGGAGCCCCTCGAGTTTTGGGCGCCCCTTCCTGAGGATTTCAAGGGAGCGCTGGAATCCCTCATCCGGAAGCATCCCCAGGCCCTTGAGGAGCTGAGGAGCGTACTACGCTCCCTGAGGCAGGGCGGTCTGGACAAGCCGAGCGAGGCGCTTCAGTATATCATTAGGAGTTTGTAGCTAGAGATTCAGAAAGTTACGAGAAAGCCCTTTATTGAAGGAGGAGGACTTAGGAAATGGCTCCCATGAGCGCCGAAGACCGAAGGATTAGGATGGCCCAAATACTTATAGAAATTGGCGCAGTTGGCGCGAGGCCCGAAGAGCCTTTTACCCTGACCTCAGGGACCAAGAGCCCCGTTTACATAGACGTAAGGCGGCTTATCTCCTTCGTCGAGGAGAGGGAGGAGGCCTTGGACATGCTCGCCGCCCTTGTCTCCGAGACCGTGAAAGAAAAGGTGGACGCGGTTGCCGGAGGCGAGACGGCAGGGATCCCCTACGCGGCTTTCCTGAGCTCTAAGATGCGCCTTCCCATGCTGTATGTGCGCAAAAAGCCCAAGGGATTTGGACGAAATGCCCAGGTGGAGGGCTATTTGGATGAAGGCAAGCGTGTCGTTCTCGTGGAAGACCTGATGTTTGACGGCGGCAGCAAAGTGAACTTTGTGCAGGGCCTCAGGAACGCAGGTTTCAAGGTGGGCCACGTGTTCACCGTCGCTTCGTACGGGTTCTCCGAAGAGTATGAAAGGACCCTCGGAGCGATCGGAGTCCAAGCCAGGTGGCTTACGGACTGGCCCGCCATAGTCGAAGTGGGAGAGAAGAAGGGCTTTTTCGGTGCGGCAGCCGCGAACCTAATCCGAGAATTCCTGAAAGACCCCCACGCATGGTCGCAGGCCCGAGGAGGGAAATAGTTCAGCGAGCCGGAAGCCAAACCACAAGTCCTCAAGCAATCTGGCCGCAGTCTGACTATATCACGAAAACACGTGAATCTCCTCGAGCGCAAGAGAGTCCGTCTACTTCAGCTCCTCGGAGAAGACCTCCATGTAGATCTCATCCTCGAAGACTCCGTCCTTGAGGATGTGCCTCTTGAGCCGGCCTACTTCCTTGAAGCCGAGCTCGGCATAGGCTTTCCGGGCGCGTGTGTTGGAACCGAAGACTTTGAGAATGACTTTACGCATGCGAAGCTCCCGGAACGCGTAGCGGAGCAGGGTCTTCATAGCGTGGGTCACTTCCTCTGTTATGTTTTGCAGAGTCTATAGCCGCGCTGAGACAGTGTCAAGAAGCGTCCGGGACAGGGTTGGTGGCCTGGGATCCTTGCACGGGTGGTGATGACTCGCGGGAAACATGCACCCGTGGATGCGTTCCGTGGGAAATATGCACCGGCGAAAGCGTTTTCTGGGAAATATGCACCGGTGAAAGCGTCTTCTCGGAAGCATGCACATATGAAAAGATTCCGGGATGATCCGTGCACGGGTGGAAGCATTCTTGGAAGATTGGGGCTTTATGCTGGGCTGTCCAATAAAACAGCACCTGGCGCGGGTAGCGGAACTTGCTCCACTTGCTTCGGTTAGACTTAATTTAGGTGAAACCTACTGAAACAGACTCCGGCGGGTGAAACTCACTCTAACAGAAATATTACGATCGCCGAAATATATGGAGAGAGGGTGGAGAATGACGACAAGGTCGTACCAGACTTGAGACGGCGCGGCCTGGGAACCAGATTGGTCCGGCGGTGTGTAGATGTGTAGCGCAGATTGGGCGTACAAATCTTGCACGCGCACATTCACGACTCAAACCTCGCGAGTAGAAGATTCTTTGAGAAACTGGGTTTCATTGAAACCGCACATGGATACATGAGCACGTACGGAGAGTGGCGGGAGAGCGGCTCGGAGTACGCCTTGGCCATCTCGGAAAATAATAAGTTGACATAATAAATATTATAGGACGTTATGGAGCTCGCAGATACTGTTCCCTCATTCCCCCGGCCGGGTTGGAGACTGGTTTGAAAACGCGTAAATAACTCATCCATTAAGATTACTCATCCCATGGAGTTACTCATCCATGATGAGGAAAAGCGAAACGACTTCTAACTGCTGCCACAGTGATGAATAACCAGCATAAGCCCAAATTTCTGTTTTCAGCGAAAGGAATTCCCATTATAGGCGTGGAATAGCGCTCTCTGAGCCGAAACACTTTTTGTGTCATTAGCTCGGTTTTCAGCGTGTCGGTTTCTAGGTCTTGGCTTATCGATCTGCCTGCCTGAAGGACGGGGGTGATTCTCAGAGGGAATCAGCATCATCCTCCCCTCTAAGTCTCGTCGCACAGAGTTTTTTTCTATACTAAAAGGAGGGTAAGCATGAAGAAGTTTCTAGCGTCGCTCTTGCTCGTGGCCATGGCTGTGGGCCTTGCCGCATGCACCCAGTCTGCCGAGCCGGAGCCGCCGAAGACGACCCTTAGGGAGTCTGAAGACTACTATGCCGTCTACTCCAGCGAGCTCACCAGCCTGAACTACCTTGTTACAAGCACCACGCTTGAATTTGGTCTGGCAACCAACCTGGTTGACGGGCTCGTGGAGCACAACCACCTAGGTATTATCCAGCCGTGCTTGGCGGAGAGCTGGACAGTCAGCGAGGACGGCCTTGTCTGGACGTTCAAGATCAAGCCGGGCATCAAGTGGGTGACGTACGAAGGCGAGGAGTACGCCGAAGTCACCGCTCATGACTGGGTAGCCGCCCACAAGTACGGCTTCAACCCCGCCAATGCCTCGAAGAACGCCAACATAGTCTATGAGGCCGTGAAGAACGGCAAAGAGTACTATAACGGCGAGATAACCGACTGGGAACAGGTCGGCATCAAAGCGCTCGACGACTACACGTTGGAATACACGCTGAACCGGCCGATCCCGTACTTCCTCACGATGCTCACCTACGTCTCGTTCTTGCCCGTTAACGGCAAGTTCCTGGAAGAGGTCGGAGAGGAATTCGGAACCGACCACACCAAGATCCTGTACAACGGAGCCTACCGCATCACCGAGTGGGTGCCCCAGGACTACAGGACGCTCGTAAAGAACGAGCACTACTGGGATAAGGACAAGATCTACATTAAGAACATGTACTACCGGTACAACAAGGAAGCCGGCACTCTCGCTCCCGACCTGTTCCTCCAGGGCGAGATCAGCGGCACCGGCCTATCTACCGAGGTCCTCAATGACTGGATGAACGATCCAGAAAAGAAGGAAATCGTTACGCCGGTCCTTCCCTCAACCTACAGCTACTTCTACGCGTTCAACTTTGACCCGCAGTTCGACGCGGAGTACGAACCGGACAACTGGAAGATCGCTGTGAACAACAAGAACTTCCGGAAGTCCTTGTTCCACGGTTTGGACAGGATTTCCGCCATGCTCACGGCGGAGCCTTTCAACCCGCAGAACAAGATAATCAACACGGTGACGCCGAAGAACTTCGTGTCCTACGGCGGCAAGGACTTCACGCAATACGGTCCTTTGAAGGACATCGTCGACAGGGACAGCTTCGATCCTGAGCTCGCCAAGGAGTATCGCGACAAAGCCAAGGCCGAGCTGGAGGGCAAGGCCAAGTTCCCCATCAAGGCCATGATGCCTTACAACTCGACCAGCTCCTCGTGGGCACAAAGGTGCATCGTCGTCGAGCAGCAGCTGGAATCGCTCCTCGGGCAGGACTATATAGATATCATCCCGGTTGCGATGCCCGGCACCAACTTCCTGGCCAACAGGAGGACGGGCAACTACGCCTTCCTGGAATGCAACTGGGGTCCCGACTACTGCGATCCTGAGACCTACTCCGACCCGTTCTATCCGCCTGCGAAGATGAACTACAACTGGCCGGAGAAGGCTATAGGGTACGATGATCCCAACGGGCTGTGCCGCTATCAGAACTTGGTCGAAGAAGCTAAAGCCGAGGTCACCGACCTTGAGACGCGCTTCGAAAAGTTCGCCATCGCCGAGGCCTGGCTGATTGAGGAAGCCTTCATCATTCCTTACGGCTTGGGCGGCGGTGGTTACCAGGCGACCAAGGTAGAGCCCTTCACCGCGCCGTACGCCACCTTCGGTATGGACATGTACAAGTGGAAGGGCCAGATTATCATGGATAAGCCCATGAATATGGATGAGTGGAACGAGGCCTACGCCAAGTGGCAGGCCGATCGTGCTGCGGCTCTTGCCGCGCAAGGGCAGTAAGGCAACGTGCTTAGGTGAAGAGAGAAGACCGCCCTTGCGGGTGGTCTTCTCTCTCCTGGAAACCTATGCGAGAGGCTGCGTGGAAAAATGCTGAAATATACTTTGAGGCGACTCTTGCAGTCAGCGGTGACGGTGTTCATCGTAATTACGGTTGTGTTCCTTTTGATGCGACTCCTCCCCGCTGAAGGCTACTTCGAAGAAAACTACGACAAACTTACTCCGGAGCAAAGAGAGAACATACTTCGGAGTATGGGCCTACTCGACCCCTGGCATGTTCAGCTCCGGAACTTCTATGCAAGTCTCCTAAGGTTGGACCTGGGCAAGTCCGTTGTGTACAGGCCCAAAGTCGACATCACTACCATACTGGCAGCCAAGATCCCCTACTCGGTGCGTTTCGGACTCGGGGCATTGTGTATATCGCTTACTCTCGGTCTCGCTATGGGGGTCACCCAAGCCCGGTTCAAAGGCAAGTGGGTCGACAGGCTGTTCACGTGTTATATAGTCTTCATTAACGCGGTACCGGCTGCGGTATACCTTATTTTCATACAGCTTTACGTTTCAAGGATGGCTCGTCTCCCCATCCTCTTCGACCGGTTCAGGCCAATAAGCTGGATCTTGCCCGTTGTATCGATGTCTCTGGGCGGCATTGCCGGTAACGCCATGTGGCTAAGGCGTTACATGGTGGATGAGCTGAATAAGGACTATATCAGGCTGGCCAGGGCTAAGGGGATGTCGGGTGCCGCCATAATGGTGAAGCACGTCATGAGAAACGCCTTCGTCCCCATGGCGCAGTATTTGCCGGCGTCTGTGCTTTTCACAATCTCCGGTTCCATCTACATCGAGTCCCTCTACTCAATTCCGGGGATGGGAGGTCTTCTCGTAGACGCCATCAGCCGCCAGGATAATACGTTGGTCCAGGCTCTGGTACTTATCTTCTCCAGTGTAGGCATCATTGGGTTATTCCTCGGGGATCTCGCGATGGCCATCGTCGATCCTCGCATCAAACTCGTGAGAGGAGGGGGAGCAAGATAATGGGCGCCAAAGAAATGGAGACGGTACAAGCCATAGAAGACCTCTCCCTGTTCGAGTTCGCGAAGTTTGATGAGCAAGCGGGAGAAAGGATAGGCTATTCGGATTACTCTTACTGGGGTTCTACCATACGGATGTTCCTCAAGAATAAGAGCGCCGTGTTTTGCCTATGCGCCATGATTACGCTCTTGGCGTTCACGTTCATCCAGCCTTACCTGCCCAATCAGAAGGACCCGACCAAAGTCTACCTCGACCCGAACACGGGCCGACAGCTCATGAACCACCCTCCCGACTCTGAGTTCTGGTTTGGTACCAACTCAATCGGCCAGGACCTTTGGTCGCGGATTTGGTCGGGGACCAGGACCTCCCTCCTTATCGCGTTCATCGTCGGGATATGGGAAGTGGGTTTTGGGATACTTTTCGGGGCCCTTTGGGGGTACGTGAGGCAACTGGATGCCCTCATCACGGAGATATACAACGTCATCAACAATATCCCGACCACGATCGTGTTGACGCTCTTGGCGTACATAATGAGGCCGAGTTTCAAGACGATGATCTTCGCCATGTGCGCGACCGGATGGCTTGGGATGGCTCGCTTTGTGAGGAACCAGATCATCATCATACGAGATCGCGAGTACAACTTGGCCTCGCGGTGTTTGGGTACTCCCACGTCGCGCATTATTACGAAGAACCTCCTACCCTATCTGGTTTCGGTAATCGTGCTTCGCATTGCGCTGTCGATTCCGGGTACCATCGGGTGGGAAGTCTTCCTAACGTACATTGGACTGGGGCTTCCGGTGAACACGCCTTCTCTGGGGAACTTGGTAAACGAAGGCAGGAGGCTTATCATGTCGCCGAGTCTCAGGTACCAGCTCATATTCCCTGCGGTGGTCTTATCCATCATAACAATATCATTCTACGTGATGGGCAACGCTTTTTCCGACGCTGCCGATCCTCGTAATCACTACTAGGAGGAAGAAGCGATGAGTGAACCCATCTTGTCAGCAAGAGACGTAGTCGTGAAGTTCAGCCTGAGGGGCCAGGTTCTTACGGCCGTTCGCCAGGCTTCCTTGGACCTGTATGAAGGCCAGACCGTGGCCATCGTCGGAGAGTCCGGTTCCGGGAAGAGCGTTTTCACCAAGACATTCCTGGGCATGCTTGACGCCAACGGCTGGGTTGATTCCGGTTCCATCATGTTTGAGGGTGAGGACCTGGCTAAGTTCAAGACCGAAAAAGAGTGGCTCAAGATCCGGGGGAAGAAGATCGCCATGGTCTTCCAAGACCCCATGACGGCCCTTAACCCGCTGAGGACCGTGGGCATGCAGATACGTGAGGTACTGGAGCTCCATCAGGGTCTAAGGGGCCAAGAAGCCAAGAACCGTACAATCGAAATACTTGCCCAAGTCGGCATAGACAACCCGGCTATGAGGTACGGCCAGTATCCCCATGAGTTTTCAGGTGGTATGAGGCAGAGGGTCGTAATCGCCATAGCGGTGGCGTGCAACCCGCGGATCCTCATCTGCGATGAGCCGACCACGGCCCTTGACGTGACGATCCAGGCCCAGATCCTGGAGCTTATCAAGAGGCTTCAAAAGCAGCTCAACCTCACCATCATCTATATCACTCACGATTTGGGTGTAGTTGCCAATGTGGCCGATTACGTCGCCGTGATGTACGCGGGAGATATCATCGAGTACGGGACGGCGGAAGAGATATTCTACGACCCAAGGCATCCGTACACTTGGGCACTTCTGTCATCGCTGCCCCAGCTCGGTATCAAAGGTGAACCCCTGTACTCGATCTCCGGAACTCCTCCAAGCCTTTTCGCCGAGATCAAGGGAGATGCTTTTGCGCCGAGAAACCCGCAGGCGCTTAAGATAGACTTTGTCCACCGCCCTCCCTACTTCAGGGTTTCTCCGACTCACATCGCCCGCACTTGGCTTCTGGATCCTCGTGCACCCAAAGTTGAGCCGCCTGCGCCGATCAAGGCGATGCAATCGAGATACGCGAGGTATGCGACATGATGACCGAAGAGAGAGAAGTCTTACTAGACGTCCAACACTTGCGGGTGCAGTTTAAGGTCCGGGGCCGCCGGCCGTTTGTGGCGGTGAGAGACGTTTCCTTTCATGTGTACAAGGGCGAAACTTTCGGGCTGGTCGGAGAGACAGGGTCCGGTAAGACGACCATTGGCCGCGCGATAGTGAGGATCAACGAGACGGCCGGTGGAGTCATCAAGTTCAAGGGGCAGAAGATAAACGGAGTCATACCCAAGGAAGTCGACCGCATGGTGACCCAGAAGATCCAGATGATTTTCCAGGATCCCATGGCGTCTCTCAACGAAAGGGCAAAGGTCGACTACATCGTCTCCGAGGGACTCTACAACACGAGGAACTACAAGGATGAAGCGGACCGCAGGGCCAAGGTGGAGGAGGCCCTCCTGGAAGTAGGGCTCCTCCCCGAGTTTGCCTCCCGCTTCCCCCATGAGTTCTCAGGGGGACAGAGGCAGCGTATCGGGGTCGCAAGGGCGCTTATAATGGAGCCCGAGTTCATCATAGCGGATGAGCCCATATCCTCACTGGACGTGTCCATCAGGGCCCAGGTCCTTAATCTCCTTTCGGCGCTCCAGAAGGAAAAGGGGCTTACCTACATGTTCATCTCCCACGACCTGTCCGTGGTGCGGTTTATTGCGGACCGGGTTGCGGTCATCTACAAGGGAGAGATCGTTGAGCTTGCCGAAACGGAGGAGCTCTTCAGGAACCCCCTCCACCCGTACACCAGGGCTCTTCTATCGGCCATTCCCACTCCCGATCCGAGGATCGAGAGGGAGAAAAAAGTGCTGGTCTATGATCCAACGGTCCATGACTACTCCAAAGACAAACCCAAGTGGGTGGAGATCAGGCCGGGCCATTTCGTCATGGGCAACAGCGTTGAGATTGACCGGTACGAATCCATGTTGAACTAGAAAGGGTCACCAGTGGTAACTGGCACCCACGCCGAAAAATCTGTAAAGTGCCGTGGCCAAGATAGCGAGTTGAAAGGCCGACCAGAGGAGAGCCGGTATGGGGTTCTTGAGAAAAGACTCAAGCCGGTTGTCCGGAAGGTCCGGCCTTCTTGGTAAGAGGCCGGTAGGGTCCCTCCTTCCCAGGAGTTCGGCTCCGGATATCTTGTCTTCGCTGATATCGGTGCCCGTCTCGGCGGTCCGCGCCGAGAATCCCAGGAAGTTGGTCTTTCTGAGGTATACGAGCCAGGCCAGAAGGACGTAAAAAGCCATAAATGTCGGGAGCATGACCGCCAGGTAATAGGTCCTCTTGAAGCCCAAGAAGGCGATTGCAGCCGAAGCCGAAGAAGCAACGGCAGTGAGGGCCAGGCCTTGGGCAAAGGTCTTTAGGCGAGCCATGTAGAGCGTTCCTCCCGGCTAAGCAATGGGACATGTATATTATTAGCCTAAGAGCGGGCCCTTGTACAGCCCGGTTGGCTCCCCATGAAACGAGGTGTGGGCTTAGATGACGCTGAAGAGAGGCGTTTCGGCAATCCTTGCGGCAATTCTTGCCCTGGTTTTGGTTCCGTTGGTCATAGGTTGTTCTCCCGATAACCGGGGAAAGCAAAGCGAGCCGGCCCTTGACGATGTTGAGATCGGTGTGCAGGTTGACAAAATGATCGCCGAGTACCTGGAATCGCTGGCCCTCGATGACCGCGAAGTGATATTTTCCGTAGATGATTCAGTATCTAAGGGTGTAGTCACGCTCTCCGGCGAGACCTCAGACGAATCCCTCAAGAAAGGCCTGATTGACAGGGTTGCCGAGATCTCCGGGATAACCCTGGTCGACAAGATCGAGGTCCTCCCTGCTCCTTCGATGGGAGAAAAGGTCTTCGGCATCGTGAAGGTACCGGTCGTGAACCTGGGTGACGGCCCAAGGAGTTCCGGCGGTTCTCACACCGTCACTCAGGCGAGGATGGGCGATGTCCTCCGGCTCCTCAAAGAGAAAGACGGATGGTACTTGTGCCAGATGCATGACGGCTACCTCGGTTGGGTTGGGCCGGAGTCAATACACCTTGCGGACCGGCAGGAAGTTGAGGCTATAAGTGACGGCCGCGTCGCCCTGGTCACCGCCAAGACGGCCCCCGTATTTTCCGAGCCGGGCGGCAACACGCTTTTCATACAAGCACTTGTCCAGGGCAGCGTCCTCCCTCTCCTCGAAGAAGAAGGCGACTGGGTCAAAGTGGGTATCCCCGGCGGCCCCGACGCTTGGATGGAAGCCTCCAAAGTACGAGCGCATGAAGGTATGGAAACGGTGTTTACCGAGGAGAAAGGTGCCCTCCGGGTGATTGAGACGGCAAAACAGTATCTGGGCCTCCCTTATCTCTGGGGCGGTACCACTGCGTACGGTTTCGATTGCTCGGGGTTTACCCAGTTCGCCATGCGGATGAACGGCTACTCGCTGAGGCGCGATTCGGATATGCAGTACGAACAAGGTGAAGAGGTTGCGAGCAGGGACGAGCTTAAGCCGGGTGACCTGGTGTTTTTCCAAACCTACCGGAAAGGCCCGTCTCATGTCGGGATATACATCGGAGATTCCCGGTACATCCAATCGGGAGGTCAGACCGGGGTCGCTATCTTGAGTTTCGACCCCGCCCATCCTGATTACTCGGAGGCTCTGGACAAGGCCTATCTAGGAGCCCGCAGGATCATCAAATAGCCAACCAGACCCGAGCCGCCCGGCAAGCTTTGCGGGAATTGCGAAGTGGCCGGGCGGCGCCCTCTTGGCATGCGACGGTTTTTCCCGCCTTGGGACGTTAACCCACGGCTCCGGGAGCCGGTATAAAGATGACCTGACCGGGAGTCAGCGTATAAGGCGGAGAAAGCTGCGGGTTGAACGCGGTGAGCTCGCCTACGTTCATCCCGAACTTCCTGGCGACGTCCTCGATGGTTTCGCCTTCCATGACGACATATCGCCTCGCGGCGCCACTCCCTCCCGTTCCGGGCGCGACCGGCGTTAACTCCGGCGGGGCCATATGGGGTCTGTGATGGGTTGGGATGTGGATTACCTCGCCGGGGAAGATCACATCCGGGTTTCTGATTTGAGGGTTAGCCTTAATCAGCTCATCCAGGGACACCCCGTGGCGTTTGGCGATTAGGAACATGGTGTCGCCCGGCTGGACCACGTATTCGATAGTACCTCTTACCGGTGGCCTCTCGGGCGGCTTCGGACGATGACGGTGGTCATGGTCATCCGGACGGTCCGGGTGCCTCGGTGTGATTATCAGCGTGATGTTGCACTTACGTGCGATCTCTCTTAGGAGCCTAAGCTTCCGGTCCTGGCGCCCTGTGCCCCGGATGATGACGGCTCTTCCCGCTTCATCGTGGATGAACCGGTCTGCCCGCATCCACCCCATTTCCATCGCCTCGTTCTCCTTTGACCAGAGAATAGGCAGTATATCACTGAGGTCATCTGAGAATCGGATTTCGTTGAACTCGCCCGGAATCTGACAGCCTACGCAGGCGAGGAGTTCGTGGCAGTCATCCTTCTGCTTCCTGTGCAAATCGACAAGGTCGCGGATAAGGTCCAGACACTCAGAAGACACGCCCAGCACCAAGAGCCTTTCATAGAGCGGAGTAAGCTCCCGGTTGCGCATCCAGACGTAGGTAGTAGCCTGAACGACCTCCTGGTCCGCCATAATATCCCCCTCCAAGTCTTCCGCGAATTGCTTATTCCATCCAATCTATGAGGAGGAAAGAGGTTTTGTGCTGAAACGAAAAAGCCCTCTCATGAGAGGGCCATGTGTGCTTTGTGAGAGTAACGCTGCCTAGGATGGCTCGGGCTTCTGGGGAGACCTAGTGCGTCTCTTTGGAGGTTCGGGCCACGGCCACATACCTTCCTCGAGCCAGTAGTTTTCAGGTTCCCGCCAGTACCAGTCTTCTTCCGGGTCTTCCACCCGGTCTGCATCTTCGGGCGACGGGACGTCCTGTTCTGCTAGAAAATAGGGGTCGAACTCCTCTTCATAGAAGGGCGATTCCAGCGGGTAGTTGCCTCGCCGGGGCGGCCTCCTTTCTTCTCTGGGCCCCTCATCTTCCAAAGGGTTTTTGTCCTTCATGGTGTCCCTCCTTTCACCCACCGGGCATAGCGTACCCATGACGAACTCTTGTATGTACTGCCGTATGCACGGTCTTAAGTCCCGGAGACACCCAAACCGGCGTTTGCGTTTGTTGGTAGATCATGCTAAACTTTTGTTCGAGGTGTGAAGAGACGAGGAGGGGGTTCCATGGCGACTCTTACAGAACAGCAGGCTAGAGTGCTTGAGGTGATTAGGGAAAGCATCCGAGAGCACGGGTATCCTCCTTCGGTCCGCGAGCTCGGCGAGAAACTGGGACTTAAGTCCACGGCCACGGTCCACACACACCTTAGGAACCTGGAGCGCAAGGGTTTCTTGAAGAGGACCGCGCAGAAGTCCAGGGCCTATAATGTCACGGCTTTGCCCGACAAACGAGCAAGCGGGCCCGTTGTCATGGTCCCTCTGGTCGGGATGGTGCGGGCGGGCACTCCTGTCCTTGCCGTCCAGAACATAGAGGATATGATCCCATTCCCCAGAGCTTTCGTTAAGTCGGAAAACGTTTTTCTCCTCAGGGTCCAGGGCGACAGTATGATAGACGCAGGCATATTTGACGGTGACTACGTCTTGGTTAGACAGCAGGATTACGCCGAGAACGGCGATATAGTGGTCGCCCTCCTCGGTGATGAAGCCACTGTCAAAGTGTTCTACAAAGAGAAGGACGCGGTAAGGCTTCAGCCCAGAAACCCCCGGCTGGCGCCGATCGTATCACGGGATGTCCGCCTTATAGGCAAGGTTGTGGGCCTCTACCGGGACGTTCATTGACGCGCTCCCCCGGTTTCCGAGGTTCAGGTTGTGAGGACTCTTAAAGCCGCCCTCCTTACGGCCAACATTACGTGTTCTTTGGTGAGCCCGCCCTGAAGGTAGGCAGTGTACGGCTCGGTGAATGGCCCATCGCAGGAAAGCTCTATGGACGACCCCTGGACGAACGTTCCCGCAGCCATGATTATCTGACGGTCGTAACCGGGCATGTCCCAAGGCTCCGGTACCGCAAAGGAATCCACGGGCGACGAGGCTTGTATGGCTTGAGCGAAACGCTTGAGTTTCTCGGGAGAACCCAGGGTTATTGCTTGTACGATGTCAGAGCGTTCGTCAAAGGGCCCCGGGTCTACTTCAAAGCCTAAGCGACCCAGGAAAGAGGCGGCGAAGGTAATGCCTTTCAAGCACTCACCCACTACCTTTGGTGCAAAGAAGAGCCCCTGGTACAGATCGCGATATCCCCACTGGCAGCTCCCTGCCTCGGCTCCCAATCCCGGCGCGTACAGGCTCTCTGCGACCCTGGCGACCGGCTCGGCCTCGCCCACGGCATAGGCCCCCGTAGGCGCAAGGCCCCCGCCCGGGTTCTTGATAAGCGAGCCTACGGTCAGAGAAACACCCAACATGGGAGGCTCCAAGGGGCCTGCGAACTCGCAGTAGCAGTTGTCGACCAGCGTCCAGAGACCCCTACACTTACTCTTTACGAGCCGCATGAACTCCCGGAGCGAGGCCATGGAAATGCTCTTCCTGGCGGTATAGCCCCGGGAGCGCTGGATGTATATGACCTTCGTGTTGCTTCTCAGCTTTTCGAATAGATCGGCTTCCACCGCGTCCATTCCAATGTGTCCTTCTTCGTACTTTAGGAGGCAATCTGTCTCCCGGTAGGTTATCCCAAAGTCCCCTAGGCCGTCCTTTCCCGTTACGGGCTGAAGAGTATCGTAGGACGGGCCCGTCACGCACAAGACGTCGTCTCCGGGCCTTAAGAGCGCGAACAGGGCAGTTTTGAGGGCGTGGGTGCCTGAGGCCCAGTGTGTCCGCACAAGACCCCGTTCTGCCCCGAAAACCCTGGCATAGAGGCGGTCGAGGGTGTCCCTGCCGGCATCTCCGTAGCCGTATCCCGTAGAACCGGACATATGGTGAAGGGCCACCCGTTCTGCGATGAAAGAGTCCAGGACCCTTTCCTGGTTGGCCATGACAAGGGCATCAATTCTCTCCCAAACGGGTGCTACTTCTTCTTGGCTCTCTATATATGCTTTCTCGAGCAGATGAGAAGCCGTCATTTCTTCTTTATCCCCAGTTTTCTTGAGAGTCTCTCTGCGTCTTCAGGCAGTAGGTCTACTCTAAGGAGGGCCCCTTCGTCGTCGTGGATCTCACTCCGGATGTTCCCTACCCTCTTTATGTCGAAGACAAGGTCCCATTTGGAGTACGGAACGTGCCAGGACACCGTTATCCTCTTTTTCGACAACCCTTCGACTACTCTCCGGGTAAGCTCATCCAATCCCTCTTCAAACACGGCCGATATAGCCACGGCTCCCGAGTGAATGCGGAGCATCGACTCGAGCTCCTGGGGAGATACGCGGTCTTTCTTGTTGAAGCACACGACTCTGGGGCGTTCATCCACCCCCAGGTCAGACAGGACTCCGTGGACCGTTGCCATCTGCTGGGGCCAAGCAGAGTTCGACGCATCTACGACGTGGATAAGGAGATCGGAGTCCACGGATTCCTCAAGCGTCGCCCTGAAAGCCGCGATGAGTTCGTGGGGAAGTCCCTGTATGAAGCCGACAGTATCGACAAGGAGGACCACTTGGCCGCCCGAGAGCTGCCACCTGCGCGTCCAGGGGTCCAAGGTGGCAAACAGCTTGTCGTCGGCGTAGGCCTCATCGCCGGTGAGGGCGTTGAAAAGGGTGGATTTCCCGGCATTGGTGTAGCCCACAAGGGATATGAGGGGGATCCCGGTCGCCTTTCGTTTCTTGGTCTGTTCGGCCCTATGTCTGGCGACTCTCTTTAGTTCACGTTTCAGAGAGGCTATCCGGTTACGGAGGGCCCTCCGGTCCATCTCAATCTTGGTTTCTCCCGGACCTCTTGTGCCGATCCCCGCGCCAGGGTTGGACATCTCGATCCCCGCTCCCGTGAGGCGTGCCAGAGCATGCTGCGCCGCGGCCATTTGCACCTGGATTTTGCCCTCGGCGGTCTTGGCCCGGGAGGCGAAGATTCTCAGGATGAGGTCGGTCCTGTCCATGACCTCAACGCCCGTTAGGTCCTCAAGGTTCCGGAGCTGGGTCGGGCTCAAGCGGCCGTCCACAACTACGCAGGCGGCATCCTCGCTTTCCACGGTCTCCACGAGTTCTCGGGCCTTGCCCTTTCCTACATAGGTTTGAGGATCGGGGGCTTCCCTCTCTTGAGTCACTTGAGCCACGACTTCAAAGTCCAGCGTCTCCGCGAGGCGCGCGAGCTCCCTCATGGACTCCTTCCAGGAGAACATCTGGTCTTTCGAAGCAACTACGGCCTTGTGGTCATGGATGCCCACGAGCACTGCTTTGAAAGTGGTGTTTTCGCTTAGCTCGAAAGGTGTTTTCGGCACGGCGTCCTCCCGGTTGCGTACGTAAGTCTGAAAGC
>LSQX01171223.1_pt1 | contig 15159 bp, 10 predicted proteins | sample 654561 | NCBI WGS metagenome assembly LSQX01 (sample SAMN04489861, study PRJNA283612) | anaerobic digester metagenome | isolation source: 4 biogas reactors fed with cattle manure at either 37C or 55C with and... | place: Denmark: Kongens Lyngby | collected 2014 | reverse complement strand
CCGATGCTCGGCGGAAACGCTTCGTCAGAAATCAGGATGTGGATTTGCGGCTGCGGAGGCTCAAATAACCGTGAAACCGGCATACTTGAGGAGTTGCAGCTTGAGTCACTCTATCGCAACCCATATAAGCTTTACCCCGTCTGGGACGGTCTGATTTACGGTAAAGTTATTGCCGAACCAAATATAACTTTGATGCTCAACTGTTCCTGCTGCAAAGCGGATATGGACGGAGAAAAAATCAAAGCCGTATACGGCTGGCAGATGACAACTCAGACATGGCAGAAAGTCGAAGCCGATTACTTCGCCGACTGTTCCGGCGACAGTATTTTGGCGCCGCTGACAGGAGCTGAATTCAGGTTCGGACGCGAATCAAAATATGAATTCGATGAAGAGATTTCTGTTAAAGAGCCGGACAGCAAAACGATGGGCAACTCCTGCCTTATCCAGGCGAGAAAGCTTGATCATGAAGTCACTTTCAAAGCTCCCTCATTTTCAACAAAACTGACAAAAGAAGATGTTGCGAACCGCCGCCCCAACCTTGAAAGCAGCTCGGAAAACTTCTGGTATCTTGAGCTCGGTGGAGACAGAAACACTATCAAAGACGCAGAGACAATCCGTGACGAGCTTGTAGCTCTCGCCTATGGTATGTGGGATTATATAAAAAACAGCGGTGAATTCGACGCCGCCTGCTGGCAGCTTGATTTCATCGGCTTTTTACCGGGAAAGAGGGAATCAAGAAGGCTTATCGGCGACCATATTATGACGCAGAAGGAAATATCCGCCGACACCTTTTTCCCCGATACTGTAGCATACGGCGGATGGCCGCTTGACGACCACGAACCCGGCGGTTTCTGGCACAGAGGACACCCGAACACAAACGGATACACACCGAAACCATATAAGATTCCGCTGTCGGTACTTTATTCCAAAAATATAGAAAACCTCTGGTTTGCGGGACGGAATATAAGCATGACTCATGCCGCGATTTCTTCATCGCGCGTCATGGCAACCTGCGCTCTGTTAGGTCAGGCTGTCGGAGAAAGCTGCGCGGTAGCTTCGAAATATAAACTCACCCCAAGGCAAACCCGCAAGCTGTACATCTCCGAGATACAGCAAAACCTCATGGAAAGCGATTGCTTTTTGCCGGGGTTTGTAAGAGAAGTTTCACCAATATGTAAAACGGCGAAGCTGTCATCAAAGCCGGAAAATATTGAAAACCCGGAAAATCTGAGAAACGGAATCGACCGAGATCATCGAATATATGAAGGAAGCCAGGGAGTTTATATAGAAAAGGGCGGCTCAGTTATATACACATTGAGCAACCCGACTGAAATTTCAAAAGTCCGAATGGTTTTCGACTCCGACCTTGACAGAAACACCCTTCCGGGAGATGCATGCGAACGGCAGCACAGCATGAGAGCTAATATAAATACAAACTCGCCTGTCATGACAATGCCGAAAACTTTAATTAAATCCTATAAACTGACCGCTCAACTTGAAGACGGCGGTGAAACCGTTTTAATTGAAGATGAAGAAAACATCAAACGGCTGATTAGTCTTAATATTGGTATAAAGATAAAGCAGCTTACTCTAACGCTGAACTCCGACTGGTCGGAAAACGGAGCTTATTTCGAGGGAAAAATACATCTCTTCTCCTTTGATTTTACCTAATGTGATAATATTGCATTGCCACCTTTAAATTTATTGTAAAAATAACATAGCGGCACTTGAAATGTTACCGGATTCGTGATATAATTTTATGACAGCAATGAGCGGCGAGAACGGACCATACCAGCCGGGAAGTTAGCGGCGTCCTGTACCTGAAATCCGCTGTAGCAGGGGTCGATTCCCCGTCAGAGGGATGAGCCTTGTGCGGTCAGCTCCGCCATCTGCGTGTTGACAAACGGGTCTTGCGCAATCAGTCATATGTGAACCATGTCAGGCGGGGAACCGAGCAGCATTAAGCATATTGGCTGATGTGCCGCGAGGGTGCCTGTTTCGAGCGCAGATAACGGGAAGCGTGCATGAAGTGAATTTCGACTTCGGGGTGTATGGTTCGCTCCCGCCGCTCATGCTTTTTTTGTTTTACGGAGATCGGAGGCATTGTGATGCATCAGGCGTTATACCGGAAATGGCGTCCCAGGACTTTTGACGAAGTTTGCGGCCAGGAACAGATAACAAGCGTACTTAAATATGAGCTTGAAAATAATAAAACATCTCATGCCTATCTCTTCTGCGGATCAAGGGGAACCGGAAAAACCACCTGCGCCAAGATACTTGCAAAAGCGATAAACTGTACAGATCTCCAAAACGGCAGTCCCTGCGGGCTTTGCGAGTCCTGTATCGCCATAGAAAGCGGATACGCGACCGATATATACGAAATGGACGCTGCTTCAAATAACGGCGTCGACGATGTCCGCGCGATCCGGGACGAAGTAGTGTATGCTCCGACAACCCTTAAAAGCCGCGTTTATATTATCGATGAAGTTCATATGCTTTCCGACAGTGCTTTCAATGCACTTTTGAAAACGCTTGAAGAGCCGCCGTCTCAGGTTGTGTTTATTTTAGCGACGACCGAGCCGAAAAAAGTATTGCCTACGGTTCTCTCCCGCTGCCAGCGATTCGATTTTCGAAGGATCGACAGCCGGATAATCGCCGACCGTCTGATGTTCATCGCAAAAGAAGAAGAAATTGAAATAGAACCCGCCGCGGCGATGTATATTGCGAGGACGGCACAGGGCGGAATGCGTGATGCAATCAGCCTTTTAGAGCTTTGCGCCGGTGATGCCAAACCCATTGATGTAAAAACCGTTGAAACGATTTCGGGTGCTGTCAGCCGCGGACTTCTGTCTTCCGCCGTGCGGGCTGTAATCTCAAACAATGCTGCTGCAATATTCGAAATAATCGCAGAGATATACGGCACATCCAAAGACATTGCGGTTTTCTGGCAGGATCTTATATCTTACTACAGAGACCTGATGGTTGTAAAAAGCGTTAAAAATCCGGAGGCTTATCTCGATATCACAACCGACGATCTCGAAGAGCTGAAGCAGATTGCGGCTGATATGACAATGGAACAGCTCATCGCGCATAACAGACAGCTCGACGAAGCTTATTCCAATATGCAGGGGGGCAGGAGCGCCGAATCAAAACGGGTGACTGCAGAAATGACGCTTATCCGGATGGGCGATGGCCAGCTCTCATCTTCGCCCGAAAACCTTTTATCCCGAATAGCTTCGCTTGAAAACCGTCTTGCGGTCGTTGAGTTGAATCCCGCAAAATTACATGCTGTAACTCCATCCGGCAAAGAAGATGGAAAGTCGGACAAAGAAACAGCTAAATCCGAAAAAGTAAACTCAAAACCGCTAAAGGAAGCGACACCTAAAACCGATTCCGCTTCATCCAAACGGCTGATATCCCTTCGCTGCTGGAGCGATGTAGTTGAAAAGTACTCATTGTCAGATAAAATGACTTCCTCATTTTTGTCAGGTTCAAAGGCATACACGGAAGACGGAAAGAGCACGGTTCACATTATGCTTCAGAACAGTTTTGCGGCCGGAATGCTTAATAAACCGGATGTAAAACTGACATTGGCTTCACTGATTGCGTCCAACGGCGGTTTTCGACCTGCACCGAACGATATAGTATTTAAAACACCTGAAGAAGGTTCCGGCATTACCGGTTTTGAACTGATAGACGAATTGATTAACTAAGAAAAGAGGTGCTTATAAATGAAAGCAAGACTTCCTAAAGGCTACGGCGGCGGTCCGCAGAATATGAATTCAATGATCCGTCAGGCTCAGAAGATGCAGGAAGAAATGGAAGCGCTGCAAGAAGAGCTTGATGCCCGTGAATACGATATCGAATCCGGCGGCGGAGCGGTAAAGCTGAAAATCAGCGGAACTAAAGAAATATTATCCCTTGAAATCGAACCGGATCTTGTCGATCCCGAAGATATTGAAACTCTGACCGACGTTCTTATCGCAGCATTCAACGCGGCAGTTAAGAAGGTAGATGACACAAACTCCGCAGAGCAGGAAAAGATTACCGGCAAGCTAAATATGCCGGGACTCGGCTGATATGGAAGAATATCTGCCGACTCTCGAGCGGCTTATAGATCAATTCAGAGCACTCCCCGGTATCGGTCGTAAAACCGCTCAAAGACTTGCATTCAGGGTGCTGGAATATCCCGAAGAAAAAGCCCGTGCTTTCGCCGATGCAATAATCGAAGCAAAAACCCGGATACATGAATGCGAATGCTGCTATAATTTAAGCGAAGAGCAGTTTTGCCGTATCTGCAGAGATCCCATGAGAGATCATGAGACGGTTTGCGTTGTCGAGGGCGTGAAAGACCTTATGAGTCTTGAAAAGGTTCGTGAATATCACGGACTTTATCATGTGCTTCACGGTGTTATATCTCCTCGTGACGGAGTTACGCCGGATATGCTCCGGATAGATGAGCTTATCAGCCGTATCAAAGCCGAAGACAGCGATATTAAAGAAATAATCCTCGCAACCAACCCGACTGTTGAGGGGGAAACCACTTCGCTGTATCTATCAAAGCTGCTGAAGCCTTACGGCGTAAGAATTACCCGCCTGGCATACGGCATACCTGTCGGCGGAGGACTTGAATATACCGACGAAAACACTCTCCTGAGAGCCCTTAAAGGCAGGACGGATTTTGAATCCGGCAATCTGTAACTAAAAATCATTATAATACAGCGCGACGAAAATCGCGCTTTTTTAATCTCTGTCAAATTAAAAAGTTTTGAATAGCAAATATATCTTGCATTTATCGAAAAACATTGATACAATGTATCTATACGGTACAAAATATATTTTCGAACATATTTGCTTAATAATTGATAAATGTGAAGGGAGAATGGCAATGACAAAGAAATTCGATGCAAGTTTTGATTCGCTTTACAGTTTTAACTGCCCGGATTGGTTTAGGGATGTCAAGTTCGGTATCTGGAGTCACTGGGGTCCGCAATCCGTGCCGATGTACGGCGACTGGTATGCGAGAAGCATGTATATCGAAGGCTCGGATCAATACAGATATCACGTTCGTCATTACGGTCATCCTTCAAAATTTGGCTTTAAAGATATCTGTACATTATGGAAAGCCGACAAATTCGATCCGGACGAGCTGATGGAACTTTATTACAGAGCCGGAGCAAGGTATTTTGTCGCACAGGCAACGCATCATGATAATTTCTTCAACTATGATTCAAAAGTAAATCGCTTTAACTCGGTAAATATCGGTCCGAAAAAAGATATCTGCGCTTTATGGAAACAGGCGACAGAAAAGTATAATATGCCGTTCGGACTTACCGAACACCTCGCGGCTTCTTTTTCCTGGTGGCATGTTAATAAAGGCGCTGATAAAACAGGACCGTATAAAGATATTCCGTATGACGGCAACGATACCGATTACCGGGATTTTTATCATGACAACTATGAGCATAACGAAAATAATGCCCCTTGGCTTACGCAGAACCGGAAATACCATGAATATTGGCAGCGAGCTGTATCGGAGATGATAGAGAAATTCACCCCCGATCTTCTCTATTCCGACAGCGGACTGCCCTTCGGCTCCGAAGACTATTCTTTCGGTCTTGAGACTGTTGCACAGCTGTATAATTCATCAATAGAAAAATACGGGTATAACCGGGCAGTCTATACACAGAAAGACCGCAATGAAGCCATTTATAAAGTGGGAATCCTCGACATCGAAAAGAGCCAGCTGCCTGGAATCCAGGAAAGAACCTGGCAAACAGATACATGTATCGGAAACTGGTTTTATGATGTCCGTCAGGTTTACAAAAAACCGGGTCATATAATCGAAATGCTGGTCGATATCATCTCCAAAAACGGAACGATGCTGCTCAATGTCCTGCAGCGCCCCGATGGTACTATCGACGAGTGGGAAAGATGGACTCTCGAAGAGCTGGCAGAATGGTTCAAAGTATGCAGTGAAGGTGTGTACAATACCCGTCCGTGGAAAGTTTACGGAGAAGGCGACAGCCGTGTCGAAATAGAAGGTTTCAAAGAAGTCAGCGTTCCGTGGAATTCCTCCGACTATCGTTTTACCAATAAAGACAATTCAGTTTATGCATTTATGATGCAGGCGCCGAAGGATAACCGCGCGGTACTGCGTTCATTTGCGGATTGCGAAGTAATTAAGGTTGAGCTGCTTGGGCATGGCGATATACCTTTCAGCAATCAATTTGGTTTAGTTTGCGCTGTTCTTCCCGATAAACTTCCGACAAAGTATACAAACTGCCTTAAAATAACGATTAGATAAAGTTCCATGTTAAACTTAAGGAGCAAAAAAATGTATTTTGAAAATGAAACAGTCCTCCAATTCGGAGAAGGCGGTTTTCTGCGCGCATTTGCCGACTATTTTCTGCATGAGATGAATGAACTCGGAACATACAGCGGAAAAGCGGTGGTAATACAGCCTATTGAAAAAGGACGCGCAGATGAGCTTAACGCTCAAAACTGTAGTTATCATCTATTAATACGCGGAATGGAAAACGGTGAAAAGGTCAACAACTGCATTAAAATCAATTCAATATCTCGGGCAATCAATCCTTACACTTACTATAACGCATATATTGAGCTTGCGGAGAACCCGAATCTGAGAATCATAATTTCAAATACAACGGAAGCCGGCATTGAATTTCTCGGAGTTGAAAAGTCGGATGACAAGCCGCCAAAGTCGTTTCCCGCAAAATTAACCGCGTTTCTGTATCGCCGTTTTACCCTCGGACTTCCCGGTTTTCTCGTGCTGCCGTGCGAGCTGATCGATGAAAACAGCAGTCTGCTTCGCGAATATGTTTTAAAATATGCCTCTCTCTGGAATCTCGGCGACAAGTTCAAGCGTTGGGTGTGCAAGGAAAACACATTCTGCAATACCCTCGTGGACAGAATTACCCCCGGATTTCCGAAGGACGATGAGAATCTCGCAGCCTTGCTTGAAAGCTGCAGCAGTGATACGCTGCTGAATACAACAGAGCCATTCTATCTCTGGGTTATCGAAGGGAATCACGAAGACGAATTCCCGCTAGTAAAATCCGGATTGAATGTAATATGGGTCGACGACGTCCGACCGTACAAAAAGCGAAAAGTTCGGATTCTTAACGGCGCTCACACCTCACTTGTCCCGGGCGCTTTGCTTTACGGACTTGAAACGGTCGGCGAATGTATGAAGGATACCACACAAAGGGAATACTTAGAGTATTGTGTTACAAAAGAGATATTACCGGTTATCGGAGAAGAAGGGGGTAACCGCGAATTCGCCGACGCGGTTTTCGAAAGGTTCGAAAATCCTTTTATCCGGCACAGGCTTCAGTCTATCGCCCTGAATTCAATAAGCAAGTTCAGCGTCAGGGTATTGCCGACAATGAAGGAATATCGAGAGAAATTCGGTCACAGTCCGAAAGGTCTTTGCTTCGCACTCGCTTCGCTTATAGCTTTTTATAAAAAAGGCACTCCGGATGATTCTCCGGAGCTCATTGAAATAATAAAAAACAGCTCTTTTCGTGAAATCCTCTCTAATGACAGAATATTCGGTGAAGATTTGTCTGTATTTGCAGATGATGCCGAACAGCATTATAGAACTATCATGGAAAAACCAAAATCTCAATGGTACTCCTTTATTGAGGAACAAACATGAGTAAACTCAAAATTCATGACTCTGACAATGTCGCAGTTGAGACTGAAACCGGATTTAAAGAAGCGCTGACGGATATAAAGAAAGGCGAAGCCGTAATCAAATACGGCTTACCGATAGGATTTGCGTTTGTGGACATCTCAAAAGGAGAGCGTGTTCATACCAATAATATGAAAACCGGTTTGACGGAACATGTTGAATATGATTTCAGAGGCGCAATGCCGCTGCCACCGGTTGTGGAGACAAAATATACTTTCACGGGCCGTCAGCGGGCTGACGGGAAAGTCGGAATCCGCAATGATATCTGGATTATCCCTACCGTCGGATGTGTCAACAAAGTTGCCGAAAAGCTGGCTGCAGAATGCGGCTGCTTTGCCTTTACGCATCCATACGGCTGCTCTCAGCTCGGTGATGATCACGAAATAACCCGCCTGACTCTTGCCGGGCTTGCACACAATCCGAATGCCGGCGGAGTGCTGATTCTTTCTCTCGGCTGCGAAAACAATACGATGGAAAGATTTAAGCCTCTTGTTGCGGAGTGCGATCAGGAAAGAATACGTTATCTTGTCTGCCAGGAGGCGGAAGACGAGATAGCCGCAGGGAGGCGTCTGATATCTGAGCTTAAAGAACGGGCATCGCAGGATATACGCAAGGAATTTCCTCTTTCAAAATTGACTGTCGGACTTAAATGCGGCGGTTCGGACGGATATTCCGGCATAACCGCAAATCCTCTTGTCGGGCGTTTTTCTGATTTTCTTACAAGTGTCGGAGGCAGTGTGGTGCTGACCGAAGTTCCGGAAATGTTCGGTGCGGAAACCCTTTTGATGGAACGCGCAGTTTCAAAGCATGTGTTCGACGATATAGTAGAACTTATAAATAATTATAAAGAATATTTCATCCACCACGGTCAGACCGTATATGAAAATCCGTCCCCTGGCAATCTTGCCGGCGGAATAACGACACTTGAAGATAAGTCTCTCGGCTGTACGCAAAAAAGCGGCATTAGTCCCGTTGTCGGGGTTCTCGGATACGGTGACAGAGTAGACGGGCGCGGCCTTTGGCTGCTTGACGGACCCGGAAATGACATGGTGGCAATAACAAACCTCACTGCTGCCGGCTGTAATCTAATATTATTTACGACAGGAAGGGGAACTCCTTTGGGTGCACCGGTTCCCACATTAAAAATATCATCAAATTCTGTTCTTGCGAAAAACAAACCCGGATGGATAGACTTTGATGCCTCCGGAGTGCTTGGCGGAGATTCCGAAATTGATGAGCGTTTTCTGAAAAAGATCATTTCTGTAGCTTCGGGTGAATTGACCCGCAACGAAATAAACGGCTATCGTGAAATATCGATTTTTAAAGACGGTGTTGTCTTGTAATATAAAAAATCCCGATTGTAAATCAGTCGGGATTAATCTTATTCGGAGACAAGTTATTCATCAGTAGTTATGTAAGCTTTCGCAGTAAAATCGCCGCTGAGCTCTCCGAATGAGGCGATTACATTACCTTCCGGAACCGGAAGCTCGGGCGAATCAGCAAATCGGTGCATAACGGTAAGCTTTTCTTTGCCCAATACCCGCTCAACAATTTGGTATCCTTCGGGGTGCAGGTAAGAATGAGCCGTCGTTTCGATCCTGGTTGTTTTTCCGTCTCGGATTATATAAGCCGCCTTTCTGTAGAAAGCTATGGCTTCGCGAACAAGATCCATCTGTGCATCAGAAAGTCCCGGAACATTGCCGCTGATGCACATCCTTCCGAGGAAGGTATTTGTAAGTGAATAGACGGTGCGTTCGGGCGTATCCGAAGCCTGCAGCACGCACCAGACTTGCGATTGCTCGAGGCGCATTACCCTGTGAAGGTTAGCCGCAATAATCGGTATCGAAGTACATTCATGAGCATCGGAGAAGCTGCCCTGAGAGCATATTTCCATAAATGAAGGTTCGAGACGGTGTCCGCCGCTTGCACAGTTTTCTATCACGATTCCCGGTATTTCGCGGGCTATTTTTTTGAAGAACTCCTGTGAAGCCGCAACTTTTCGTCTCAGTCCCTCTCCGGCGCTTTCATAGCCGTCACAACCGGGACCGATTGTTTCGTTGTAATCTATTTTAACGTAACCAAAACCATTTTCACGAAGCAGATTTATTACCCGTTCGGTAAGATATTCGACTACTGAAGGATCTTCCATATCCCAGAATTTTCGGACACCGGCGAGAATAGGATATCCGTCGCGTTTTAAGAACTTATCCGAAAAAGTATTCCAAGCTTTTGAATTCTGCCCCACAGTTTCAAGCTCAAACCATAGACCGGGAATCATTCCGTTTTCCCTGATACAGTCAGCAGCTTCTTTAATCCCGCAGGGGAACATATTGCGGTTGGGAATCCAGTCGCCGGTTGAGCTGCTCCAATCGGCTTTATCTTTATACCATCCTGCATCTATTACAAAATATCCTATGCCGAGAGGGGCAATCTTTTCTGCAATTTTCTTTATGTTGTCGTATGTAGGATTGCCCCAGGTAGTGCACCACTCGTTGAAAACAACCGGCATTTCGCGGTCTGCGGGGGCAATGTTCGGCTTTTGAGCTTTGATGAGCTTATCGTATAAATCATATAGATTGTCAGCTTCGGCGACCAATGCTCTTGGGGAGACATAGCTCTCGCCCGGTTTTAATTCCTTTGACCAGGCGCCGAAATCTCTGTCAGCCATTCCTCCGACAAGGCGGTAACTGTCTTCAAAGCAGATCACTTCCATCTGCCAAGAAGACGGAGCGTATAAAATTGCGCCGACACAGCGGCCGGTTTTACTGTCTTCAAGCGCAGCCATGGGAAAATAGCTTTTAACCGGCATTGATCCGACAGAACCGAATTTCAAAGCCCTTATACCGTGCGCCGACCAGGATTTTTCAAGATTAAGCTCGATTAAATTGTCGCGTTTGAGTCGTCCTTCGGCACTCCAGTAAGAACCAAGACGACATAACGTATCGGCTTCGATACTATGCAGCGCGAAGCTTGCAAGCATATCGAGAACAACGGTTTTGCTTCCGTCGTTCCTGACCTCAGTTTTAACTTCAGTTGCTTCTCCCGCCGTTTTTCGCCTTTGTGTAATTGTAAGTCCATGATTTGATGACCAGACTGTTGTATCTTCGGAATCAGATACAAGTTTAAGACTCCTTGTGGTTTCAGTCTGACAATTTGTCATGCCGCTGGTATAGCCGCCGTGATGAGCATCGCCGCGTATATAAAGCTCAACATAATGTTTCATAATTGCCTCCTGTTTTATCTGGCATTCAATAGTTGTTCCGCTGCTTTTCGGTCGTTTGCGGAAAACCAAAATCTTGCATAAGGCGAACCGTGCAGTGTATTCAGTATTGAAAAAAATTCCGAAAAACCATCAATTAACATGATGCATTTTCCGCTTTCGATAATTTTGCGGTAAACATCGATCCAGTGGTCTCCGCTCGGCTTTCCGGCGCCGTAAACCCATTGAACAGCCCGGAGTTTTTCAAGCGAAAGAATGTAATCTAAATGAGGGAGCTGTCCGACACCGTCAAGATGATAAATTGTATGCCCGAGTTTTTCGGTATCGCGCTTGAGAGTCGGAAGCACAAACTCAGAAAACATTTTGGGACTTATCATATAAGAAAAATCACACTGAAGGATATATGACGGAACCGACGAGAGCAGGCCCGACCAATCTGTATAGCCTTCCTGGGGCGAAAGAACCTCGGCAAAATCATTGTATGCCGCATACCAGGCGCTCTCGATCTCGTCTATCAGCCTAAATACTTCATCCGGTTCATCGATCAAAGCGCAAAGCAGCCGCTCGCTGCCTATAAGCGACGCTGTAACATCGAGAACCCCTCCTAAATCAGGCATACCCATCATGACACTGCCGTCCCAGCGCTCTATGCCGGCTTTGTATATTGCTTTAATGCGTTCCGCCCATGGATGTGCCGGATTATATTCGGCATGGATTTCAGAAATAGGCTTCTCGTCATTTCCGTCAGGAGGGAAGAACCAGACTCGCCCGGTCGAATTATCTGCTTTTCCTCCGCAGAAAGCAGTCAGTACACCGGGTCCGAAACCGGTAAAATCAACCGAAGGAAAACCGTCGCCGATAAATTCACATGTTGAAAGCTGCCGGTCAAGTATCTCGATAACCTCTTCCGGTGAACGTGTAAAATCCCCGCAATTCTCCTGAGTTATCGGGTTTTCAAACGGCTTATCGGAAGGATAGGCGTCATAAAGAGTTATTGAGAGCAGCGGTCTGTCAAGCCTGCCTTCAAACCAACTGTCGTGTGTTTCACGAACCTGCTGCATTCGTGACCTGTCAAAATGAACCGCCATAAGAAACCTCCCAACAACTTGTTTTTATGATAATACCATAGAGAACGGAGCGTGTCAAGAGTTTTTTCATTTCTACAGGAATATATTAAATAAAAACTTATAGTTCTAAAATTCCACAGACCCGGCATAGTTCGAGCACGCCTCGCCAGGCAATCTCTTGTGCGCAGATTCCTCCTGCGAGAGCAACTTCATCTTTAAGAGCGGGATCTGCATTGCCTACGCATCCGCAAACAAATCCTTTTGAGCCGTCAAGCATTGAGCTGTCGTTCATACTGTCTCCGCAAGCAAGAACCTGCTCTGGTGAGTAACCGAGCAATTCGGCGAATTTCGCAAGAACATTTCCTTTTCCGCCGGACTGATGGATCATTGAAACGAGATTGTTGTTCCGGTGAATTTCGGCTTCACTGAATCCTGCTTCTTCCGCAAATTCTTTCATCATTTCAACAGCCTTATCGGCGCTTTCGTTGCAGTCGGCGTGGAATTCAAAAGCATAATTTCCGAACAGATAGAAATTGCGTACATTTATCCCGGCTTTTTTGATATCAGCAAGCCACTTATTGATATAGAGACTTACTCGGTCGCACATGACATACAATTTTTCTTCCATAATTCGGTTCCATTCATTAGCTTCGGCGAGTGCTTTTTGCGGGATTTTATCGATTACCGAATCACTGAAATGAATGTATGCTTCACGCCCGATCACAAAAGAAGGGAAGGGACCCCAGGGAACATCCAAATTGCGAAAGGCTTCTTTAACTGAATCCAGCGGCCTGCCTGATACTATACCCGCCTGCCCGCCGCGCATAATAAAGCCGTTCATGAATTCAATAAGCTCTTTGCCGATTCTTTCCGAGCCGGGTGTGTGATCGATAAGTGTCCAGTCAAAGTCCATTCCTATTATTTTTATCATAAATTACTCTCCCGCTGCCATGCAGCTGACGTCAGGAATTGCGCAATGCAAAACATCAAGATATCCTGTGCCGGGGGATAGCCAGTTTAAGAGCATTTTTCTAGTAAGAATAAGCGGCATCCGATTATGCACCGAAACGGCAGAATTGTTTGCATCCCCGGTTATTATGGAGAACTTGCTTTCGTCTTTATCGCGTCTTATAAGACCTGCCATATAAAGAACGGTGTCATCGGGATTTGAGAAAAAGTATTTCTGTTTCTTCTGATATTTAGGCAGTATGCCGGTCTCGCCGAAAAGATTCATCTGCACCGCAGGCTTGTCTTCGCCGGTATCAACTATTCCCCATTCGAAATATCCCGATGCCGGTACGGCACATCGTCCCGAATCAAGCAGCTTTGAAAAGACAGGACTTCTCATAACATTTTCACGGCGAGAGTTTATTATAAGACCGGCGCCGGAAAGCGAATAATCCCGGCGGGGGAGACCCCACCGGGATATTTCAGCCTTTATCTCAGCTTTAGTATAATCTGCACTGTCGCCGTACCATCCGGTTACAACGGGAACCCGGGCGGAGGGAAATATCTCTCCGCCGGAAAAGTCGCTGTCGGGGTCAAATCCGGTGCCGAAAGAAGCAAGATAGAGAAGCTCGCGAAGCTCGTCTTCTTCGGTCAGATAAAGGTATCTGCCGCACATCAGGCGTTCTCTTCAAATGATTCAAGCGTTTTGTCGATGGCGGTCTGGATTTTTTCACTCTTCTTTGCAAGTTCTGATGCGATATCGGTGGAATTCTTCGAAATGAGACCGGGCAGAATATCGGCAATACCGCCGAAGTTATATGCCAGTCCGAGATCATAGACACGCTCGCCGATGATAATATCAAGCTGCTGCACCGATTCATCATCGCGGAGATATTTGCCGGTCAGAGCCTTGTCGTAATATGCCGGCCTGAGCACTTCGGTAGATTTTGCCGCAAGTGCTTCGAGGATAATACCGGTACGCTCAACATCACCCGAGCTCTTGGGAACGGCGACATAAGAACCGACGGTCCATACGACGTTTGCATACTTATCCTGATCTTCCGAATACTTCGGAACGGGAACTATACCGAAAGCGGTTTCGAGGTTGCGCAGACGAATAACGATCTGAAGGTTGGTGATCCAGAAAAGTCCGCGGCTTTCCTCGAACATCTGCGTTGTCCAGAGATGATATCCGAGATTTCCGTAATTATGGTAGTTAAGAGAGAATACCTTGTCATTCATTATTCTGGAGATTATATCAATAATGGAAACGGTTTTCTCGGAACTTCCGAGACCGATCTGAGGAATGTCATTTTCATCCTTGGATATCAGTCTGTCACCGGAACCGAGGTACATGGCGTTGAAGTTTTCATTCTGCGTAAGGTTCGCATAGCAGTCATACGCACTCTGTTTTCCGTCGCCGTCAAGGTCCTGATAAATATTGGAATAAGTAGTATAATAGTTATCATAGGTCCACTTGTTTTCGGCTACGAGATCGTAAGGACTGGGAACGCCGTAAGATTTGATCATCTCCTTGTTAAACATCGTACACCAGGTGGCGTCGTTGTTGAGATATGAAATATCCGAACCGACAAAATAAAGGCGCTTCATTATCGATAAATCTTCAATCGACCGCTGATCCCACCAGCTCTTGGTGAAATCAACATATTGAAGGTCATGCATATCGATAAAGAAACCGGAAGCAGCAAGAGAACCGCAGTCACCGAATGCCGGCATAACTATGTCATAAGCATTATCGCCGGCCTGTACACTCTTTTTGGTGTCATTAGAGGGGCTGCCAGACTGGAATTCTTTAATGACAATGTTAAATTGATCTTCAACTTCGCGATTGCGTCCGTAGATAGCGTCGTTCAGAACCTCTCCGTTCTCGGCTTCGGTCCAGATAGACATTTCGCCCCATTCGTTATAAGCGGAAACTGCCTTTGTTAGAATGGTAAAGTTTGCTCCGCCATAGTCTTTTTCGGGAAGCTTCGGATCAAAGGGATTTTCGGGAGCTGTCTCTTCCGCAGCTAAGGTTGTGTCAGCCGCATCTGTGTTTGCGGGGGCTGAAGATTTGTCAGCGCCGCAAGCAGCCGTTACTATCGGTGCGAGGCATAAGACAGCCGCAAGAAAAACCATACTCAACTTTTTAAAAGGTTTGATCAAGTAAAACACCTCTTTCAAAATAAAAAATATAAAATATGCCG
>LSQX01381225.1_pt1 | contig 15160 bp, 15 predicted proteins | sample 654561 | NCBI WGS metagenome assembly LSQX01 (sample SAMN04489861, study PRJNA283612) | anaerobic digester metagenome | isolation source: 4 biogas reactors fed with cattle manure at either 37C or 55C with and... | place: Denmark: Kongens Lyngby | collected 2014 | reverse complement strand
AGATGTGTATAAGAGACAGGAATTAAACGCTCTGCTGAAAATGGTTTAATGCTACTCGAATTCACTTTTCTCATCATATTCTATCGAAAAACAGTCGCAGGAAGATATACTTCTTCAACCTTCATTGCGCACCCCGCAATGAAGATAATTGCTCCCATGTTTTCAAACAAGCTCAAATAACTTATTAAATAATCATGTGGCTTACCTTGATTCGATTTGACCTATGAGCTGAAATAAGTTAGTCTTCCGCTTGTAAGTGGTATGAGGTGTTGAATGAAGAAAAAAGAAAATTTGTTAGTCTTATTTGGAAATTTTATTTTCCTCGGGGTGCTCTGCTGTCTTGGATGGGCATGGGATAAAGAACTCAAGGATTCGCCGTTAAATAGGGAATTTACGACCCAGGCTGTTTATTCAGATGGGAAACACAATGCTTTTACGGGGGCTGCGGTTTGGAATGATTCGGTGTTTATTGTGTTTCGCCATGCAGAGCATCATGTCAGTTTTGATGGCCAGGTGAAGATCATTGCCAGTAAAGATGCCAAGGAATTTAAAGAAATAGCAACGATTTCAGCGTCGGGAAAAGATTTGCGTGATCCTAAGATCCTCAACGTTGGGAGCCTTTTGTATATTTATGCGGGGGCTGTGGATGAGAAGGACACTCAACGACGAGATATCGAGGCTAAGCTTTACACATCGAGTGATGGCAAAAACTGGGAAGAACAAAAGGTAACGGGACTTTATCCCGGTAGCTGGCTCTGGTTTGTTCACTATGATGGCAAGCAATTTTATGGGAGCGCCTATTGCCGAGCCGAAGGAGATGAAGCTTCTCGTGCTACACTTTACAAAAGCAAAGATGGAATGAACTGGGAGGCTTTTTTCTCCATCCCGGTCAAAGCTAGCAATGAAGTTGCATTGGACACAGGTACTAATGGAGAGTTGTATGCTCTGGTACGGCAGGAAATTTCACCTAATCATCCTTTGTTGTTGATAATTGAAGATCCTGTAAATAAGCCGGGTATCTTTGAGTTAGAATCTTTGCCTTTTCCTTTGCAAGGCCCTTTCATAAAGCGAATGAAAGGGGGGAGCATCGTCATAGGTCGCCGCTGGGATGAAGGGGATATTAAGGAGAATTTTTTCAGCAATCCTCGGACAGAGAGGAGAGTTGAAATGATTTGGGTAGGTGATAACAAGAAGATACAAAGACTTTGCACCCTTCCAAGTGGAGGTGATTGTTCTTACCCTGGTTGGGGGCAGCTTGCGGATGGGAGGATTATGGTCTCTTATTATTCAGGTCACGCCGGGAAATATCCGAAGGCAGATATCTACGTGGCTGTTTTTGAGCCTAATCTGCTTGACTCTGAACATCCTCTTGATTAAAAAACTACTTCTTATTAGCCGAGAAAGACTCAGTCACATCAAAATGGAAATGATGAATTTCTCCCCCGACTTTGTCGGTAGTGGAGAGTACGTCATACCATTTTCCCTCTTTGCGTTTCATAATGATTGAGTGCATTAGCATTTTTTGTTCTGGAAAATGCAGTTGCACCCAGCGAATTTCCACTTTTTGGCGTTTCCAAAGGTCTAGACGGCCGGGGATAATAATGGCATCGCTGATGGAAACACCACTAGGGGCAAACGAGTTGACTTCCAGCCCGTCCAATGATTCGGCCAAGGATTGCTCCGGATCTTTTGGGTCAAGCTCTCTTCCTTCAACTTCGGCCAATACGGCGGCAAAGTTACCGGATACAACGTTGACAACATCTTCCTTTTTTTGAGAGTGTGTCTCCATATTCGGAAGGGGGGGGGCAGGCTTCGGAGAAGTTGAGCATCCGGAAAAAATGCCCAAAAAGAGTAGGAAATATAGACTTTGTAGAGCTTTCATTTCAAATGCCTAGTAATATAAAATCTTCTGCTGCGAGGTCTGCAAAACGCAGGCCTCGTGAGGTAAGACGAAAACCTCCTTCAAAAAATTCACCGTCACCCCGAGAACAAAGTTTTTGCATTGCTTCAGCCCAGTGGTCTTGCAAGTGATAGCCGGTAATTTCATAAAACTCATCAAATTTCCACCCTCGAGCCATTCTTAGCCCAATTGCGGCAATTTCACCAGCTCTGGCTAGAGGAGAAATCACGTCTTCCTGCCAATCATTCCACTTCATATTTTGATGGAAACTCTTTTCAGCCTCCATGGATTGGCAGTAAAACGCTAAACTCGGGCTATGAGTATAACGAACTCCCTTTAAAAGGCTGCAAGCGGAAGGACCTGCCCCATAATATTCTTTTCCACGCCAATAAGCGATATTGTGCAAGCACTCTTTCCCGGGCCGCGAAAAGTTTGAAATTTCATAGTTGCGAAAACCCGCCTCCAACGCGTCATTTAATAGGCAATCATACATTTGACAACTCAGGAGTTCATTAGTTTCAAAGTTTGTTTTCTGAGCCCATTGGGTGAGGGGGGTGCCTTCTTCATAGGTGAGCTCATAACAAGAAAGGTGCTCACTTTTCAGGCGGAGAATATCTGCCAAAGTCGTTTCAAAAACATCCTGTGTTTGCCCCGGAACAGCGAAAATGACATCAAGATTAATGTTTTGAAATCCGACCTCACGCAAGAGGGAAAAAGTTTGAAGGGCTTGACCGGCTGAATGTATACGGCCTAGCTGTTTTAAAATTTGATCATTTAAAGACTGAACACCTATCGACACCCGATTGATGCCATTTTTGAAAAAAATGAGTGCCTTTTCATAATCCAAGGAGCCAGGGTTTATTTCTACGGAAAATTCTTTCAGTCCACCATGGCAAAAGGGATTTAGGAGCTGCATCAATTTTTCAAGTCCCGGCTTGCTGAGGCAGGAGGGAGTTCCCCCGCCAATAAAGATTGTTTCGGGTTTCAGAAGAAAGTTCTTTAAGCATGAAAGCTCTTTTTCCAGCGCATGGAGAAAAGCTGTTTCTTTGCTTGTGGAAAACTCCTGACTCGCAAACGCACAATAATTGCATTTACGTAAGCAAAAAGGAACATGCAGGTACAGGTGCTTTACTGAATGCAGTGGAAGCGCTCCCGAACTTTGAAAGCTCCCTCTTAACTCCTCCATTTAGCTCTAATAATATCTGACGAGATACTTCTTCTTTAAGCGATCGATCCAGTTCTTTTTTAAGCTAGTTTGCAGCTGTTCTTTGAGGATTGACTCAATGGAAGATCGAACTTCTTCAATTCCCAGCGTGTGAGCTGCTTTAATATCTTCCAGCTTAATAATCCAGATGGCATTGTCTGTTTCGGTGAGGTCGCTGACATCGCTCGGCTTCATAGAGAAAGCGGCATCAGCCAGCTTTGTTTGCATAGATGCTCGATCTCTCCAATCTAAATGAGCCTCTTTGGCAAGCTTCATAGACTGATCTTCTGAGTAAATACTCGCCATTTCTTCAAAGGATGCCCCTGCCCTGATCATTTCTAAAACTTCGGCGGCCAGATTCCGAACTTCATCTGCGTTTTGTTCATTCTTTGTCCAAACAATTGAGCGAATTCTTACCTGATCATCCACCCAAAAATCTTTTTGATGTTCCTGGTAGTAATTCAAAATCATTTGTGGAGAAATCAAATTAACGGAGCTTACATTCTTTCCGTACATGGCCTGAATGATCACTTCTTCACGAGTCTGTCTGTAGAAGGAATCGTAAGTCAATCCTCTGGCTTTGAGTGTTTTTACGAGAGAAAGGCGGTCGCCGTAACTTTTACGAATTCTCCGGGCAACTTCCTCCTCCACATAATTCTCAGGCAATATCAGTTTCGAGTCTGCAAATTCCTGCAAAATAAGTTCCTCCTCAACCAGAGACTCAATGGCCTCCCGGCGCAACTGCAGAGCCCTCTTATTCAGTTCATCAGGGTTGTTTGCATATTGCGTATACAGCATTTGAACAGCAGGCATAATGCGATTATCAATATCCCTGGCTGCAACGACATTCGTATGGACGATAACTGCGATTGCGTCCGACAGCTTCACCTGAGCCGTAGCATTTAGAGAAAAGATTCCCAAAAAAACAATGAATGCAGCAAACTTATGCACAGAGCTGGAGTTTAGCCTGCTGAGGGATGCAAGTCAAGAAACCTCCTCTTGCTTTTCCATACATTGTGAGGTTAAAATATCCCTGCTGTGGGATGAGAGTTATAGGGGAAAAGGTAGTCATTATTTGGGTGTTTTTCGTGAGTATGACGTTGTTGATAAGTGGATGTCATACTGCGACTGACGCAACGTCTGCGGGGAGTGGGGAAAGCTCAAAAAAAGACTCGTCTTACAATAAACAAAAAAATGACGAGGTTTTAGAGGCAGAGGTTGATGAAATTCAGCCACTGATTATTTGGGGAGAAGATGGGCTCCCCGTTTTAAATGATGCTGCATTGCCTTCTTCTAATGCGGTGGAGACTGATGAGAGAGACTCGAAAGCGAAAAGTGGTTCAAAAAGAGAAAGCCTCCCAGATTTTGCGGAAAAGGATAAGCCTAGCATGGAGTTTACTATAAAAACCAATATGTCCCTCTCTCGGTCTCCAATGAAAACCCGGCTGCAAGAGTTTTATGAATTTACCAGTCGTTTGGACAGGAAACATTCTATTCAGCTCCCGGATATGGTGACCGTTTCTGATTCGAGGGACGTCGCCCCACTTTTTTCAGAAGACGAACTTACGAGCACAAATCGTTCGGAAGAGCCTAAAAGTCTGATGACATCTTTCGAAACAAAAATCCGCTTGGTAAACGAGAACTTAAGATTCGTTGTTTTGGATTACTCTTACGAGCCGATGCCTCCTGTTGAAACTCGCCTTTCGGTTTATAGAGCTAACTCAAGAATTGGATTGGTTAAAGTTACAGGTCCCGTTAAAGACGGTTCAGTGGTTGCCATTATTCTCGAAGGGAGCCCCCTTGTTGGAGATGTCGTTTTACGGGAGATTTGGCAGTAGTCTATTGAGCCAGCGAGAGAGAAAGGCTGTCAGAATTACTCTCCAATAATTTTCACAAGGACCCTTTTGCGGCGCTGTCCATCAAACTCACCGTAATAGATTTGTTCCCAAGGGCCAAAATCCAATTTCCCCCTGGTAATTGCTATGACAACTTCTCGCCCCATAATTTGCCTCTTTAGATGTGCGTCTGCGTTATCCTCACCAGTTTGATGATGATGGTAGTGGTCTGTTGGGATATAAGGCGCCAGGTGTTCAAGCCAAACGCCGAAGTCATGCAGTAATCCACTTTCGGCATCATTGATAAAAACCGAAGCCGTGATATGCATTGCGTTTACGAGGCATAGCCCTTCCTGAACCTTGCTTTTTAGAACGTATCTTTCAACCTCCCGTGTCAGGTTGATAAACCCCATTTTTTTGGGACATTCTATCTCAATGTATTCGGTCAGTGATTTCATGATAACAAAACCAAGAACAGGGTAATAATCAGGAATACCCTTTGAGTTCTCTTGAGCTTTATGACCTGATCAATCGCGTTTTTTCCAACCTAAGGGGCATCAGGGGGAACTTCTTGTCCCCCTAATGTATGAAACGGGTAGCTAGATCAGACTTGGTAAAAACGGTCACAGAGTTCTTTAAAATCATTCGGAGTTTTGTGAATCAGAATGTCCATTTCTCGTTTGACACTTTCTTCCGAATCGCTTGCATGTGCAGCGTTCACCATGACGTTTGAACCAAACTCTCTTCGTATGGAGCCCGGAGGCGCTTTGGAGGGGTCTGTAGGACCCAATGCTTTTCGTATTCTGGCGATTGCGTCGGGACCTTCATAGATTAGCACAAGACTTTCTTCGGTCCCGGGAGTGTTCATTTCGCTGGGACTGCATTCAGATCGAGATCGTCCAGACATGAAACGAACAATATTATCGAACTGTTTTTCACCGTAAATTGGACAAAGCAAATCACCGATTTTTTGAGCTGTTTCCTCATCGATAGCGCTGTCTAACGCTTTTTCTATAGCTGGCTTCACGATATCAGAAACGCGTCCGCTTAATTTGGTTCGAAGAACTTCCAACACTGGCCCGTAAAATTCAACAGCTTGGGCAGTAGACATCCTTTGGACTTTAATGCCCACAATAGACAGCCCTGTCTGACTGAAGAAATCAATAACGTTGCCGGGGCGCCCCATGGGGAATTTGAAGTTATCGGGCTTAATCATTGCCAGTGTAATCTGGGGTTTGACCCCTGCCGGATATTTTTCCACATCAGTGAGAACCCCACTATCTGAATAATACCTGGACAACAACCGAATTGCCTGCGCAGCGCCTTCTTCAGTCGAAGCGACCAAAACACCTGGCTCAAAGTAAACCGGTTTTTCATGAGTGCATGCATCACAGACTAAATCTCCATAAGTTCCCGAAATGGTTTCGCCACCATAGCGATCTGTCGATAATTCCCCAGCCACCTGGCGAATTTTGCACACAGCATCTTCACCTTGAAAGAGAAGAACCATGACTCTGTTTTTCTTGCCGGTGGCAGGATTGGGAGGGAAGTTCCTCAAGACATACTCAGCAGAAAGCTTTGAGATGTATTCAGAACTCGAATGGCCGGGTATCTGGAGGATTTTCGCATATTCCTGTGACAATTCCAAACTTGGGGCGTACATCCTGGCTCCTGCAAGCCTAAGTCCGGACCGGGCTACAAGTCTTGAGATGATGCCTCCAGTGCGTGATTTTTTTAAAGAATAAGGAGTAATGATTGCGTATGCTAACTGGTCTGCCATAAACTTGATGGGAGTGTTCCGGTAAATATGAAAACTTGAGAGCCATCATTTTCCGGGCCGGATGGGATTCTAGTTAAAAAAGTGAGAACAAGCAACAAAGAATAAATAACTAATTCAGAATTCTACCAATCTTTTGAAGCTTTTTTCCGCGCTTTTTCTTCACGTTCCAACCGTTTCTTCTCTTCTTTTAAGCGCTTCTGTTCCTCTTTGTAACGCTTCTGCTCTTCCTTCGTCATGTTTTTGAGGTCAGGAACAGCGTTGGTGATAGAGTCACCCGGCTTGGTCACAATGGAAGGAGGTAGCTCCGGTGTTGGAGAAGGGGGGAAGTCAGCAGAGGTTCGCATACGCACACCTCCTCGCACATTAACTGAGCTGTCTGTGTTTTGATAAAGAACAGGTTTGGAGCCAATATAATCGTAGAACTCCCGTTTTAGCATATTCCCGGAAGTATCCGTTACAAAGTAGATGAAACGACGTGCATGAATTTGATTGAGTACATGCAAACAGCTCCTGGAATCAATCATTGCCTTTGGATCGCTAAATGCAACCATGCCACAAATAGGAGTAACCTGATAGATGGTATTAGAAGCAGCATCTGTGATACGGACATAGAGGCGCATCTTATCAAGATAAGCTACTCGGATAAGGCTATATCGGCGTACTTCAGGCATTTCTTTCTGGGGATCGCCATCCAACTTTGGCACACCCACATCGAATTTCACGACTTCAACTCCCTTAACAACGTCCAAAGTAACTGAGTTGCTGTTGTAGAATTGCCCCCAATCCTCAACTTTTGCTGTTGCCGTGACTTTGTAGCGTCCAGAGCGGAGCATGTCAAATGCGGGTAAAATATTGACGCCCCTGGATGCTGCCACTGAAGAGGCCAGATCAAAAGTACCGCTCATGTCAATATCACCCAATCGATTGACGAAAGTTCCATCGTGGGATTCAACACTAAATCTAAGCCAGTCAGAGCTGGAACCCAGTGAGATTGTTTGACCCGAAAGGTTTGAAATTTCTACATGCGCAACGACCGCTTCCCCCGAAAGATACACGTTTTGGTCTAACGAGAGGCGAATAGTCAGTTGCCCCCAAACCGACTGGGCCCCTATCACACACACTGCAAATAATAATAAAATTATCCTCATTCTCAACACCCTCCGAATCCTAGCGAAGTATGCAATGAAAATCAACCACATAGTGTATTGGCTCTGAGTTTTCGAAGAGAAAGAGATTGTTGCAGGCGATATTTCAGTGCAGAATACACGTGTGTTATGAGGATAAATCAAGCATCAGTTCCAGTTCATGTTGGTGTGATAGGCGGGGGGACGGTCGGGGGCGGCGTTTATCAAGCCATTAGCCGAAATGCTGCTTTAATCGCATCGCGAACGGGAGTTTTGTTGAAAATTAAACGTGTTGCTGTCAAAGCTCTGGATGAGCCGCGTGCCGTAGATATACCGCTTTCACTTTTAACGATTGATTGGCGTGAAGTGGTAAATGACCCCGAAGTGAAGGTGGTTGTTGAATTGGTGGGTGGTACGGGAATCGCTAAAGAAATGATCCTAACTGCGCTGAAACAGGGTAAAAGCGTGGTTACTGCCAACAAAGCTCTTTTGGCAACCCACGGGGAGGAGCTTTTTAAAGTAGCATGTGAGAATAATACGGCGCTTTTTTACGAGGCAAGTGTGGCAGGTGGTATTCCTATCATCCGCTGCATTAGAGAAGGTTTTGTCTGCAACCGTTTTCTCAATATCAGCGGAATTATAAACGGGACTTGCAATTATATTCTTACTCAAATGGAGGCAATGGGGCATGGGTTTGAAGAGGTGCTGAAAGAGGCTCAGGATAGCGGATATGCGGAAGCCAACCCAAGCCTCGATATTGACGGGCATGATGCACATCACAAAATTTCCATTTTAGCCTCTCTGGCCAATAACGCATGGGTTTCACCTGAACAGGTTTACAGAGAAGGTATTCGCTATGTCATTGGCCTGGATATTCAAGCCAGCAGAGAATGGGGCTATAAATTAAAACTGCTTGGAGTTGTAAAATACATTTCAGAGGAGTCAGGTGTAGACAAGATTCATGTGCGAGTGGCTCCTACCTTGATAGCAAACACCCATATTTTGGCTCGTGTTGATGGCGTTTTTAATGGAGTTTCCGTGTTTGGAGATGTCGTCGGGGAGACGTTTTTATATGGACGGGGAGCTGGGCAAGACGCCACAGCCAGTGCGGTAGTTGGAGATATAACTGATGCGGCTCTGGATATCAGTAAAGGCATCCCGGCTCGTATGGTTCCTATGAGTTTGACTCGGCAGGTGTCAGTTCTGCCAATTGAAGAACTGAATAACCGTTTCTATATTCGGGCGATAACTGGTGTGGGTGCAGAAGAGAGGACAAAAGAACTTATTTCTGGAGAAGGTATTCAAGTCGATTCTTTAAAAGTATATCCAACTGGTTCTCACTCTTTCGTAGCCATGTTGACAGCCCCGACGAGTTGGAAACATTTAAAGAAAGTCCTGGCGATGCTGAAAGCAAGTTCGACATGTGTTGCAGAGCCGGTTGCTTTTATTATTGAAGATTTTGTAGGTGCTTGCAGTGAATAGACGAATATTTCTTAAATCGCTTCCAATTCTTGGATGTGTTTTCCTGGTGAGCAGCTGTGTTAGCAATAAGGTTCAATGGGAGGACCGGGTGGGGGAGTACACCTACGACCAGGCGGTTCTCGAAATGGGCCCTCCGGATAAGGAAGCGAGATTGGAGGATGGCACTCGAGTTTGCGAGTGGAGAACATCAAAAGGCGGCATATCCGGAATGGGTACTGGAACAAGCCTCTATATGGGCCCCTATGGGAACTACCCACAGGCCTTTACGGCGAGTCAGATGCCTGACTCCTATTTGAGGTTGACCTTTTCTCCTGAAAACAAACTTATCAGCTTCAAAAAAGTAAGAAGGTAATTAATGTTATCGATTTTTTAGAGGGCCTATATGTATACGATTCTGACTCGACTTTTGGTGTTTTTTTGTCTGTCCGCAGTTTTGGCCGGAGCTTTTTTTTGGTGTACTCCATTAATTAAACTTAACGAGGAAATGCATCGGGCTTTAATGAACGCAGAGCTGGAGCTCGATATGGCTAGCGAGACTTATTTGAAACTGGCTGAGGAGTTAGCGCAAATTCAGGTCAATCCGCGTAAGGTGGAAAAATACGTAAGAGAAGGCTTTCGTTATGCTAAGCAGAATGAAACTGTTTTCATTTTCGAAACGCTCCGTCCTTCAGTTACTATACCTCTAACACCTTGATATATAAGCTGCTTCAAAACCACAGCCAATACACTCCTCCCAGAATGATTGTGGTATAGACCCCAGCTAAAAGATCATCCGCTGTTATGCCTAGACCGGAGGGTAGCCTTTGGCTGCTACCTACCGGCCAGGGTTTAAGAACGTCAAAAAAACGAAACAAGAGAAAACCCAACACTGTAATCCAAGCAGTGGGTAGAGTAAAAAAGACACTCAATACAGGCATACCTCCGTGCTGAAAGAGATGAATACAAACAGGTGCTGTAAAGCACAAGGGCAGGGCGACTATTTCGTCCAGAACCACTGAGCCGGGATCACTTTTTTTTAGTATCACCTCGGCTTTTCCGCAAAGCCATATAGATAAAAAAAAGCTCGCCAGTTGTCCCCCCTGGAAAATCCAAAAATTGCCTGAACTAAGAAGAAGAGCAAACCAGCCTATCCCCAAAAATGCCCCGAATGTTCCCGGGGCAAAAGGAGCGAGACCCGTCCCAAAACCTTGAGCAAATAGTAAAACTAGTTTGTCTTTATTCATCGTTGATTCTATTTTCGGCGACGTGTTTTTTAAGCCAGAGCAGAGCTGATTCTTCGTCATGAAACTCACCATCTAATTGAGCTTCATATGCTATCGATTGGATTATTCCTATGCGAGGGCCAGGGGAGAGCCCTGTCTCTAGTATAATCATTTTCCCTTTAATAATGGGAGCGGGAGCACCGTGGGTGATCTGGAGATCTTCAGCCATTTTTTTCATGCGCAGTATGGACTCGCCAACTCCAAGTTTCTTCTTTTTGTGGGGCGATAGCGAATACCTGCCAGCACGGTCAGCGGCCCAGAGGCACAAAAGATTTTCAATCCTCTCAGGGTGTAAACGATGTGCCAAACGGCGGAGTGATTTTTCCGAAAGCTCGGGGGCATCCACGCCAAACATGTGGTTCTCTGTAAGCAAGAGAACTCTTTTTCTTAGTGTTTCCGGAATGCCTATTTGTGACAAAAAACCTTCTATGTGACTGATTCCGGCTGCAGCATGCCCTTTGGCTCTAACGCGTCTGATACCCTCCTCGTGTTCAAAAACAAGAGTGTCCGGTTTTCCAAAATCGTGACAGAGCGCGGCAAAAAGAAGAATAGCACGCGTAGAAGGATCTAACTTATTCCATTCGGGCTGTTGAACGAGTTGATCACATGCCAAAAGTGTGTGAGTGAGAACATCTCCCTCGCTATGCCAAATGGGGTCTTGTGGACAGTTGCGTAGCCTCGCAAGCCCCGGTGTGTGCTCAATCCATTGGGTTTGTTCCAGAAATAAAATACCGAGGGAAGGCGTGACAGACCGAGTTGCCCACTTGAGCCATTCATTATAAATTCGCTCCAGAGAGAGTTCACGGTATGAGGGTAAAATGCTTTTGCACAGGGAAATTGTTTCAGGTGCAGCCCTGAGGTTAAAGCGTGACGCAAAATGCATGCCGCGCAACACTCTCAAAGGGTCTTCAATGAAAGCAGGACTGGTATGGCGTAGAACACGATGCTCCAAGTCGTTTTGACCATTAAAAAAATCCAATACCGTTTGATCTTTGAAACTGTACATCATGGTGTTGATAGTAAAGTCTCTGCGTGACGCTGCATCGCGAGGGTTTAGATCCGGGTCGTGTTCAATTTGGAAACCTCGATGTCCGGGGGAGAGTTTTGAATCTTTTCTTGGAATTGAAAAATCATAATAGCCCCCGGATTGAGTCTTCAATTTGACTACGCCAAAAGACTTTCCCACAGTACAAACTTTTCCGAAAGGAAGAAGAATCTCAGAAAGTTTTTCTAAAGAAATGCCATAAACTTCTGTATCATAATCAAGCCCGTTCATCCCCAGAAGAGCATCCCTTACGGCGCCGCCGACCAAATATGCTGGAATGCCTCTCGGTTCGAAACATTGCCGAACAATTTCAAGAAGCTCTTTAGGAATAAAACGGGAGATCGACATATATACTTTCCCCAAATGTATCGCTGAGAATTCAGTACCGCGAGCTACTTTTCTCAACCTTGGGCCGAGCTCAGAATGAAGTGTATTAATGTTTCAGCGCTCTACCTGGCCGAATTCATGATTTCTTCAATCTCGTCGGCTTCTATGGGGATGTCTTTCATTAAGTTTTCAGGGCCGTTTTCTCCGATATAAATGGTGTTTTCCAAGCGGATTCCAAATCCTTCTTCCCTAATATAAATCCCCGGCTCACAAGTGAGCACCCACCCTGGTTCTATTTTCTGGCTAAGAGGGTAAATCGCATCGTGAACATCCAGTCCGATTGAGTGAGAAACTCCGTGCATAAAATACTTTCTCACCAAAGGTGCATTTGCACTTTCTTCATTCAGCTCGGATTGAGTGAAAAGCCCTAATTTCAGGCACTCTTCTTCAACAAACTCTTCTGTTGCGGCACGCAGGTCGCCAATGGTAAGCCCCGGCTGCATTGCTCCAATTGTCAGGTGGTAAACACGCAATACCGCATCATATACCTCCCTCTGTCGACGGGTAAAACGGCCCGAAACCGGTATTGTCCGAGTCATATCCGCCATGTAATTACCATAACCGGCCCCGACATCCAACAATACTATTTCACCTTCTTTACACACCTTATCATTTTGAAGATAATGCAAAACACAAGAATTGGGGCCTGAAGCAATGATGGGTTCGTATGAAAAAACGCCCTTGTTCCTGATAAATTCATAAGCAAAATCTGCCTCGATTTCCGCCTCATTCATATTTGGTTTGAGGTTTTTCAAGACCCGATTGAAACCCCTGCCTGTGATTTCACAAGCTTTGCGTATCAACTCTATTTCAATAGGGGATTTAATCGCTCGTAGTTGATACATTAGCTTGGCCAAGCGGTGATATCGATGCAGAGGATATTCCTCCTGACAACGTATTACAAAGCGCATTTCCCGAGTTTGTACTTCGTTGACGGCACGATAATAATCATTGCTGTTCAGGTAAATATCCTCTATTTCACACATCAAATGACGAAAGATGGATGGAAACTCCGAAAACCAGCGGACATTTTTGATTCCTGATATCCGAGAAGCCTCTTGCTGGGTGTATTTGTAGCCTTCCCAAATGACGAGGTTTTCATTGGTTTCTCTTAAAAAAAGAATCTCTCGCATTGTGGGGTCGGGGTGGTCCGGCCACAGCACCAGGATGGTTTCCTCCTGATTAATCCCTGTCAGATAATAGATATCCGAGTTTTGGTGATATCGCATGGTACCATCAGCGTTAGTCGGCATGATATCATTCGAATTAAGAATAGCTGCCGATCCCGGACTCATTAAGCGTACCAGGCGTTCACGGTTTTGAATGAACAAATTGGGATCTGTAGGTATATATTTCATAACTGCTCTTATCTATTTATAACTGGATTTGTAAAGCTCGAAGCTTGAAAGAGTAGGGCAGGCACGTGCACTCTCAATAACAAGTCTTACTTTTTGAGCCGTGGTTTCCGGAACTCGCAAAATCCATTTATACCCTATAGTGGTGCCTTTGGCTATTTCTTTCCACGCCGACTTTTCTGAATCCCAGGCATCCAGATGATAGCCAGAAATACGCTGACCCAGTTCTATATATTCCTGTAGAAGAACCAAGTCGAAAGTGGTTGGTACGCCCAGATCGATTTCGATGGCTCCTTGCGTTTGACCATCATCCAGGGACCAATAAGTTTGCCGCTTGCCATCAGCTATATTCGCTGCGGAAAATTGAGACGAATTACCCCTTACCGCGCTGGCACTGTATTGTTTATTGGCGGCCAGGTTTGTTTTGAAGTTTTCTTTGATCGCGTGGTTAAATTCTTTCAAACGAGCTACGTCATTTTCATGTAAAAGTCCACGTCGATCTGGGGGAACGTTAAGGTGTAAACAGCAGTTGTGCCCCACTGACCTATAGTAAATATCCAAAAGATGTGAAAGTGTTTTGACTTTTGAATCTTCCTCGCTGTGGTAGAACCATCCCGGGCGGATAGAAACATCGCATTCAGCCGGGGCCCATGCATTGCCGACCGGATTGCCTTCACCCATTTGCTTTTGCGTTCCGCCGCCGATTGCCACCGATGATGGATCATACAAAGACCAGCAGGTTTCCTGTGCCAGTCCGTCTTCATTTCCCACCCATCTGACATCACCTCTGTCGCTGAAGATGACAGCGTCCGGAGCAAGCTCCCTGACAATTTTGAGATACGCGTCCCAATCGTATTCCTGTCGTTTTCCGTTGGGGCCTTCGCCACAGGCTCCATCCCACCAGACCATGGATATTTTTCCATATTGAGTAAGGAGCTCTCGAAGTTGATTCTTATAATATTCGTTGTATTTCGGCGAATCCCCATAGAATCGACTATTGCGATCCCACGGGCTCAAATAGACACCAAAATCCAATCCCACTTCTTTGCAGGCTTCAGAAACTTCTTTTACAACATCTCCTTTACCATCCTTCCAAGGGCTATTCTTAACAGAGTGCTCTGTATATGCACTGGGCCAAAGGCAAAAGCCATCATGATGCTTTGCTGTAAGGATCAGCATTTTGAATCCGGCATCCTTGGCCGCTTTTGCCCATTGCTTTGCATTAAAATCGCTTGGGTTAAAGACACTGGGAGATTCCGTCCCTTCACCCCATTCGCGGTCGGTGAATGTGTTTACTCCAAAATGCAGGAACATATACTGCTCGCGCTGTTGCCATATCAGTTGGTTGGTATCGGGTATGGGCTGGATAGGCGCCGGAGCTGTAGAGGCCAGCAGAGATAAACTTAGCGATAAGCCGGCAACGGCAGTCGAAAATAGTTTCAAAAGATACTTTTTATTTTGCATAACTTCCTTCAGAAAACAACTGGTCCATGGTAACTGTTCTTGGGTATTTTTCAAGTATAATCGGCCCACTCGCATTGCCTCCGCATTGCCTCAAAAATACGCGCACCGAAAAGGGAAAGGGGGAATAGGAGAAAAAGGTGGTTGCCTCAAAAAGAACGCACTAAAACATATGTATGTCTCTGAATATGAGCATGGAAGCTACAAAAGAGTACGTTGAATTAAAAGCAAAGCGCTACCGTCTTCTCAGGGGTAAAAAGGCTAAGGGCCAAATACTTAACGAAGTTGTTGAGACAACGGGCTATGATCGCAAACATGCCATTCG
>LSQX01066773.1_pt1 | contig 15160 bp, 7 predicted proteins | sample 654561 | NCBI WGS metagenome assembly LSQX01 (sample SAMN04489861, study PRJNA283612) | anaerobic digester metagenome | isolation source: 4 biogas reactors fed with cattle manure at either 37C or 55C with and... | place: Denmark: Kongens Lyngby | collected 2014 | reverse complement strand
TGGTCTACTTCTTTCTGGTGCTCCTTTTCTATTTTTCGAAGTTCACGCTCTTTACGTTCGAATAGGTCAGGTAGACCTTCGAGGGCAGTTTTTTTCCATTGACTAAGCTGAGAGGGGTGAACCCCGTACTCCGAGGCAATCTGGTTGAGAGTTTTCTCTTCACGCAGCAGTTCAAGTACAATTTTGGCTTTTTCTTGTTTTGAATGTTTTTTTCTCATGTTTTTATTCTATCTTAAAATTCCCGTTTTGTCTGTCCAGTTTCTAGGGTCCATTATAAAATCCGTTTGGTAATTTTATTCTATTTAATTCACAATACTTTTCCCGAAAAGCATTTGTTGCTCTTCGGTAAAGGGACTCTAACGCAGGCGTAGATTTTCCCATTATTTTCTCAATTTCGGCGTATTTTTTGTATTCAGCTTGCCTTAGTAGTATGATCTCTTTATATTCTTCCTTTAGAGAATTCAATGCTCTAAAAACTTATTTTTCCTGCAGGGGATTTTTTTATGGTAACGAATTATGAATTTGAGATAGAAATTTAACGCGAACTGGTGTTCCGTGACATACTATTGTCAGGCGGGTGTGGTATACTTTTAATGTAGGTTGATAATATAATCCAAGTCTATGGAATATTGCATAAAGAAACCAGATGGTAAAATCCGGCCGTTCAAAACCAAGCAATGATAGGTACATATCGCAATTTACAGAGATAGGAAAATCAAAATGACTAGGACAGGAAATAAATCACGACAATTCTGGGGAGGAACAACATCAGAGATGAAGAAAATTTATGCTAATATTATCCAAGGAGAGAACGTCGATTGGATAAAACGATCCTGATAACAGTGGCGAAACTCCGCGTTTGTGTTGGTTTTTTAGGCCAGGGTGACCAGTATGCCTGGTGGCCTTCTTTGTTTTTTTCTTCGAGCAGTTCTGCTTTTTTGGATCCAGTTTTCTATAAAACATCTCTTCTTGCCCGTTATTACGGTACTAAAGAAGCGGCCACGCTCGTCCATGATAGACACATAGGAATAGGAAAAGGAGTCTTTCACCTTTTCCGGCAACAAGAAAAAGTTGAAAGAGACCTGCACCTGCTTTTGGGAGACAACTCAATAGCAGATGAAGTTCAAGTATTGGTAACAGATAGAGACACCGCCATGTGCTTTATGGAAGAATTGGCAATGAAGGCTGAAAACGGACAGGTGGGGCCGGTCCGTGTCGGTGACACTCGAGAGATGGACAGGGAAGAATCGTGGAAGCTCGTTGCCTGGTATTATCTTAATGCTTTTCAGAACTCAACGAGAATATTTCCTTACTTCTCGGAGGTAAAATGAACGATACAGTATATAACGCGCAGTTGAAATCCGGTCTTGGTGTCATTGATGAAACAAGAACGCTGTTGGATTTATGGACACCGGGAATGAAAGCACAGGAATTATTTCACCTGGCTTTAAATTCAGGTTGGTTCCGCAATATGTCAGCGACCCGCCTTCGGGATATCATAACAAAGTGTTTTTTTTACCGTTATTTGACTGACGGAGATTACCCAGCGTGGCTGCTCAAACGGTTAAAACCGGTTCTTTGCAACGAAGAGTTTGCACAGCTACTTTTTCTCTTTACAGCAAGAAAACACGCAATTCTTAGCGATTTTATCAAGCAGGTATATTGGAACCACTATGCTAACAATCGTGATATGGTGAGTATTCAAGACGCCAGGGATTTTGTAATGGAAGCATACCGGCAGGGGAAATTACCCGGTCAACGTTCGGAATACACATTGAAAAGAATTGCATCCGGACTTATCCGTTGTTGTATTGACTATAAACTACTAGGTTCCGGCGGGCAAAGTGAGTATAAAGTCCTGCCTTTCCGCATTGAAAAAACCATTTTTCTTTTTCTTGCTTATGATCTTCATTTTTCCGGAATGGGTGATAATGCTGTTATTGGTCATCCCGATTGGGAGCTTTTTGGTCTGCAGAGAGAAGATGTCCTTGCTGAATTGAAGACACTGTCGTTCATGAATTATTTCATGGTGCAGACAGCAGGGGAGTTTACCCGGATCGAATGGACTCATGGCGATTGGGAGGAGTTCATCAATGCCGTTGCTGAAAAACAGCTTTACTGAATTGTTAGAGCGGATTCGGCACGGGCGTGAAATTGATTACGCCAGTTTTGAGCCTATCTATTACTTGGTTTTTCCTCCAGAACTGATCCTGGAAGTTAAACGCCGGATGCCCGCTTGGACAGCCAGGTTGAAAAACGAAGGCTGGAGTGTTCACCAGTTTTCAGTGGCCAAAGAGGTTATTGATATTTTTCAAAGCGCTCCGGTAAGGAAAATTTGGTTAAAAGCGGGCGCCGCTTCGCCGTTGGATTGGGAGAATACCACAAAATCATTGGCTAATGCCCTGACAAACGGTTCTCTGCAGAACCGGCTTGAACAAAAACTGGCAGGGCTTGAAGGAGAAAACAACCCGATTCTCTTAGTAACAGATCTGGAGGGGTTACACCCTTATATGCGTATCGGTGCAATTGAAGGCCAACTGCAGGGTAAGTTTAATATTCCCACTGTGTTTTTTTACCCGGGCGAGAGAATGGGAAAAACAGGCCTAAGATTCCTCGGTTTTTATCAATCGGACGGAAACTACCGTTCAGTTCATGTCGGTGGTTGATTACAGCATGGAGGAAGATGTATGATGGAAAAGATTAAGCATCTGTTTGATCCCTCAAAGGATATTTACCGCACGATTGAGAAGGTCATTAACTATAATGTGTCTCAGGAATCACGGCTCAAGACGGAAATATCTGAGTATGTTGTTACCGAGAGCATCGAGGATCAACTGGAAAAACTGTTGGCCAAGATGCAGGCGGCTATGGATATGGGCGGTGAGAATGAGGTTGGTGTGTGGGTCTCGGGCTTCTATGGCTCTGGTAAAAGCTCTTTCACCAAATACCTGGGACTGGCTTTAGATGAGAAAGTTACCATTGACGGCGTGCCTTTTCTGCAACATCTGCAAAACAGGCTGCACCGTCCCCAAACTAAAGCCCTTCTGAACACGGTGGCTAGGCGTTTTCCAGCTGCCGTAATCTTTCTTGACCTAGCCAGTGAGATGCTAGCCGGAGCCACCATGGAAGAAGTGTCCACGGTTTTGTATTTCAAAGTCCTCCAGTGGGCGGGCTACTCCCAAAATCTAAAGGTTGCGGCCTTTGAACGCAAGCTTAAAAAGGACGGCCGGTTTCAGGAATTTCAGCAAAAAATCATGAATGAATTGAACGTTGAATGGCAGACAATCCAAAACGATCCCCTAGTGGTGGATAGTATTATTCCTGAAATCGCGCACCAGATGTACCCGCAACTCTTTAAAACACCAGCCTCATTCAATACTGAAACCAAAGATTTTGTGCAGTTTGAGAATATCCGTGTCCAGGAAATGCTGGATATTGTCAGAGAAGTCTCAGGTAAAGAGTACGTGATTTTTATCATTGATGAAGTGGGGCAATACGTGGCTTCCCGTCCTCACCTTATTCTCAACCTGGACGGATTGGCCAAAAATTTAAAAAATATTGGAAACGGGAAGGTCTGGATCTTTGCCACTGCTCAGCAGACCCTGACCGAGGATGATCCAAGGGCGGCGATAAATACTCCGCAGCTTTATAAATTGAAGGACAGGTTTCCGATTACGGTTGACTTGGAGTCGAAGGACATTAAAGAGATCTGCTATCGGCGTCTTCTGGGCAAATCTCCGGAAGGAGAGCGGATCCTGGAGGAACTCTTTGAGCGATATGGTCAGGAGTTGCGGCATAACACCAGGCTGGTGGAGGCCAAGTATTATGATTCGGATTTTACGAAAGAATCGTTTTGCAATCTTTACCCCTTTTTGCCGGCCCATTTCGATATCTTGTTGCACCTGCTTGGTGCATTAGCAAAGTCCACCGGTGGGATCGGCCTTCGGTCGGCGATTAAGGTTATTCAGGATATTTTGATTGAAGGAACAGACGGCCAGACACCCATAGTGGAGCAGCCCGTAGGATGGCTGGCGACCACGGTTACTATTTTTGACTCCTTAGAAAAGGATATTGCCAAAGCGTTTCCCGACCGCTACAAGTCAGCGGAAAAGGCAATCAAGTTTTTTAAAGATTCACCTATTCACCAGGAAGTCGCCAAGACCGTGCTGGTCTTGCAGATACTGAACAACCTGCCGGTAACCAGTCGAAACGTCGCCGCTCTAATGCACCCGGGAGTCAACCTGCCTTCACGTTATGAGGAGGTGGAAAGGGCTGTTGCTGATCTGATAAACGAGACACAGGTACCTTTTGGTGAACAGGACGGCAATCTATGCTTTTTTAGTGAACGAATGATGGAGATTGAAAAGGAACGGTCGCAGATCCCTTTACGGAGCATTGAGATCCGGCGAATCTTTAATGAAGCCTTGCGGGAGGTCTTCAGCCCACTGCCTTCAACCCGGTTAAACGGGACACTGGCTGTCACCTCGGGGCTGAAAAACAAAAGAGGTTCGGCTCTTGAAACTTTGAATGGAGACGGGAATACGATTCAGACCATTATCGAGCTAGTTCCGCCCACGGAGTATGAAACAGCCCGGACGTCGTTGCAGGAGGAGTCCAGGCATCATACAGCTAAATATTTTATTTATCTGCTCGGCCGGACAGCGCCGGAGATTGATGAAAAAACAGCCGAAATATACCGGTCGCATGAAATCTGCAGGATGCACCGTAACGATCCCGATCCGGATGTGCGCAAGTACTGCCAGGGGCAGTTGGAAAGAGCGACCAAACTGGCAGGAGAATTGCAGCGTACTCTCAAGAATTGTCTTTCCGGCGGCTCGTTGATTTTCCGGGGACAGGTCACCGCGGTTGAGGGGTTGGACCAGGATTTGCTGGAAGCATGTAAAAAACACCTTAATGATGTGGCCGCTCAGGTGTTTGACCGTAACACAGAGGCACCGGTGAGAGTTGACACCACGCTAGCAGAGAAGTTTCTCCGGGCCGGTAGTCCCCAAGGCATTAATTCATCGATTGATCCCCTGGAACTGGTTCAGATCCAGGGCGGGACGCCGAGAATAAATGTTGGCCACAAGGCCCTGCGCAGTATATATGATTATATAGATCAAAACGGAACTGTTGAAGGAAAGCAACTGCTCGAAGTTTTCACCGGCCCTCCTTTTGGTTGGTCACAGGATACTCTGCGATATCTTATTGCCGCTTTGTTTATGGCCGGGGAACTTAAACTCCGGGTGTCAGGTAGGGAAGTCACAGCCGGCGGTCAACTGGCTATAGAAGCGTTGAAAAACAACAAATCTTTCCGGCCGGTGGGTGTGAGTCTTCGGACGGAACGCCCGTCCCTGGAAACCCTGGAAAGGGCCGCCCGGCGCCTGACAAAACTAACAGGTGACACCGTCCTTCCTTTGGAAAATGAGATCAGTAAGGCGGCAGGTAAATATTTAACCCAATGCCAAGCACGGCTTGCATCTCTGGGGGCGAAACTTGGTGCAATGAAGCTGCCCGGGGCGGAGCGCATTCAATCACTGACAAATGATATTATCGATATTCTTGCCACTGACGCCTCTGGTGCCCCAAAACGTTTTGGCGGAGAGACCTCGACATTTTATTCCGTTCTGGACTGGGCGGTGGAAGTGGACAGGGAACTGAACCGTGGATTGGAAGAGACAATAAAAACAATTCTGGATTATCAAAAAGAGATCGAAAGCCTGCCTAACTCCGGAATACCTGGTGAATTGCGGCGGGATGCCGTAGAAAACCTGGAGTTTTTTAAAGAGCGTTTAGCTAGGGAGGATTTTTATAAGCACACGCCCGATCTGAACACGCGGTTAACAGCGCTTAAAACCCTGGTTCGTGACAAAGCCCGAGAGATGACGGCTGCCTTGAGAACTGCCGTCAAAGAAGCGGTGGAAGATTTGCAACGTTTGCCCGTATGGGATGAGTTGAACCAGGAGGAACAGATGAACGCCATCGGCGAGTTGGAGGGCTCAACCGGTGAAGTGCCCGCGGATCTGGCGGGGCTAAAAGAACTAATAAACCAGGAATATACTCTTCATAACCGTTTAAGCAAGTTAAAAGAAAGCATCATTACACTGGGGATGCAACGGCAGGCTGATCGCCTGCGGCGGGACAGAGATAAGAACGTCCACACGCTAAGGATCCCGGCCAAAGTCACCACTATAGAAAAACTTGATGAGCTTATCCGTGAATTGTCCAACCTAAAGAAAGCCCTGACCGAACACGGTGAAATAGAGATCAATATTCAACTCGAGGATTGAGTGAAATGGCATTTGACCAAAACACCCGCAACAAATTGCAACGCTTTGTTAGTAATGCTCGGACTCTTTTAACCGAGGAGTTTACCCGTCAATTGCAGGAGGATTACGGGATAGATCCCGCTACCGGCCAGGTTACTCCCCTGGACAGATTAACCCACTTGGATGATGGACGGCGTGAAACGGCCCGCATGCTCCGGGAGACCCTGGATCATTACCGGGCTGTTGCTCCTTCCGGGAATACTAATGAAGTGTTGGACCGGATCATACGTGAACAGGCCTTTACTGTTCTCAACCGTTTATGCGCCGTTCGAATGGCGGAAGCGCGGGGAATCATTATTGAAACAATCGCCAACGGCTATAGCTCCAAGGGTTTTCAGCTTTTTAGCCAACTGGCTAGAACCGCCCTGGGTGAGGTAGGAGATGCCTATCGTTCTTATCTTTTCAGCGTGTTTGATGAATTCGCTGTGGATCTGCCGGTACTTTTTGACCGGTATTCACCGCTGGGGCGTCTTTTCCCGAAACCGGAAAAACTAATCTCAGGCAATCCCTCCAAGCCGGGCTTGATTGAAATGATGAACTCTGAAGAGATAGCCCCACTCNNCCAAGAGAATTCTGTTTACTTGCTCTGCTTGACCAGATTAATCATATCGAAATCGAAAACCTCTGGGCAGAAGATGAAACCATCGGCTGGATTTACCAGTATTTTAACTCTGCGGAAGAACGCCGGCAAATGCGAAAAGAGTCTTCGGCACCCCGTAACAGCCGCGAGCTAGCGGTCCGCAACCAGTTCTTTACCCCTAGGTATGTGGTGGAATTTCTGACCGACAATACGCTTGGCCGGATCTGGTACGAAATGACCAAGGGAGAGACAGCCCTGAAAGAAACCTGTCGCTATCTTGTACGAAGGCCAATGGAGATCTTTCTTGCCGAGGGAGAGGAGGCGCCTGAGGAAGAACGGCCTTCTGACGATCTCAGCCAGGAAGAACTCCTCAAACAGCCGGTTTATATCCCTCACCGGCCGCTGAAAGATCCGCGTGAAATCCTTTTACTGGATCCCGCCTGCGGCTCAATGCATTTTGGTTTATATGCCTTCGACCTTTTTGAAAAAATTTATAAAGAGGCTTGGGAACTGGAAGAAAAGCACGGTAAAGATGCCCTATTTCGATCCAAAGATTTAAAACCTTTGCGGGAAACCTATTCCACCAAAGAAGATTTACTGCGTGATGTACCAAGGTTGATTATTGAATATAACATTCATGGTATAGACATTGACCCGCGAGCCGTTCAGATTGCCGGCCTTTCGCTTTGGCTGCGCGCGCAGCGGAGTTGGAAAGAGCAGGCGACCGACCCCGCCAAACGGCCGCAGATCCGCCGATCCAATGTTGTCTGTGCCGAACCGATGCCCGGTGAGAAAGAATTTTTGGAGGAGTTTATTGAAACACATTTATCAGCCGGACCTGAGCTCAAGCTCCTCGGCCAAATCGTCCGCCGCGTGTTTGACGCCATGAAACTGGCGGGTGAGGCCGGTTCTCTTCTCAAGATCGAGGAGGAAATCAGTGAGTTTGTGACCGAGGCGAAGAAGAAATGGCAGAGTAAACCACAACATTCTTTTTCATTTGAGGACATACCTACTTATTTGCAAGAAGGATTTGATCTTGATGTTTCTAGGATTACCGACGAAGCATTCTGGGATAAGGCTGAGGAGTACATCTATGCTGCTCTTCAGAAATATGCCGAAGAGGCTGAAAATGGAGACGGGTATCAGCGCCGCCTCTTTGCCGAGGATGCGGCCCGGGGTTTTGCTTTTATTGCTGTTTGTCGGAAACGTTATGATGTGGTGGTGATGAATCCGCCGTTTGGGGAGTTTTCAAAGTCATGGAAAATCCAGGCAAGAGAGGCTTACCCCAATAGTTACAACGATATTCTTGCCGCCTTCGTAGACGCATTTCTTCATCGTCTATATGATTATGGAAGACTTGGTGCTATTACTTCCCGCACATGTTTTTTTCTCACGAGTTTTACCGATTGGCGAAACAAGGTTGTGCTTGCAGACGCAGCCCTGAGTGTGGTGGCCGACTTAGGACAGGGAGTAATGGATAATGCTATGGTTGAAGCCGCGGCTTACGTTATGGAACGGACAAAACCCATAAATATTATTCCGTTTTTCAGGGCTATCGTCGAACATGATCGTAAATCAATCATTAATTCTTGTGTCAAAGCTTTCAATTCTGGTTGCTCGGATAATCATTTATTCTTGGTAAACCAAGAGATATTTAAGAATTTGCCAGATTCACCATTTGTTTATTGGGTAACAGAAGATGATCTTTTAATTTTTGCTAAACATTTTTCTTTTCAAGATGTAGTTAGAGATGTTCGGGTTGGGTTACAGACAGGTGATGATTTTCGCTTTTGCAGGACAATTTGGGAGGTTGCGCCGCAGGACACACAATTTGTGTATTTTCCGACTGATGGTAATAATTACTGTCGTTTTGATGATCCAAACGTTCAGGCATACTTTCGCCGACGATTCCACGGTGTACCGCGATGGGTGTTTCATGTAAAGTCAGGCGCGGCACAACCTTGGTATTCTCCAATTACTTTAAAAGTTAACTGGTATAAAGACGGCATGGAATTACGTAATTTTACCGATGCTAAAGGTAAGCTTCGTTCACGCCCACAGAACATAGACTTTTATTACCGTCCAGGTTTTAGTTGGACACGCCGTGCTGTCCGATTTTATCCTTATGTTATCCCTGGAAACTGCATTCCGTCGGTGAGTCGTTATATGGCTTTTCCAGCGCAGGGGCAAGAATATACAGCACTGGGAGTTTCCGCGTCTCGTATTGCCTCTGCATTCATGCGTTTTTATGGTGAGAAATTTGAGTGGCCTAATTTTCTTGTTGAACATTTAAAAATGTTACCTTGGCCGAAGCTTGATAACGAAACAACTCAACTTCTTCGCAGTCATATTGTGACTGAGGTTGAGCGACGTCGGCAGGCATATCAAAATCATGAGCCATTCCATGAGTTTATATTACCTGCTAGGATTCGAGATTTTTCTAATAACGGGCAATCGTTTGTTTTTGATCCAACTAGTTTACTTGGGAAAGAGGGAGAGCGAAAGGTGGAAAGCTCTTATGGCTTTGACACCCACGCTGCCGCTCGAATCGAGCGTGATGTGCTGGAAGCTTTGGCATTTCAACAAGGAAACTCCTTAAATGACGAATCAACTGAAGAACGGAAACAGGAAGATGAAGATAATGATTTTTTGCTTGATTACTCAGAACAAGCACAAATAAATGCGGTATTGTCTTATGCCATTGGTGTCACCTTCGGCCGTTGGGACATCCGCTATGCCACGGACGAAAAGCAACCCCCGGAATTACCTGACCCCTTCGCACCGCTGCCGGTTTGCCCACCCGGTATGTTACAGAACACGCAGGGCTTGCCTGCCCGTCCGGAGGATGTACCCGCCGATTATCCCGTCGATATCCCTTGGGATGGCATCATTGTTGATGATCCAGGCCATCCTCTGGACATCGAACGGCGTGTTCGTGAGGTTATCGAAATCATCTGGAAAGAGCGTGCCGAAGATATAGAGCACGAAGCCTGTGAAATCCTTGGCGTGAAGTCATTGCGAGAGTACTTCAGCAAATCTACCGGCTTTTTTGCCGACCATTTGAAGCGTTATTCCAAGAGCCGCCGGCAAGCGCCTATTTACTGGCCGCTTTCCACAGCGTCCGGTTCATATACGTTGTGGGTCTATTATCACCGTCTTACTGACCAAACCTTATATACCTGCGTCAATGATTTTGTAGAACCGAAATTGAGGCAGGTTACGGAGAGCAGTAATGAGTTGCGTCGGAAGAAAAGCCGTAGCAATCAGGAAGAAAAGGAGTTGGAACGGCTTTCGGATCTGGAAGTGGAGTTAAAGGAGTTTCGGGATGAGTTATTAAGGGTGGCGAGGTTATGGAAACCCAATCTTAATGACGGGGTTCAGATTACCGCCGCTCCTTTATGGAAGCTTTTCCGGTTTGCGAAATGGCAAAATAGCCTTAAGGATACCTGGGAGAGGTTAGAAAGGGGCGAATACGACTGGGCTCACCTGGCCTTCAGTATCTGGCCGGATCGCGTTGTTCGCCTGGCGCAAAAGGACAGAAGCATAGCCATTGCACATGATCTGGAAGATGAACTTTGGGAAGAAATTGTTGAGAGTGGAAGGCAGAAAGGTTCAAAGAGGAAATGGGTTCCGAAAAAGCTTGCCGAAGCAGAGCTTCGGAAGATTGTTCAAGAAAAGACCGGTTAAGGAGCATCAGTTATGAAGTTTAAAGAGTTTATTCAAAATGAAATAATCCTGCCCCGCTTGAGAAGCAAAGGGGTTTTGGTGGTATATGATCCGGAAAGAATTTATCGGGAGCTTTGTATGGAACTGGCTTCCGATACACGAAAAGTGATTGATGCGGGGGAAAACAGTATTACCAGCCGTGAAGAAGCCTTAAAAACCTTGATTGAGCTGGGTGCCCCCGACACGAAAATGGAAGGGATGATTGTTTATGTGCCGGCGAAGGCGCCGTTGAGTGATGAAGAAAAACAGAGAGATCCCTTTGCCCTGTATGCTGCTTGTGGTGAATTATTTCCCCATCCGCAAAAAGATGGCGAGAAGTACCACGAGTTATGCAAAAAATTTAAATCTGATTATATAACGGAAATCAACAAGATCTTCAGCGATAATCCCATTCCGGATTTTTCTGTTATTGACGCTGTCGGAGATGGAAGCGGTTGGCCTAACTTGCAGGCCTTGTTGGGGTTGGAGTCGGCCCGGGATATTCTTTTTGCTTTACTGGCGCCGAATGAAAAACAGAAACGGTGTTTGCTTGAACAGGATACCTGGGTACAGGAGGTAAAAGAGCTCCTGGCGATTTGCTTGGGACTCAAACTGGTTACTAAAAGCAAAAAATGGGAAGATATTTCGGAAGAACTGTGGCGGTTTTTGTTATTCAGTGAATTTGTCTTTGATTTGAGGGGGGATCTGCCGGAAGCTCTGGCTAACATTCCCCGAGCTAAGGAAGAAGCACGTTTTTTGGTGGAAGATTTATGTGACCAACTGCGTAATGACCGGCGCGTGCAGAACCTTTATATTGAAAAAGCCGAAGCAATAGAAAAGGTCCTCAACCTGCCGGAATGTTGCCGGGAGATAAAAGACTTTGGGAACCGCGACACCTTTCCTTTTGAAGAGCGGAGCTTTTTCCATCTGGCGGTTGCCGCTTTGAAGCAGGATAATACCGATGCGGTCAGAGATATATTGAAAAAGCAGCGTAATTCGATCTGGAGTGGTAAGGGGGAAAGCCAAGCCCGGTGGAGTCTTGTTGAAGCAGCTTTGGATCTTTGCGAAAAATGCTACGATAATGAGCGATTGCTGCCGGAGCATACCCGCAGTATGGAACAGTTAATTGATTTTTATCTTCACAGCCTGCGTGAAGTTGATCGTTGCCAGCGCGAATTTGAACAAGCGGCAGCTGATTGCCTGGATGTCCAAGAAATTACCGATGAAGTGGTTAAACAAGCCAGGGACTGTTACCGTCGGTTGATGTCAAAAGTTCACGACCTGTTTCTTCGGCATTTGGAGAAGACCGGTTGGCCGGTGACGGGTCGTTTGGCCAATGCCGATGTGTTTGATAAATATATTGCTTCCAAACTGGAACAAAGCGGCTACCGGGTGGCCTTTTTCCTGGTTGACGCGCTGCGTTATGAATTGGGGGTTGAACTTGAAAAACAACTGGCAGGTGACGGCCGGGTAGAGATCCAGGCCGCACTAGCGCAACTGCCGACAATTACCTCGGTGGGGATGGCCAGTTTGTTGCCGGAGGCCGGTTCTTCCCTGTCACTGATTAATCAGGATGACAGTGTTCTTCCCCTACTTGGTGAGACCAGACTAGCCAATGTGAACCAGCGGATGGATGTCCTGCGGGAAAAATACGGGCAGAGGTTTGCCGAGATACCGCTTGGGCAATTGCTTGCTCGGGGGCAAAAAGATATTCCTGAGACCGTGGATCTGCTGGTTTTGAGAAGCGCTGATATTGACAATCAACTGGAAACAACACCCGATTCAGCTTTTCATGTGGTATATGACACCTTGAAAAAGGTGCGGGCAGCGGTTAACAAATTGAAGAATCTGGGGTTTCAAGAGGTGATTATCGGGACGGACCATGGTTTTTGCCTGAACATTCATGCGGAAGCGGGGGATGTGTGCGCAAAGCCTCCCGGGACCTGGCTTAATGTCCATGATCGTTTACTGCTCGGCAGTGGAGTAGGTGACAACGCCAACCTGGTAATGCCCGCGGATCAGTTGGGCATCAGGGGCGATTTTGCCCAGGCGGCCGTCCCGCGGAGTTTAGTACCATACCGTGCAGGAACGTTATATTTTCACGGCGGGGCCTCTTTACAGGAGTGTATTGTTCCTATCCTGACGGTTTATATTGAAAAGGAACAGGTAAAAATAGGAACGCCGGCTATTGTCTTGAGTTACAAGTCAGGGGCCAAACGGATTACTACTCGTTTTCCCGTGGTCGAAATCAGGTTGGAAGCCGGGGACTTGTACTCGACGGTAGGCGAATACGAGATTCTCCTGGAAGCGCACGACCGGAAAGGAAATGTTGTGGGCGAAGCCAAGCCCGGCGGGTTGGTCAACCCGGTAACTGGTACTATAACATTAAAACCGGGAGAAGCAGTACAAATACCTTTGAAGATGCAACTTGATTTTGAAGGCAAATTTATTGTCAAGGCGATGGACCCTGTTACCCTGGCTGGTTATTCCCAGATTGAACTGGAAACTGATTATGTGGATGGTGTTTAAAATGGATGCTTTGGATCAAAAGCTGGTATCTGTTTTTGAGGGAAGGGTTGTACGTAAAGACCTGTTGCATCGAATAAAAAAGGGGACGAATGTTCCCACCTTTGTCTTGGAATTTTTACTTGCCCGTTATTGTGCTACTAATGATCCAGCAGAAATTCAGGCTGGGATGGAAGCCGTACTGGCCACGTTGCAAGACAATTATGTCCGACCCGATGAGGCTAACGCCGCCCAATCCCGGGTGGCGACCAAGGGCAAGGGTAAATTCATAGACAAAGTTCATGTGCGGTATGTGGAAAAAGAAAAACGGCACTGGGCTGCACTGGAAAATTTTAATTCACAGCGGATTGCGATAAGTGAGAAGTTTTACCGGGATAATGATCGGTTACTGGAAGGCGGTCTTTGGGCGGAGGTGACCATAGCCTATAATGATTTTGACCAAGACAATTACGCTTTTTTCGTTGACGACCTCCGGCCCATTCAGCTGAGCAGGTTTGATTTTGAGCGGTATTGTGAAGGAAGACTGCAGTTTACCAGGGATGAATGGCTGGACATTATTCTGCGTTCCGTCGGTTTGGAACCGTCCAAGATGACAAAAAGGTTGAAGTTTCATTATGTCGCCAGGCTTGCTCCCCTGGTGGAAGCTAATTATAATTTTATCGAACTAGGACCCCGGGGCACCGGTAAATCATACTTTTTCAGCGAGTTTTCCCCCTATTCCACCTTAATCAGCGGAGGGCAGGCCTCGAAATCTTCTCTATTTTACAATATCGCCCGTAACAAGATAGGGCTGGTCGGTTTTTGGGACACGGTGGCTTTTGATGAAGTGGCAGGGATAAAGATAAAAGACCCCGACACTATACAGATCATGAAAGATTACATGGCTAACGGGCGTTTTTCCCGGGGAGTGGAAGTTATAGCCGATGCCAGTATGGCTTTTGTGGGGAATATCGATTATTCCATCAAACAACTTGTTAACTCCACCGACTATGATCTGTTTTTACCGCTGCCGAAAGAATTTGATTTAGCGATTATGGACAGATTTGCCGCTTATTTGCCCGGCTGGGAGATGCCTAAAAATAGTAGTGAGTTCCTAACTGATCAGTATGGGTTTATTACCGATTATCTGGCGGAAGCATTTCACTATCAATTGAAGCATTCCAACCGTTATGAAGAGGTTAATAAGCGGATAAAGCTTGGTAGCTCCGTGGAAGGACGCGATGAAAAAAGTATTAAGAAGACTGTCTGTGCTTTTCTAAAGATTCTCCATCCAGCGGATCAGCCCAGTGATGAGGAGTTCGATGAATACGTAGCTTATGCGGTAGAAGGACGACGTCGGATTAAGGAGCAAATGAACAAACGCAAGCCGGATGATGAATTTGCCCGAATCAATCTTTCTTACCTAGATAGTAAGGGGCAAGAGATCGTAGTTTTCTGTCCTGAATCTAAAGAAGCTGAGGCCACGCAACGACCGTTGCGAAGAGATTTGGATGGGATGCCTCAAGAAAATAACCATAAGGCACCTCTAAAGCATATAAAAGCTGCAAGAGCTGATGAACTAATGACAGACGAGGTTGAGGCCACGGAAGCTCCAAAACAGGCAATTGAGCAGATTAACCCCGAGCAAGAGCAGGCCAAAGAAAGACACTATACTATTCTTTATGGAGATACAGGTTATAGCTATGAAACTATAATTGGGCCGTATTTATCCAATGCAAAAAAAATTACTATTGAAGATCCTTATATCCGAATAAACCATCAAATTCAGAATTTCGTCCGCTTTTGCGAGACGGTTGTAAAGCTTTCTTCTATTCAACAGATCAATCTTATAACTAGTTACGATGATAATACTAATATGGCCGAGTTAAAGGACAAGTTGCAAGAACTCAAGGATAGTCTAGCAGAAATAGATGTAATACTGGATATAAAGATCAAACCTAACATGCATGATCGTGAAATACGTCTTGATAACGGTTGGATTATTAAGATTGGGCGCGGATTGGATTTCTATCAGAAGCCA
>LSQX01392878.1_pt2 | contig 15162 bp, 11 predicted proteins | sample 654561 | NCBI WGS metagenome assembly LSQX01 (sample SAMN04489861, study PRJNA283612) | anaerobic digester metagenome | isolation source: 4 biogas reactors fed with cattle manure at either 37C or 55C with and... | place: Denmark: Kongens Lyngby | collected 2014 | reverse complement strand
TTCAGCTTGCTTGTGTCAAATGATATCTTCATATCACAGTTGTTTATTCCTGTTGCAGGTACTCCACTTAAGTTTACAGGTATTTTAACCTGAGCGCCTGCTGCTGCACCTATTGTACCAATTTCTATTTTCAGTCCTCCAGTCACAGGTGGTGTTGTTACCGGTGGTGTTGTTACTGGTGGTTTTGTTGTTACCGGTGGTGTTGTTACTGTAGATCCACCTCCTGGAGGTGTACCTGCTACCAATGCACCGTTAAGGTATGCAGTAATTTTATCATTTACAACAAAGTTACTTGCATTTGATGCAAATGAGTAATCATTGTCCATTGTAAAGTTAGTCCAGTCATTCTTTGCTGTTCTGCCTTGTATTTCTATTACATTACCTGCTTCAAGGGTTCCGCTTGAGAATCCTATTTCAAGGTAAGTGTCTGCATTGGATCCACCGCTCATCTTAACAAAAGTACCTGTTACGCTTGATGTTATACCTGAGTACTGAGGGCTTATTACTGCTGCATGGTCACACCAGAAGCTAAGCTGTTTTTCTCCATCTATCGTGAAGTAGTATCTCAACTTCAAGCTGGAGAGATTTATTGATGAACTTCCTGTGTTTGTAACTTTGAGTCTTGTGTAAATAGTGTTACCTGTAGATTGCGCGCTTCCTCCATTAGAGTATTCAATCTTCAACTGACCTGAAGCAGCTGGCGGCGGTGATGTTGTTACAGGAGGTTTTGTTGTTACAGGAGGTCTTGTTGTTACTGTAGATCCGCCTGTAATATTTACTCCACCAGTTGTTACTGTTACTTTTACAGAGCCTAAGTCTTTGTCTGCACATGCAGGAGTTTTTTCTGTTCTTAATGCACTAAGACCGTTTGGTGCACCTGATTTAACTGTTCCCACCAAATATGCAAATACTCCGTTTTGTGTTATCACTTCATTTCCGCGTCCTGTCTCATCTGCAAACATTATTACTGCTGTTCCGGATGATACATTACTGTCAAAGTTCTTAGTTGCATTTACTACTATAGTTCCTGCTTCTATTCCAGTTATATTCAATGCGTTAGCATCATATGTGATCTTCATGTCAATGTTATTTATTCCGACTGCAGGTACTCCGCTCAAGCTTACAGGTATTCTTACCTGTGCTCCTGCTGCTGCATTTACTGTACCGATCTGTACATTTAATCCGCTTCCCGGTACCGGAGTGTTAATTACTACCGGCGGTGTTGTTACTGATACAGGTGGTGTTGTTACTGTTGCTCCTCCTGTTATGTTAACAAAACCGTTTACAACTGTTGTTGCTACATTCTTAAGATCTTTGTCTGCAACTGCAGGTTTTGCTGTTATGTTTACAAGACTGTTACCATTTGCTGCTCCTGATTTAACTGTTCCTACCAAGTATGCAAATACTCCGCTTTGTGTTATTACTTCAGTTCCGCGTCCTGTCTCATCTGCAAAGAATATTACTGCTGTTCCTGATACTACATTACTGTCGAAGTTCTTAGATGCATTTACTACTATCGGTCCTGCTTCCACTCCTGTTATATTCAATGCATTAGCATCATATGTAATCTTCATATCACAGTTGTTTATTCCAGTTGCAGGTACTCCGCTGAAGTTTACAGGTATTTTTACCTGTGCGCCTGCTGCTGCATTTACTGTTCCTATTGTTATATTCAATCCACTTCCTGGTACCGGAGTGTTTATTACTACCGGTGGTGTTGTTACTGATACAGGTGGTGTTGTTACTGATACGGGTGTATTTACTGTTCCTCCTGATATCGTAACTGTACCGCCTGCAACTGTTGCTGTTACGTTTTTGAGATCTTTGTCTGCAACTGCAGGTTTCCCATTTAAGTTTATAGCAACCATGCCACTTGCACCTGACTTAACTGTTCCTACCAAGTATGCAAATATTCCATTTTGTGTTATTACTTCAGTTCCTCGTCCTGTCTCATCTGCAAACATTATTACTGCTGATCCCGATACTATGTTGCTGTCAAAGTTCTTGGATGCATTTACCACTATCGATCCTGCTTCCACTCCTGTTATATCAAGCTTGCTTGCATCGAATGTCACTTTCATATCACAGTTGTTTATTCCTGCTGATGGTACTCCAATGAAGTTTATGGGTATTCTTACCTGTGTACCTGGTGCTGCACTTATCATACCTATTTGTATGTTGAATCCCTGTGCAGGTGCCGGATGAGTAGCAACAGGCTCCTGTGTATTAGACGGTGGGTTAGTATTTCCAGTGCTACCGGTATTAACTCCGCCTGCTACAGCTGCAACACTTAAAGTACTTAAATTAGCATCAGCCATATTAGCTGATCCTATTGTTAACTGACTGGCTGAACTTGATTTAACTTTAAAAGTAACAAGAGCAAATTCACCATTTTCCTTAATAACTTGAGTTCCACGTCCAGTCTCATCTGCAAATAAAATTACAATTTTTCCTCTTGTTGTGTCTGCATTTGAATCAAAGTTTGATGAAGGATTTACAACTATGCTTCCCGCATTTACACTAACAACTTCTAAATTCGATGTGTTGTAATTGAGCTGCAGGTCAAAATTGTTAATTCCTGCTGATGGTACATCGCTTAAACGTACTGGTACAACTACGTTAGTTCCAACACTTCCTTGCACTGAACCAATCTCTAATGCCACTACTCCTGCGTACGCAAGGTCTGCTCCGCTGTAGTCATAGCCCGCTGCTCCAACCGTTGATGTGAAAATCATCGTTAGCATGGCGATAACTACTAACATACTAATAACCTTTTTCATTTACCATTCCTCCCATAGAATTAATAATTATATAATTATATGATCTTATAAAAAGACCTTTAAAGGTATTTGAATTCAAATACCTAGTTTACCTGGTTGTTGAAAACATGTTGCAAATCAATAGTCCTGCTTAACGACTTAATTCACTTGTTCCTTGCATAAATATATTCGCACATATTCTTTTTTCTTAGAGGGTCAGCATTGTAATTTCACCTTACTAAGCATACCAGAGAATTCATTAGAATAGAAATAATTATAACAGAACCACAGCTTTTATTGTAAATGATATTTTGCAAATACCTATACACTTTATAGTATATTTCGAGTTGTTATTTTATTATGATATCGGTAAATGTTAGAGCGAATATTGCTTTTTCTCCAGTGAGTCTTTTAACTTATTTTTACAAGCAAGTACCTAAACTATCCTTTTTGTCCATCCTCCAATACAAATTACATTTTGAATAAAGTAACCATTGTAGACCTATTTTCTGAGAATCAAAATCCTGCTCAAGGTTATGAAATGAACTTACAAGAAATTAATTAAATTGGCTAAATCATAAAACAACCTCTTGACTCCCCTAAGTACTTTTCTGTCTGATAAAAATATATACGCTTAAACTAATTATATATTAATTTCTTGTTTGTTTCAACAATTTTTATAAATAACTGTGCATCCCCATATCCTTCCATTTGGAATTCCTTAGGCTTCAACTCTATGATACCAATTGCGACGGGAAAAAGCGAACTTAATATTTCACTCATCTCTAAAAATTTCACACAATACTTTTCTACAATACTTTTCCGATTTAATACCCTTTTGAAGATATTTTGTCGGTAAGCCAAGCTACAACGTATTGAGCAGCGTGTTTGTCATGATGGCAGCATATATATCTTGCAACACCCTTTAATCTCGAATGCGAGTTCTCCACCGCAAATCCCATTCCTGATAAACTAACCATTTCAAGATCGTTGCAGTTATCACCTATGGACAGGATATTATCCATAGGTATTCCGGTTATTCCTGACAGTTCAACCAACGCAGTCCCCTTTGAAGCGTTCCTGTGAAGAAGTTCCAGAAACTGCGGCTCTGAATATACCATTCTGAAATCCTTGTCCCTGCCTGAAATAAATTTCTCCACTTCAGTCAACCTGTCGGGTCGTGTAGTCAGTATTACTTTGTACCACGGGTCAGGTATTTCTTCAATAGAAACTACCTTCGGTACAAAACCTTCCTTTATTCTATGCTTTTCTGTCTCTTCATTTTCTTCTAAAAAATAAACATCTCCACCTTGGAACACTTCTATACCAAGAGTTGGAAATATTGTCCTAATATCTGACAAAACACTTTTAACACCCGTATCAAGGCATTTGCTCCTCAACATTCTGCCTTCATTAAAATCATAAACAAGTGCACCATTGTAGAGTATCACAGGGGCATTCACAGGAAGGAGTTTCAAATACTTTTCGATACCAATCTCCATTCTTCCGGTGGCTATAGTAAATATTCCGCCTCCTTTAACAAATCGTTCAAGTGCTCTTATATTCTCTGTGCTTACTTCAAGATTACTGTTTAATAGTGTTCCATCCATATCGCTTACTATCATAAAACCTTCATATATACCATTCTTAGCCATATATTCCAACCTTCATTATCCTTATCTTCATACTTATTGCTTCTATTATATAGTTGATTGTATATAATAGATTCTATAATAAATTTTTCATTATATAATCTGCCGCATCGCTCAAATTGGACGCTGCATAGTCTACAAAGCTGAAATCCTGCATATTGGTGTACTCAGAGGGTATTGCAATAGTATAGCACCCTGCTCTTTTACCTGCCAAGGCTCCATTACTAGAGTCTTCTAGGACAATACAGTCCTCAGGAAAACAACCTAATTTATCAATTGTCTTTAAATAAATCTCAGGCTCGGGTTTTCCATTTATTATACTATCCGAAGCCTGCATAACGTCAAAATAATCCTCAAGCCTAAGCTTATCAATTACTATTTTAAGAAATTTATCCGGAGAACCAGTTGCAATAGCAAGTTTTATTTTTCCTTTCAAGCTGTTAAGAATTTCATAAAGTCCGGGCATTGGAACCACTTCTTGGTTAAGTTTTTTCAAGGTAATGTCGTCCCTCAACTTAAGCACATCTTCAGGCTTTACGTTAAGATTAAGATCCTGAACGTAAATCTGCATTGATTCTAAAGGTTTTCTCCCCATCATCTTCCATAAGGTTTCATCCTTTACAACTCTTCCGTACATTCTCGCCATTTCTCTTTCGGCTTCAAAATACATACCTTCAGTATCTATCATTAAACCATCCATATCAAAAACAACTGCTTTCATTTTACATTCCTTTCTAATTCTATACAAAATCTTTATCGCACTCAAGTATAGGTTTTCATAATTATACAACACGTATGAATATGTTTCAAGGTTATAAAAAGATTGAGAGAAGTAAGATAACAATATCTCCACTTCTCCCAACAACTTCTTTAGGAAAGTTAAATCAGTAGTTTTAAAAAACACTATTACTGCTAAAAACCAGCAATCTGATACTGCATAAAAAGATGCAGAAAGGGTTTCTTTAGTTTTAAGGGCTTCTTTAGTTTTGAATATATTATTTCCTTATATTAGTCGGCACTCTTTAACATTTCTTCAATTCTGTCACAATCTTTTTTATGTCCAAAATCAAACCAGTCTATATTATTTCTTAGTGAATTCAATGCATCAAATACATTATAATCGTTAATGTCCTTTATTTTTACCGAAGCCCCATAATTAAGAAGAAGCCTCACCATTTCAGGACTACATTTATTAACCGCAGTAAACAGAACTGTCTTTCCTTTTTCTTCGGTGAGCACTTTATTTACCTTAGCGCCTTTTTCCAACAGAAGCCTCGCAATCTCTTCATTTTCGTCTCTAATTGCCTTGTCAACAATAAAGTTGATTCTGTCCGATTCCATAGGTACTCCTTTTCCGATCAGATACTGCATCAAATCTGCATTGCCATAAAAAGATTCTAGTGCCATTGCTCCATAGTCGCTCTGTATATCTGCACCCTTTGCAATAAGATAATCCATTATTTCTTTTTCACCATGTTGGGCCGCATGGGAAAGCCCTGCTGAAAGATGAATATCTCCACCGTTTTCTATTAAAAAGTCAAGCAACTCATAATCCTTCAATAGTATAGCTGCACGAACCACATGCTCTCCGAACTTACTGTTAATATCAACACCCTTGTCTAACATGTATCTGCTAATATAATCCAATTCGTCTTTAAATTCGGGGATAATGTCTATTATGTGTAGTCCTATGTGTAGTCCATCTTTTTTTGAAGAGTTGAATTTCTCTGCGTCAAATTCAGCACCCTTGTCAAGTATAAGCTTTGCTGTATCAAATCTACCGGACCTTATCAGTTCAATAAACAAACTATCTCCATTGCTTCCTACAATATTTATATCAGCACCCTTATCAATCAAAAGCTCTGCTATATCCTTTTTTCCGGACATTGCAGCAAGCCATAAAGGAGTACAATTGCCATATTTTTCACTTGACATATCCGGGTTATCTACCTTTTCAATCAATAATTTTACACATTCAGCCTGATCGGCAAAAATTGCAGCAACCATAGCATCAGTGAGTACTTCTTTATTGTTTTCTTTCTCAATAAGCCGTTCAAGCCTTTTAACATCTCCCTTATCCGCCGAAACTACTATGTTCTTGCCAAAAAAGTTTGCATATGCAACAGATAGCAGAATAGCAGATATGTATATAATGCCAAGCACAAAAGCAAATCTTTTCATTTAAATTCCCTCCTAAACGTCATGAAAATCTTTTGTTGTATACATCAATCAACTTTCCCATAACAAAATAAAGCGGAATGGGAATAAGTACACAACATAAAATTACAGCATCGGGCCTAATACCTGTTTTATACAACCCAAGACTCGGACCAATCACTATATTGAAATATACTTGATGAATGATAAACCCTATAAAGTAAGCCATCACTATCTTATAAAGCCTTTCCAGCTTTCCGACAGTTGAGATACTGCCGTTTTCCTCAAACTTATTTTGGCTGTATACTTTTGAAGATAGTACAAAAAATAAAACAGTGATCAGAAATAATAGAAACACTTTTAATACAAAAAATGGCATACTCCCCATATATGTATAATACTCAGGAGAAAACATATAACTGACATCTCCAAATTCTATCCCAAACAGAAACCAAACACCCCCAAATATTATCTCAAGTATATTGCTACTTGCAAGCGGAGCTAAGTAATCAGGAATTAAGTTTCCTGCGGCACCATAATACCCCAAAAACACACCATATATCAAATAAACCAGCGATAGAGGAAAAGCAGCAAAAAGTGCGGTTGTAAAAACTCCGAACAGGGACGAACCGTTCATTGATTGTATAAGCATTACAAATCCAAACATCATAAATGCAGTTAGCATATCACCAGCAAGTATTTTAGTTACAAAAAGAATGTCCGTCTTCCAGCTATATCTTAGAATCAGTATAATATTTGCCAAAACATAAACAGTTAAAAAAGGAATAATTATGTTATATAATCCAACCAGCCATTTGCTTTTCATAATTTCATTTCTAGTAAACGGCATACTTGCTACAAGGGTATAATTTGAAAGCTTTCGGTCATAATTAAACAGAGTAACTGACATTCCGAGTATTGTAATAAACATGAATATTAACACTATCATTTTATTTCTCGCATCCTGATAAAGAAAGATTATGTCTGCTACAAATATAAAATACAGTAGTTCCAGGAACAATATAGGCATAAATAGTTTTGAATACTTCCAATCCCTATACAGCAAGGCTTTATTTGGTAATTTCATCATAAACCTTTTCCCCTCCCAATGAATAAATAAAAATTTCCTCAAGACTCAAATCTATTTCCTCAACCAAAGTTGCTCCATTATTTTTGAGTTTCTTTTTAAACTCATCACAGTAATCTTTTGTGACCACATGATATACACTTCCCACATTTTTAACGCTTAGTATTTCTTTACAGCCAAGAATGTTTTCGGATACTCCCTTTTCAAATATCACCTGTAGTTTTCTGACCTTTTGTTTCATTTCATCTACAGTACCCCAGAACTTTATAGCCCCTGAATTTATAACAGCAATGCTGTCACATATCTGCTCTACATCTGCAAGATTATGCGTGGAAATTAGAACTGTCGTTTTCCGTTCTGCGACCTCATCAAGCATCACTTCTACAAATTTTCTTTTTGCAAGAGCATCAAGCCCGGAGGTCGGCTCATCAAGTATAAGGTATCTTGGCATGACGCTAAGGCTCAGCATTAGCATAAGCTTCGTTTTTGTCCCTTTAGAAATGCCGCTTATTCTTTTTGAAGGCGATACCCGGAATATATTATTTAACTCATCATACCTTTTTTCACTGAATTCTGTATATGCAAGTTTTATAAACCTGACTATTTCCTTTACTCTGTAAGACTCATAATAGTGGCAAAAATCCGGCACATAGCCAATTTTAGCCTTGACCTCTGGATTGTCAAAAACATCTTTTCCGTCAAACTTCACAAAACCTTCATCCGCCTTCCATGAACCAGTTAAAATCTTTATAATGGAAGTTTTTCCCGCACCGTTAGGTCCAACAAGTCCCATAATGCTTCCTTCTTTAATTTCCAAGTTTATTCCGCTCAAAATTTTGCTTTCATCTATTGATTTGGATACATCACAAATTTCTATCAAAATCTTCACTCCCTTTCAATATCAAGATAGATTTCGTTCAAAACGTCCATCACCTTATTTCGATCAAGCCCTATATAATGGGCTTCAATTACAATATCCTTCAGATTGCTCTTTAGTCTTTTAAGCCGCTCATCATCAACCTTCGGACTGTAGTCGGATGATACAAATGTTCCTCTGCCAGATATCGTTTCAATAACCCTCTGGCGTTCAAGTTCCGAATACGCCTTACTTACCGTATTGGGGTTCACAGTGAGGATACCGGACATTTCTCTGATGGAAGGAAGTTTCTCCCCCGGTAGCAGCAATCCTTTGAGTATATTCTCCTTCAACCCATCCGCAATCTGCTCATATATTGGTTTTGTACTTCTAGGATCAATTAGCAACATAAAATCACTCTCATAATCGTATTATGTGTACTATGTGATGTAGTACACATAATACGATATCATATTTTTATTGCTTTGTAAATACCCATATGAATAAACTTTTTAAAATAAGTAACTATAATGTAGAATCATTTTCGTGATTAATGTAAGAATGGGTTGAACACCAATAGCTCGTTGGATTTCATAAAAATTAAAATGGCATAAAAAGAATACCCTCGATGGGTACTCTTTAATAAAATATCACAAAAAGCCTTTTTCTGCAAAATACCTTTAATAACCTATTTTAATAACCTATTTTCATCCAAGAGACAAGGTTAAGATAACTTTCGTCAACAACCATACCCGAAATCGCGGGGTAAAACAAAACAAACAACAAGGCAACAATTACCAGATAACTATAGGTAAGCACCTTTGAAGTTTCTTGCATACTTTTTTCCAAATTACTGCTCATATACATTTTCCCCATATATTTAGGAAAATGTTCTCTGAAATAGTACAGAACAAATACTGTACACAGCATCATAAAAGGAGTAGCGGTAAAAAAGTGATAAATAAAAATACACCTTTTTATAAAAAACCATGGCACATACTGAAATGCAAACGCTACTAACAGCGGAACTGCCCTCTTGTCATTTTTATACAAGGCTAGCACAGCGGCTATAAATATGCAGAATATTCCAATCCAAAATACTGCCGGATTCCCCAAAACATACATAATTGAAATTTTGCCTGCCGGAATATTAATCCCCTTGTATTCGTAAAGCGGCTGTTTGACAAAAGGCCATGAATAGGCAGGCGACTGATAAGGATGAGGGTCTATAAGCTCAGAATGATATCTCAACATATTAACTTGATACCTCCATATTTCTCCTAGGTCATGTCCTGGTCCTGGAAGGGTAATTATTGGGAGATATGTTGATGAATATATTATAATTGGAATTACTACAAATAAAACAATACAGCACAGCGATGCATATATAATACTTTTCTTTATAAAATCCTTCGTCCAAGCTGGGGGGTGGTCTTTTGAATTCTTGACTTTCAAGGCCTTTTTATAATCAAGGTATTCCAATATTCTCGATGTAAAGTACAGTACTGCAAGTCCGCCTCCTGCATAAACAGCTGTCCACTTGCTTGCCGATGCCAATCCCCAGAAAACACCTGAAAGAAACAGAGGAATCAAAGACTTTTTGAACCCTACAATATAAGATTTGTTGATAAAGCTGTCGTACATAAAATAGTAGGCCAGTATGATAAAAAACGCAGGGTATGCATCTATTGTACCTATCCTGGTCTGAGCAAAATGCATAAAGTCAAACATCATCAGAAATGCGGCAATAAACCCATAAATTCTTTTTATAAAAATCTTTCTCCCGAACAAATACATGACAGGTATCATTGCAGCACCAAATAATGTCCCCATGATACGCCATCCAAAAGGATTCATTCCAAAAATGGCAATGCCCACGGCAATAATTAGTTTACCCAAAGGAGGGTGTGTTGTCTCATAGGGATTTAGCCTGTTAAGATTTTCAAAAGCAGTTCGCGGAAAGTAAATTTCATCGAAATAGGATGAATTCATAAAATTCTGTACTGCATCAAATTCTTGCTCATCAAATAAATTCTGAACATTTCCGAGGCTTTTCTCATTTATATATTCGTAAGTTATTGAGTTAATTTTTACAGGTTCATTGCTCTCTTTTTCCCTTAGTATAAATTCGTTTATAGTTCCCCCCGGCATATCGACATAAAACCTTAACGCGCTTGTTTTAACATTCAGATCTGCATTATGCCACTTAAGGTTGTGTTTACCTTCGATTTGCAGATACAATGCCTCCTGAAATTCACCTGTTTCATTTGACAAATACTCAATCCTAAAAAACAAATTACCTATTCCGTCATAGTAATCCAGCTTACCCAGATCATATTCCCTGTCAAAATGCGCAATAAAACTTTCTCCTATTCTCTCAGGTTTCCAGAAAGTCTGGGGTACTTTAGTGCTCCCAAGATTATAAAGAGCTATCGCAAGGTAAATCGCAGTCATTATAGACATAATTAGTAAATCTTTGCCCTCAATTCGAAAGCGCTTATTTCCATTTTTACTCATCTTTAACCCCCAAGAATAATTGAAATATTAACTAAAGGTTATACATATTTAATATTAATGTTTTTCGATACATTTGTAAATGCAAAAATACTTATCCCGTTTAGTCTTTTTAGGTAATAATAATTTCCCTTATTTTGGCGTGAATTAAAAACGGAATATCGTCCATAATATATTGCGTAGGGTTCATGATGGTTGAGCCAAGATCTTTACAAGGTCTGAGAAAGGCTTTGTAATGGTCGGTCAAAGGTTAATATCAGGTTTGTCTTAATTTTGACTCAAAGCTTGGTATTAGCCAGAGGGCAGAGTATTATATGTCTTGTAAGGCTGTATTATAGTCCTTAAGATTATAATATGGTCAAAAGGGATGTATAATATTCGAGCTAAGATTGCCACGGGTTCCGCAGGCATTGAAATTACAGGTAAAAGCCTGTTTTCTGGTGAAACAGACCCTGTACCTTGATTTTATATGCTGAAGGTCTGTTGGAGTCGAAAGATTGCAATGGGTTTTCAAGGTATCTTTGGCAGTCGAGCAAAGGTTGGTATAGGTTTCGTAATGCTTGCACGCAGTCGAAAGATTGTTTGCAGGTACGCAGGGATTTATATCGGCTGTAGCAAAAATCATCATGAGCTCTACTTCTATTTTCCTAATGAAAGTTGAGTCATTTACATATCCAAATTGTAAACTAAATTTAACCTTTTTAAGCAAAAGAAATGTCGAAAATACCGTAATTTATGCTATAATATTAGTATGTGTATAAACCTCACTAAATAAACTTTATACACTATTTTTTACAAAAGATAAGGAGCGAGATACTAATGAAATACTTTTTAGCTTTTTCATTTGTATTTGTCATTGTTTACCTCTTAATACCACAACTAAAAAGACTTGCAATTAAAATAGACTTTGCGGACAAGCCTACCGAAAGAAAAAATCACGAAAAGCCCATCCCCCTTCTTGGAGGTATTGGAATTTTTCTTGGATTCACAGCAGGATTCATTGCCTTTATAAGACCTGTTAACAAAGAGTTTTTTGCCATTCTGGTCGCTTCTTCCCTTATTCTTCTTATAGGTCTGGTGGATGATTGGTATAAGACTCAAGGAAAAGAATTTTCAGTAATGCCGCGAATCATAGTTCAAGTCATTGCAGCTGTAATAGTTTTTTACTCTGGAATAGAGTTCTATGGATTTACCAACCCTTTCACAAACCAGTACATAGTTTTGCCAGAATTTCTTCAATTTTCATTAAGCATTTTGTGGATTATAGGAGTTACAACAGTCATAAACTGGTCAGATGGCGTGGACGGTCTTGCAGGTACTTTAACGGCTATTGCCGGTTCAACACTGTTTGTCGTTGCTCTTGCAAAGGGACAGGGTGATTCTGCACTGCTTTCACTGTTGGTAGTCGCTGCTGCTCTTGGATTCTTGTGGTATAACAAACATCCTGCTCAGATATACATGGGAGACTGTGGCGCTAACTTTTTAGGGTTTATTTTAGCGATTATTGCCCTTGACGGTGCTTTCAAGCAGGCTACAATGATATCAATTTCAATTCCTGTTCTTGCTCTGGGAGTACCAATCTTTGATAATATTTTTGTTGTAGTTAAACGATTCTTAAACGGCAAGCCTATATATAAAGCAGATGCAAGTCAGATTCATCACAGGCTTCTTTCTTCAGGACTCAACCCAAAACAGGTTGTAGCTTTTATTTCTCTTCTCAGTGTATGTTTCAGTCTTTTATCAATTATAATCCTGCTCTTAAGAGTATAATCCGCTAAAAACTCCTACCTTGAAAGCTTGTGAATACAGTAGTTAAAGACATTCTCTCAATAGTTGATGATTTTTTTAATTTACCTTACATTCTGTTTATGATATTATATTATAATAAACAGAATGTAAGTGTTTTTTCACTATACAAATCATATTTAGAGGTTTAAAATCATGGATAAAAAAGATGTTGTTAAATACTGCCTTACCAAAACAAACAGTTACAAGGATTTTCCTTTTGGACCGGAATCATTGGCAGTAAAGTCCGGTTCAGAAATATTTGCACTTATTTCCGAAAAAAATGGTAAAATATGCATTTCATTAAAATGCGATCCTTTTGTGGCTCAGAGTCTCAGACAGCAGTTTCCTTCAATTACTCCAGGATATCACATAAACAAACCGCATTGGAACACTATTATATTAGACGGATCAGTACCCGAAAAGGAAATTTTCTGGATGATAGACCATTCTTATGACATCGCTATTAATAAACCACAAATGCCGAGTCTCATCAATTTAGAAAGTTTATAACAAATTTAATTCATTATAAACCCATAATAATCTATAGTTTTATTATCGGAATTCAAATCCACACTGAAGGCAAATACACCTGTCAATACTCTTCATCCAGCTCTGAGAGTGACCATTGCTTATATTTTTTGTACTTTGCTTTCAGCTTTCTATTGGTATGTATATGCATTAATTCTCAATATTTCTAAATAACTTCGCAATTATTTGAATAGCATTATTTTAGTATTTGGAGTATAATAGTCACTAACACAACACTTCGTACAGGTGATTAAATGAAATATATTACTAATAAAAATGTACTATACCAGCGGTTGAAAGAATTAAATTCCGAGCACTTCGACAGCCCATTAAGAAGGTTGGAATTTGTAGCTTGCGTAATAGCTTATGTTATGTTATCGATATTCATGGTAACATTTTCTGATGATTTAAAGGGAATCTTTACACAGGTTCAAGGCTTTTTAGCGGTTTATCTTACATTCCGTTACGGCTTTTTTGGCCTTAAGGTAACTTTCTTACTGGTGTTTTTTGAAATAGCAAGATTGATAATACTCTTTGGCTTTACTCATAATTTCAGTCTGGTTGTAGGACTTACTACAAAGATAGTAACCATTTTGTCGGTTATCATTGTGGCTGTGTTGTTAAACAATCAGGATCTCCAGAAAAAGAGACTCCAAAAGCTCTCTATTACCGATGAACTTACGGGGGTATACAATCAAAGATACTTTCACAAAAACCTTGAAATTGAGCTTGAAGATGCAAATAAATATAATAATCCATTAGGCCTTATCATGTTTGATATTGATAACTTTAAAATGTACAACGACATATATGGCCACGATTGCGGTGATATCATATTAAAAGCAACAGCTTCCCTTATTAGGGCTTTGCTTAATGAAAACGAGGTATTATGCCGGCTTGGAGGAGATGAATTTGCAATAATTCTTCCCGGCAAAAATTGCGAAGATATTGAGAAAACCGCCAAATATTTACAATGTGAGTTTGAGAGTCAAAAAGAACATTTTTTTGAAAGCTACTTGCACAACAGAGTTACAATATCAATGGGGCTTTCGGAATACCCTAATATGTCCAGCAGTAAAAACGAACTAATTTCCCAAGCTGATATGGCTATGTACCACGCAAAAAACTCCGGTAAAAACAAAGTACATTTTTATCAGGATGTCCTGCTTCAGCTACGCAAAACCATTAATTCCGATCACCAGCAGCTGATAGGGATTTTTAAGGGGCTTCTGAGCACCATATCTGCCAAGGACAAATATACTCTTGGCCATTGCGAGCGGGTCTCGTCCTATGCGGTAATGATAGGAGAGGCTATGAATTTAGACCTTAAAGATATTGGTATCCTTCAGTATGCAGGACTTTTGCACGATATTGGAAAAATAGAACTTCCAAAATCTGTACTCAATAAAGCAAGCCAACTGACTGACGAAGAATATAGATCCATCCGTGAGCACCCTGTATATAGTGCCAATATTCTAGAACCCCTCGAAGACATGGATCAGCTTATCGATTATGTTAAACATCACCATGAAAGATTCGATGGTAAAGGTTATCCCGATGGGCTTTGTGGCAGTAATATCAGTCTTGGCGCAAGAATATTGTGTGTTGCAGATTCCTTTGATGCAATGCTTTCTGAGCGCCCTTACAGCAAAAGGATGGACGTAGACCAAGCAATTAATGAGCTCAAAGAGTATTCTGGGACACATTTTGATCCTGAAATAGTTAAAATTTTTATTACTACTATAAAATCAAGATCTATAACTCAACTTTCCCACTTATAGTATTTTGAGGCTATGGTTGCTCACAAGTTAAGGTCAAAAA
>LSQX01273737.1_pt1 | contig 15164 bp, 10 predicted proteins | sample 654561 | NCBI WGS metagenome assembly LSQX01 (sample SAMN04489861, study PRJNA283612) | anaerobic digester metagenome | isolation source: 4 biogas reactors fed with cattle manure at either 37C or 55C with and... | place: Denmark: Kongens Lyngby | collected 2014 | reverse complement strand
CCAATGATGATATCACAAGTGCTTGTCCCAACACTTTTCACCATAACTTTGGGAGCTACGTAGCCCCCTACCGCTCCTATGTGGGCATCGTAAGCCCCAACACAGACTGGAATACCTTCAGGGAGGCCAAAGCGTTTGGCCCAAGCATCACTCAACTCTCCCGCTATCTGGTCAGAGGTGTAGGTTTCACTACCTAAACTTTGTTGAATAGTGACCAAAGCGGGGTGAAGTTGCTCTAAGAATTCAACTGAAGGGTAACCGCCCCACGAGGCATGCCACGCTATTTTATGGCCTGCAGCACACCTACTCCGCTTAATTTTATTGGGATTGGTTGTATCGGTAATTAGGGCTGGGAACCAGTCACAGTGCTCAACGGCTGCCTTGGCGGCTTTAATCGCCTCTCCACCCTTACGGGCAACGTGGAGAAGCTTGGCCCAGAACCACTCAGAGGAGTAGACTCCCCCCATATACTGGGTGTAATCGACTCCCCCCCACGAGCGGGAGAGGGCATTGAAGTCATCCGCCTCTTGAATTGCTGTGTGGTCTTTCCAGAGGATAAACATTGCATCGGGGTCATCGGCAAATTTTGGGTTAAGGGCTAAGGGGGTCCCTGATGCATCACATAGGGCGGGAGTAGAGCCAGTTGTGTCGATACAGAGGGCCCTAATTTTACTCATCGCTTCCCCACTCTCCTGAGCAGCTTTCTTGACTGCCTCCTCAAAACTCTCAATGTAATCTAAGGGGTGTTGGCGAAATTGATTTAGTTTGGGGTCACAGTATTTCCCTTCGCGCCACCGCTTATAGTTTGAGACTCCTGAGCCAGCCATCTTACCATCAGCGGCATCAATGATAACAACTCTTACCGAATCGGAACCAAAGTCGGCCCCTAGAACGTAGTTAGTGTTCCTCTTCATCTAAATCCTCTCCTTCTAGTATTCATTTCTGATACCAAACTCGGCATCCTCTACCCATCGCTCGGGGTTTTCTACCATTATCATGATATCATCAATTAAGTTGTAGTGCTCTTTTTCTTCACCAATAATCTTCTCTAAAGCCTCTTTTTGGTGCTCATTGGTCATCGTTTTGAGTTCTTCTTGATAAAACTCAATACTCTTTTGCTCAATTTCAAGGGCATACTGGTAGAGCACTAAGTGGCGCTCAACACTGAGAAACTCACTCTTCTCAAGGTCTTTAAAGATTTTTATAGCCTTGGTAACTTCAGCAACGCCCTCCAGTGGGGGTAAAGTAGCCCCTCTTTGCATCGCCTCAAAGGTCTTCCTATGGCGCTCTTCATCTTCAGCTAGCATGGTGAAGATCCTCTTTATCCCCTCTGATGAAGTTTTGCTGGCCAATTCTCTATAGAAACGTGCCCCTTCCATCTCCATTTTAATGGCAACATCAAATAGGTCCATCGCCCACCTCCATATAGATAAATAGTACCAAGGTGGCGAGTGGATAGCAAGGAACATCTTCAATGTAATCCCTAAAGAGAAGAAGCTTAAGCCACTCTTAAAAGAGTAATTTATTGATAAATATAATAGAATAATGCCATTTAATTTGCAAAAGCACATGATTTGCAATTTGTCAAGTTATTTTTATTTATTACTTGACCTTTACTCCTTTTTTATCGATATTATAGTTGAGGTTTAAATAAACCTACTACTTAATTTTAGGAGGGGTAACATGAAAAATGAGACCGACAAAGCAAGGATGCAGTTTTTGAAGGCTAGTACCGGCTCAATGTTTACCGAGGCCGATTACCAGGCCCTTTCCGAACAGATAGAGGTACACAAGTACTTGGTTAACCAAAATATCCCCTGGCAAATTAGTTGGGATGAGGCTGCTTTCTCATGGAGTGAGAATGTATTCCTCCCCATCATCCAGGTTTTAGATAAATGGGAAGTGAAGTCCGCTTTCAACCACAGGCCTTTGTCAAAACTCTACTTTGACGTTTCTGACCACTGGTACTACCTTTTAGAGAGAGACCCTAAGGTGAGTGCCCAGTATGCAGCCATTGATTATGCAGCTACATACGGTAAAGGACTTGGAAAGCTCTTCTCGAAACTAAGCCTCCCCTCTAAGGTGGCTTAATGATGACTAAAAAGGCTATCTACGGATAGCTTTTTTAGTTGCTAAACTCCCTATTATTTTAATAAATTACAGATAAAGCCTCATTTCATTTATCGTTTCTCCTCTTTCAATGGTATAATACCGTCAAAAATTAACAAACTTGGAGGAAATAATGAAACGGTTGGCATTGTTTTTACTCATAGGAGTAATGTTATCTTCACTCTTATTTTCAGTTTCCAACACCCAAAAGATCTACCCAATTGAGTCGGAAATTTATCAGGCAATCAGCTACCTCTACATAAGTAGGGGTTATGCTCTCCCTTCAACCAGCGGTCCATGGAGCGTTGATGAGCTACTGAAGATGCTTAATAAAATTGATGAAGAGAAATTAAACAGAGATGAAAAAACAATCTACCAGTTTGCCCTCTCTAAATTACAACCCGAAAGTAAAGTTTTTGGTTTTGATCTAGATGCCGCTATTGAAGGGTATGTCCACACTAATAAAGAGGACTTCACCCGAGAAGAGCAGTGGATAAGGGGGTACAATGAGCGTAACCCCCTTATCGGCGTTGCCCTTGAAACGTGGCCTACAAAAAATATATATGGGTACAGTGAAATTGCAATCCAACCGACAAAGACAGGGACTTATACCGAAGATAAAGAGTTCATCTCCCCTATGTTTGGTTCCACTATTTTTGCCTCAAACCTTTTTTTTATTCCCCCCGGAAAGTTTAATTATATCGATTTCAATATCCCCTACAGAGCCTTCGTAGCCCTTGGAGGAGAGAATTGGAGTGCTCAAATTGGGCGCGATAAAGTGTCATGGGGAGCAGGGGTCAGTGGCAACTTGCTTTTAGGAGACCACCTCAAATATCACAATATGGGGCGCTTCGCCACCTATCGAAAAAACTTTAAATACACCCTTCTTGCATCCTTCTTCCCCCACCCAGAAAATTACTACCACAAAACTCCCCTCCTTACAAAAGATGGCGTTTTTAAACTTGATTCTGAGGGAAATATCCAATATGAGTGGGAGTTTGACCCTAAATCGGGCTCAAGGCACCCTTTAACCGGGCTTAATATGTTTTTGGGCCACCGATTAGAGTGGCGTATGTTTAAAGATAAAGTAGGGTTTGCCCTCTCCGAGGCGATGATCTATCAATCTGATACTGGGGCTCTCGACCTTCAGGTCCTCAATCCTGCCGGTATTTTCCATAACTACTACATTAGGGGGAACTCCAATTCAATCTTAACCCTCGAGGTTGATTACACCCCGATTAAACATCTAAACATCTACGGTCAAATAGCAATAGATGAATTTGCGATGCCAGGGTTAGAGGCATCTCCTGGGGTAGCGGAAAAAGCCAACCCTTCAGCAATGGGATATCTTGCTGGTGTTAAATCGAGTTATCCCTTTAAGGGGGGGATGTTTTATGGCTCTCTCGAAGGAGCTTACACCAACCCCTATCTCTACCTGCGCGATAAAGGGGATTATGAACAAACTCTTGGACAACCGGGCATCAATATGATAGTTGCCATAAGGGAGCGTTTTGGCGATGGAGCAGTCTACTACGATGAGACCTTCTTAGGTTATAAATATGGGCCAGACGCCATAGTAGTGAATTTCAATACCGGTTATAGGCAGTTTGGCAAATGGTTTGCTGAGAGTAATTTCTTCTTCATGCTCCATGGCACCCACGATAAATGGACAACGTGGTCTTATGTCTACAATGAAGATGCAATGAGTGAATTTGATGATATCAATAATATCAAACCTCCCTACCTCTCAACCCCCACGACTGAACACTGGACACAAAACAACGGAGATCCAGATGCTCGTAGTCGAAATGCAGCCAGTAAAACTTTTGCCGTATCGCTAAAGGGTGGCTACAACATCTGGCGAGGTCTAGATGTTTATGGAGAAGCAGACTTTGTCCATGTTATCAACCCGGGCAACTTGCAAGCGAACCCTCCAATCAGCGATTTCCAATTCACTTTTGGTGTCTCTTATTCATTATAATCACTAACAGCTGCCCCAATTGGGGCAGCTACTACAGTGTTAAATATTTTTAACACTACAAGCAAATATCTAGAAAGTGTTAAATATTTTTAACACTCTTGCTTGTAGATGCAGTTTGATGTATCCTTGAAGCATGGTTAAGAGAGAACTATACCTTCAACGCATACGCCCTTTTTATGATTCAGAGCTTATCAAGGTTATTACCGGTGTAAGACGTTGTGGAAAGTCTACCGTTCTTGTTCAAATTATCGATGAGCTCAAAACTAAGGGTGTTGGTGATGACCAAATTATATATATCAACTTTGAGGATTATCAATTTCAATCAATTGCCCATCCTGACTCTCTTTATAGCTATATAAAAGATCAAATTCACCCCACCAAGAAGAGCTATCTTTTGGTGGATGAGATCCAAAATGTTGATAACTTTGAACTTGTTATAAACTCCTTTCGATCGACCACCAATATAAGTATTTTTATAACTGGGTCGAACTCTAAGCTTCTATCGGGAGAATTGGCTAGCCATTTAACAGGGCGCACAGTTGAATTTAAGCTCTTACCTTTCAACTTTAAGGAGTACTACGACTACCAATGTCTTAGAGGCTTTACTAAAGAGAGAGATGAGATTTTTGCAGACTATTTAGAGTGGGGCGGTTTTCCTTTAGTTGCTAAGGAGGAGAATCGAGAGGTTAAACACGTTATTTTATCCAATTTGTACGACTCGATTGTCTTAAAAGATATAATCATGCGCAATAGAATCGCCTCCCCCCATGCCTTACAAAGGGTACTCGACTACGTTATAGCCAATTCATCCACCACAATATCGGGCAACAATATTGCAAATTCACTAAGCAATTCTCTTCAGAAGGTTTCTGCCCCAACCGTTTACGATTATCTAAGATTTATTTCACAAGCTTGTCTTTGTGATATTGTCCCCCGTTACGACATACGTGGTAAAACCTTACTTTCATTCTCTGAGAAAACCTATGTATGTGACTTAGGTCTTTTTAAACTGAGAAAAAATCGTGTAAAAGATGAGTTCAATTATATTTTTGAGACACTCTGCTACAACGAGCTTATTTCACGAGGTTATAAAGTCTATATTGGCAAAACCCATAGTGGCGAAGTCGATTTTATTGCGGAAAAAGGGGAGCAAAAAAGATACTACCAAGTTGCCTATCTTCTAAATAGCAAGGAGACAATCGAACGAGAGTTTGGTGCACTGCGAGAGATAAAAGATAACTATCCAAAATATCTACTGACAATGGATTCTCTTCAACTATCTAGAGATGGTATCACCCATTTAAATATCGTAGATTGGCTTTTATCACCACAATCTTGAGTTTGAAACCTAAGCAGCACCCCATAAACTATCGCCATTAGAATAAATGGCTACAGAACAAATTTATAGAGTCGCTCTTTATCCAATACATGCTATAATTCCCCAACAAACAGGGGGAATCTAATGAAAAGGATTTTTATAAGTTTGGCTTTAGCTGTTGTATTGCTTTTTCCTCTTTTTGCAAAAGCTTCAGGAATTCTCTATAGAAGTGATGATACCATCGTTGTACAAGTGGAACGCCTCTTAGTTCAGACAGGGAAACCTCTCCCCTCTTTCGTTAGTCCCATTAGTGCCTACAACTTGCTCTATCATCTAGAAATGATTGATAAGGACAAATTAGATGAGCAAGATTTATCTCAATTTGAGAAGCTTAAAAAAGAGCTAATCGAAGGAGACATAAAACAGTACACTAATTGGCTCGCTTTAGAAGCAGGTGCCCGACTAGCACCCGAATTTTACCTTCACACTAACTTAGATGAAGAATTGACCGAAAGGGAGTGGATGTATAACCAAAAAATGAGAGGTGACTTTTTAACTTTCTATGGAGAGGCGACAATAAATAATAATTTCCACCTTGTTTACAACCATCCATTCCATAGGAAATTGAGGGGGTGGGAGTCTCCAACTAAAGAGACTGCTTTTACAGGTGGAGTAAACACTAATATAGCTTTTAAAGATGCGGTAATGGACCACTCTGTTCCTCATTCAGCCTTCCTTGGATTCTCCAACAACTTTTTCACCTTTGCTTTAGGGAGAGATACTCTCAACATCGGACGTGGCAGCACCGGAAATATGGTTCTTGGAGACCATTTGGATTACCACGACTTTCTCCGATTTTCGATTTATGGCGGTCCCATTAGCTACAGTTTTAGTGCAACCCAATTTACTTGGATAGACGATGATGGGATAGCAAGTGGCATCTCCTTCTATGACCCCTTTAGAATCTATGTGACTCACACTCTAGAGATGCAGTTTTTCAAAAACCTTAGATTGGCAATTACTGAGAGTGCCCTCTTTATTGCAACCCATTTTGACATCAGAATGTTTAGCCCATTGATGTTTCTACACAACTACTATAACCAGAGCCATAGTGATGACTTTACAAATAAAGGATCCTATAACGAGGCCAACAATTTTGTATCCTTTGGCTTTGAATGGAATTTGATTCCAACTCTTTTCCTATACGGAGAAATTGGTTTAGATCAAGTTCAAACAGCAGGAGAGATGACAAACCTTTCGAATCCCCCTAACGCTTATGGTGCTCTTTTGGGACTCCGTTTTGCTAAAGGGATTACAGGGGGATCTTTCTATGGATTTATTGAAGGGGTCTACACCTCTCCTTATCTCTACTTAAGAGGTAGTAAAGAAGGTGGAGGAGATGACGACTTTTTAGGGGTTGGCTGGAACATCGCCCTAATTGGGTCTAGTAATAACCCTTGGAGTCACTCAGGTGTTGGATTTCTTGGTTATAAGTATGGTCCGGACGCAATTGTGGCTGCCCTTAAGATTGGTTACGATAGATACAACTCCTACGACCTATTCTTTGATTTTGAATTGAGTCTCCATGGGGAGAAAGGATTAGAGGCCCATGGAAAAAACCAAAACCTCGATACTTTAGTTAATTATTCTCCCTTCTCCCCTTCTGGGGTAATAGAGTGGCGCCTACAGAGTGGAGTGGGCATTACTACTACCCTCTTCAAATCACTAAAAGTACTCTCTCAAGTTAATTATCTTCACCGTTGGAATTTCCGTAACCAACTCGATGTTACATTTAGTGATATACAAATAGTGCTTGGATTATCTTATGCTTTGAAGGTGTTCTAGCAATAATTTGTTCTAAATGTGGTATGAGATTGGAACAGAAATTGACTCTTTAACAACTTTTATATCAAAGATATTCAAGTTCTATGTGGATTTCAAAAGTGCTTTATGTTAATCTCTTCCTAGTATCTAACTAAAAAGGAGAGCCTTTATGAAAAAGATTGTTGTATTCATTTTCCTCTTAATCTTCTCTTTCTCAGCCTTTGCAATTGATGTGGGCAATCAGCAGAAAATCTATCCAATAGATAGCCCAGTTTATGAGGCACTAGTGCAACTCTATATTAGCGCAGGGATTGCCCTCCCCTCAACAACTGGTCCATATAGTGCAAATGAGCTAGCTCTAATGTTAAGCCGGTTAGATAGGAATTCTTTAAAAGAACCCGCTAAAGTTGTCTACGACTACGTTAACGATACGTTATCTGCTAAACCAAAAGTGGTGAGGTTCGGTCTAGACACTACAATTGAAGGCTATGTTCATACCAATACAGAAGATTTCACACAACCTGATGACTGGATTTACTCAACTAATGACCGTAAGCCCTTTCTAGACATAATTCTAGAAACATCGCCAAAAAACAACTTCTACGGATATACCTCATTTCCAATTATGAGCACCTATGCTGAAGATGGCGACAACACAAATGGTAAGTTAATAACCGATAAATATGGGTCGACCACTTTCATGTCGAACATCTTCCTAATACACCCGACAACTAGTGGAGATCCAGGGTTTGGTCTTTTAGATTTGGGATTTCCCTACCGCGCATTTGGTGCCTTTGGGGGCGATGGATGGAGTGTCCAAGTGGGTAGAGAACAGCTCTCTTGGGGCCCTGGTAAGAGTGGCAACTTCGTCATAGGCGACCATCTCCACTACCACAACGTTGGAAGATTTACCACCTATACTAAAAACTTCAAGTATACGCTTCTTACAAGTTTCTTCCCCCATCCGAGTGAGTACTATGAAGGGACTAAATACGGTTATGGGGGTTATGTTAACCTAAAAGCCGACCAAACTGATGTGAGTTCAGGCTTAAACATGTTCCTTGGCCACAGACTTGAGTGGCGATTCTTGAAAGACAAGGTAAACTTGGTTTTGACTGAAACTATTATGTACCAGTCAAAGGATAACACCTTCGATTTAAGGGTTTTAAACCCTGCAGCTGTTTTCCACAACTACTATATCCGCTCCAATGCCAACTCAATCCTATCGCTCGAAGTTGACGTTACCCCAATTAAATATCTCAATATCTACGCCCAAGTAGTAGTCGATGAGTTTGTCTTGCCAGGAGAGCCTGCACTCGGTGAAGATGGTTCTCTCCCCGATGGGCTAGGGTATATGGTAGGAGTTCAAGGTAACTACCCATTGCTTAGCGGCTTCATTTTTGGTTCATTTGAGTGGGCTATGACCGACCCCTACCTCTATTTACGTGATAACGGTAACTACAAACAGGAACTGGGTCAGTATGGGATTAACTACGTTGTTGCAGTTCGCGAATATATGACTAGAGGAATCCATTATAAAGAAGACTTCCTCGGTTATAAGTATGGAGGCGACGCCATAGTCTTCAATGGCCAAGTTGGATACAGCGACTATAAGCGCTGGAACGCTACTTTGAATGTTTTCTATATGATTCACGGAGTAAAAGATAAGTGGTCACTCTGGGCAGCAGAGGACCTAACTAATGGGACCTCCCTAGAGACAACCCCAACTACAGACCATGCAAATATGGGGAACAACCGTGATGAACATGCAGATGGACGCGATATTGTTGAAAATACCTTAGTTGTTGGTATTAATGGTAGTTATAAAATTATTAAAGGGTTGAGTGTCTTTGGACAAGCTGACCTTATTTACATCGTCAATCCAGGCAACAAAGAATCTAATCCTAGCCAACTTGATTTCCAACTCACTGTTGGAGCCACTTATAGTTTATGAGAAATTTAGATCTTAAGGCATTAATTATTGTTACCATCCTAGTGGTGGTAACAATAACGCCTCTCTTTAGCTACTCCTCTACCTATATCTTCCCCCCCGACTCAACCATCTATGACGAAATGGAAGCCTTGTATTTAGTAGCTGGTTACGGAACTCCAACAAATAAAAGACCATGGAGTGGCGCTGAAGCAAAGCTTATCCTTTCGAGAATTGATGAACAAACATTGCCTAAAAACTTGCTCTACTTTTATTGCGCCCTCAAGGAAGCGATTTATAAAGAGACACGTTGGGAGTTTGGAAAATCTGTAAAATTTAGTTTCTTTTTTGATATCTTTGGAGAAATGTACACCCATACTAACGGGGAAGAGTTCAATAATGAAGCTGATTGGGATTTTGGTTTTGCTAAACGCTCTCCAATGTTAAGAATGCGCTATGACCTCTCTTTCTTCGATTACCTCTATATCTATTCCGATTTACAGTACCAAAGAAATAGATTTAGAGAGGGAGATACTTTTGAAAATTTTAAAATAGATAGAGATGAGGGCATCATCACTGGCAGTGGAGGAGGTAAATTCTTAACTGAGTCAACAATCTACAATCTCCCCTTCCTTACGAACTGGATGGCAGAAACCTACGACATCGATTTTCAGGTTCCTAAGAGAGCTTTAGTTAGTGTCGGTGGGAAAAATTGGAACATTTCTCTGGCTCGAGATAAGTTGAGATGGGGTAACGGCCATTCGGGTAACTTTGTCTTCTCCGACCATGACGATTACCAAGAATATTTACGATTCACAGCTTTTAGTGATAAGTTCTCCTACGATTGGGTAAATATGTTTTTTGAAACAAATTACAACGTGGCAGAAGGGGATAGTGCCGACGAATCCTTCAAAATCCTGATGGCCCATCGTTTAGAATTTAGACCCATTAAGATGATAACTTTTGCAATTTCAGAAAATGTAATGTACCAAAATGATGTCTTTAGTTTACGCCATTTCAATCCAGCGAACATCTACCACAATCTCAATAATAGATCGATGTTTAATGCAATTGCCCATCTAGAACTCGATATTATGCCATTTAAGGGTTTTAACATCTATGGGCAGTTTGTTTTAGATCAAGCTACAGCTCCCAATGAAGGTGACTCACAAGCGGCAGCTTATGGCTATCTCGCTGGAGTTGAGTATGCCCTCCCCATCTCCAAGGGAATTCTAACCTCGTCTTTAGAATTTGCGACAACAACACCAGCCATGTATAGAAGAGAGTATGTCGACTTCATATCGCTCAGACGATATTTTGGAAATGGGTTAAGTTTTATAAGTCATTTTGATTACATCGGTTACCAATATGGAGGAGATGCCCAGGTTCTCCAACTTGATGTGAACTACCGTCTCCCCCAGAGAGGAAACTTCGGTTTGCAGCTCTTCTTTATGCGCCATGGAGTTATAGATTTCTTTACAAAAAATAGTGAAGTCAATGCGGAAAGGGGCTCAACCCCATCGGGCGATTTGATAGAAGAAACTTTTAGAGCATCCCTTTTTGGTGAACATAATTTCAAAAGATTATTTAACACATTTATTGATATGCGAACTTGGGTTCACGCATCATATATTTATTTAAGGGACTACCTTGTCCCATCAGAGTCACACACCAATGCAAGACAAGATTTTCAACTTACTTTTGGTGTTTCTCTAACCTTGTAATTTAGATAATAGCATAGGGGCTGAAAACAGCCCCTCTCTTATCTAGAGTGCAAGTCTTAATATCTTCTCTACATCATCAGCATTGAAGGTCTCAAATGAGCCTAGCTTGGTTCTTCCGAGGAAGGCATTCTCTGCCATTTGTCTAATATTCTCATCTCCAATATTGACATCACTGAGTCGGATGGGCATACCTATCGATTTGTAGAAGTTCTCTAGCTTCTCAATAGCCACTTCAACCATTGTCTCTTTGTCGTCATAGGTGAGGTCAACATCCCAAACCCGGGTTGCAAACTGAACGAAGCGGTCGATATGTTTCTTGTAGACATACTTCATCCATGCAGGAAAGACGATTGAGAGTCCTGCTCCATGGGCTAGGTCGTAAATCCCACTAATTTCGTGCTCAATGTCGTGGCTGGCCCAGTCTCCCACCCTCCCTTGATCAAGGAGGTTGTTGTGGGCAATCGTGCCAGTCCACATAATCTCTGCTCGGTAGCGGTAATCACTCGGATGCTTAAGAGCTAGTGGTCCGTAAGCAATGATGTTACGCATAGCACTCTCTAAGAGGCGGTCACTCAAATCGTTGTGTTTTTCGGTAGTAAAATAGCGCTCAAAGAGGTGGGCTAAGATATCAGAGATACCACACCCAGTTTGGTAGGCTGGCAGGGAGTAGTTGGTCTCGGGGTCCATGATAGCAAACTTAGGTATAATGGTTTCACTGTTAACGGCTCGCTTCAAGTTTTTATCCCAGTCGGTAATGACACTTCCAGTTGAGCTCTCAGAGCCGGCTGCTGGAATAGTGAGGACAACTCCAAGAGGAATTGCTTCTCTAATGTTATAGTCGCCCCGCATGTAGTAATCTTCCCAAATATCTTCACCATCACGTAGCTTTGCTCCAAAGCTGATAGCTTTAGCTGAGTCGATGGCGCTTCCTCCCCCTACAGCTAAGATGAAATCAATCTTCTCCCTCTTACACACCTCAATCCCCTCTTTAACTAGGGCGAGGCGGGGGTTGGGGACTGCTCCAGGGAGCTCAATAATCTCTAATCCCGACTCTTTCAAAGAGTGAATTACTTGGTCGTATACACCGTTCTTTTTGATTGATCCTCCACCGTAGTGGAACAACACTTTCTTACCGTAAGCGGAGGCTAAAACCCCTACTTCTTTTATGGTCCCAGCTCCAAAAACGATCCTGGCTGGATTGTAATAACTGAAATTTAACATACCTAATACTTCTCCTAAATTATTTTTATGGGATGGGGGTAACTTGATCCTTTTTGCGCAGAATCCAAGCCAACCCCTCAACAGCTAGATTGTGGTCCTCTTTTTCTGTGAGACCAGAAATTGTAATAATCCCTATAGGGCCACTCCCCCTTAAGATTATTGGGAAGCCTCCCCCATGGAAGCAGTAGACTGTCTCATCGAGATAGAACTCCTCCATTGCACTTCTCCCCTTCTCTTTTAGGAGTTGTCCCATATAGTAGCTTGAGTGTTTGAAGCGGTGGACGGTCTTTTTCTTACGATCCATCCAACCCACATTGTCTAGAGAGGCACCGTTGGAAGAGTAGTGGAAAAGGCATCTCTCATTGACTGTAATGTCGAGAGCGATTGGTAGCTCTTCTTGGCGTGCTTTATTGACTATCCAAGACCCTAAACGCCACGCAATCTCTGAATCAAAACGGTTAAATTGAAGCACATCTTCGTGGTGCAATAATTCTTTGAGAATATTTGACATATTGACTCCTAATAATAAAGTTTAGTTAATTATAACACGAAAGGGAACCTTGTAATAGGAAAAGCACCAACCTCTATTTCTCAACCACTATTTCTCTAATATGGTTTATGCTGTTCCCTCCAAAATGGCATTATAATGGGGTATCACCCCAAAGGGTGACCACTATTATCCCCCTATTCTGGTAGAGAAATACTCTATGAAGATTATATTAAGTTAATCGCTTTGCTCCTAATATAACGTCGGAGAGTGTTTATGGACAAAACTACTAAGCGTGATTTAGCGATTATCTTAGGGGCGATTCTTTTAGCGGTAGCCTCCCTCTCTTTAATGGGGAGACTCCATATCGATAGCTCAACAGATGTCTTTATACCAAAGAAAGAGCAAGTCGTTGCCATAAATGATAAGATAGAAGAAGAATTTGGCTCCATTGATGCAATGATGGTTGGGGTCTCCAACCCTAACGGAACAATCCTGACTAAAGATAATCTAGCTATCCTTACTAACCTCTCCGACCAGTTTAGTAAAATAGATGGGGTGAAGTCGGTCGTTTCAATAACCAACACTGACCATATGCAACCCTGTAGTGACGGCTTTGAAGCAATCCCCCTCTACGATAAGGATGAAGAGGGGGCAATTGAGTGCCTTAGCAAGCGCTTAGACGATTGGAGTGAGGTCTACGAAGGGTCTCTTATCTCCAAAGATCGTACCATGGTTGCCTTTATCATCCACCCCCAAACTGGGCTAGGACAAGATGGACAAGATGCTATCTTAAATAGCCTTAAAAGTGTTGTCGACTTATCACCGCACGACTCCTTAGAGTTTTCATACGTTGGATTACCGGTGGTGAAGAAACAAATAAATGAGAGCCTAATGAGTGATATGGCCATTTTGGCTCCGATTGTAGGCCTCCTTATTATTCTGGTTCTCCTTTTCTCGTTCCGCCGATTAGCCGGGGTTGTCTTACCAATTATTGGTTTGGCAATCTCGGCGTCGGTGACTCTTGGGATAATGGCCCTCTTTAAGATCACCTTTACGATGGCCACCATGTTAGTCCCCGTCCTCCTCTTAATAGTTGGTAGCGCTTATGTTATCCACGTGATGAGCCACTTCTATGGAGAGGTTGCCTTAGCCAACAGAGCCCTTAGTCGAGATGAGACGCGTATAGTAATCCATGCGGTAATCAAACGAAACCGGATGCCAATAGTAATGGCTGGGGCAACCACTGCTGCCGGCTTTATTGCCCAATTCACCAGCCCCTTAGGTCCTTTTAGAACCTTTGGATTACTAAGTGCCATTGGAGTGGTTCTTTCCCAACTCTCTTCACTCTATCTCCTACCAGCCCTTTTGAGAGTCACCTATCGTCACGGCATCAACCCTGATAGATTTAAGTATTCCAAAAAAGGGACAAAAGAGAGTAAAAGTAACATCTTCTTTAAGGCTTTCTCCCGCATTGCCCTGAAGGGTAAATGGCCTTTGATTATCGTCTCGGTAGTCCTCTTAGTGTTGACCGTTGCCCTTTTGCCAAATATCAAGGTTGGGACAAATATGCTCGACTTCTTTACCCCTAAGAGTACGATGGTTCAAGATACCAACCACTTTAACGATAAGCTTAGTGGCTCTGGAATCTTAACCGTTATGATTGAAGCAGATGAGCGGGGTGCTGTCCTCTCCCCCACCTTCCTCACCACAATTGAACAGTTCTCAACCGAGTTTGAAGCAATGGATGGAGTGGGCAAAGTTCAGACAATTACCCCTTACGTTAAACGGATGAACTATATCATGAACCACGAGAATGAGCCTTATAAACAAGCTGTTCAAGATGATATCAGTTTCGACTTCTTTGGCGATTCTTTTGGCTTTGACGACTCCTTTGGCTTTGAAGAAGAGGTTGTGGAGGAGACATTAACCGCGACCTGGGACCCCAACACCTATAAAGAGATCCCCACAGACCCAGCAAAGTATGGTTTTGAGACAGAGGAAGAGCTCCAGAATATGATTTCCCAATACCTCATCCTCTTCTCGGGGAACTTGGACAACTTTATCAATGACGCTTTAGAGCCAGATGCTACCCTCCTCACTATCCAGTTAAAGAAGTCTAATACACAGTTGCTACGTCAAGTTACCGCTAAGATAAATTCATACTGGGGTGAAAATATCCCCAGTGGGTGGACCTACTCGGTGGGAGGTGGGGAGGCAATAGCCCTGACCCTCTCCGATTTAGTCACCAAGTCACAAATCTACTCTCTAGTGGGGGCCCTACTTATTGTCTGGCTTTTAGTGAGCCTAATTTTCCGCTCCCCCATGGCAGGGCTATTGGGAACAATCCCTGTCTTCTTTGCACTGATGGGAATCTTCATCTTCATGTCGGTGTTACAAATTAATCTAGACATTATAACGAGTCTTTTAGCAGCCTTAGCCATAGGGATAGGGGTCGACTATGCCATCCACTTCATGGCAGCTCTACAACGCCACAACAACTTAGACAAGATTGAAGAGTCGTTGGAGCAGGTTATGAATACGACAGGCAAAGCAATTGTTATCAACGC
>LSQX01000934.1_pt1 | contig 15164 bp, 8 predicted proteins | sample 654561 | NCBI WGS metagenome assembly LSQX01 (sample SAMN04489861, study PRJNA283612) | anaerobic digester metagenome | isolation source: 4 biogas reactors fed with cattle manure at either 37C or 55C with and... | place: Denmark: Kongens Lyngby | collected 2014 | reverse complement strand
TCAAAGAATCCGTCCCCTTACCCCCCCTGTCCTTGGGTAGCCAATTGGGCGTCCTTCGAGTGATTGGTGCCACAGACGGTGATTTAGACGTGGAACCCTCCCTAGAAATGTCCCTGACGCATCCCGAATTTGAAAACCCGGTTCCGAATCAAACCCCTGAAGGCGACTATATTTTCTACCTTCCTGCAGGTTATTGGGATATCAGGCAAAGTAGCATCGGTTTCCCAACGGTGAGAGCCAGGATGATTCCTGTCAACTCAGGCGAAATCACCGTCTTTGTCCTGCCGGAAGAGATGAAGAGTATTTACGAAGAACGACCTGAATCTGAGGTAACGAACGCCTATGAAATGACCGGCCACGTGATTGAAGGCGAACTCGGTATATTACACTTTGTCCTCACATCTGCCAGCGGCGAGGTTATTCCAACTCTGGAAAATTCCCAGATCCGCGAAGCAGGACTTCTTGGAGAAATACTCTCCATTGAACCCATCACCACTCCGCCAAATATTGTCCTGCTTTTGGATTCTTCGGGATCCATGCGAGCCCAGATGGAACAAACCCTAGTGACCGCAAGGGAGTTCATTACGTCCCTCACCGATGAGACCTCCATCCAGGTCATCGATTTTGACACCACTCCAAAACTCTTAGCTGGAACAAGCAAGGAAGAAGTCTTAGCGAGTCTAGCCGATGTCCGGGCCGATGGTGCCACCTGCCTCTACGACTCCATCCTCAAGGGTTTGTCTCTCTTGGCCAACAAAGAGCGCCCCATCTTACTCGTCTTTACCGACGGAGTTGATGCCAACTGGGACGATACGGGGCCAGGTAGCGAAGCCACCTTGCCAGAAGTCATCGCAGCTGTAGAGAGAGAGCAGATACCCCTCTACACCATTGGTTTTGGCCCTGGTCATGACAAGACGGTCTTAGAGCAACTAGCGAAAGTCTCTACAGGAAAATACTTTTCAGCAGCAGATCAAGCTGCTTTGAATCAGGTTTTTCAAAGCATCAATTCGTCCCTGACCAACACCTTCCACCTCGTCTACCAGAGGCCAAAAAAGCCTATGATCTCCAATATTCCCGTTGTGTGTATCATGGTGGATACCAGCGGTTCCATGGATACCTCTCCCGAGGAAGCCGAGGACTGCAACTTCCGGATGCAGAAGGTGAAAAACCTACTCCACGATTTCATTTTAGGCTTACCAGAGCAAACTCTAGTCCAAATCGGCAGTTTTAGCTGGGGCGCCCAAATTGAACAATCCCTAACCTTAGATAAAGCCAGTGCCTTGCATGCTGTGGGAGGTTTTCGAGCAGGTGGCGCCACTGACACCTTGGGATCCATCGCCTTATCCCTGGGTACTTTAAACGCCNNAAGAGTTCGCCCACTCCGATATCAAGACCATCTGGATGGGGCTTGGCATGGAGAATGAGGAGGACGTTTTCGCCGCGGTAGCAGAAAAAACTGGCGGCCGCTATGTGGTCACCGAGGATCACCTTGTCTTAGCCGACGTCCTCGATGAAGTCTTGCAGGAAGTGAGGCTGGGAGCCACCGATCCAGTTTCAGTGGAAGTCGAGTTGACCACTACAGTCACCACGGCTGAGGGCCAATTCGTCCACTATCTTGGCTCCATGCATGTTCCCTACACCAAGCATGGCTTTAGCAATGAAGTCATGGGGCCCCAGCTTTACAGCTATTACGGGGCAGGCACGCCAGCTAGTGTCTGGGAAATGCAGGCCTTTGGGCTTCTATCTGCGGAAAACCAGAGGCCCACAAGTAGCGTTAGAAAGGACTTTATTCCCTTAGCAGCAAGCGGTGCCAACAAGGCCCTGAACATGGAAGTAACCGGCGCGACGGTCAGTAATGTCCTCGCGGGACTCGAAGCTCCTCCGAATCAACAGTTTCTCCGCATCGACTTTGTACTACAAAACGTTTTGGAACCACAAGAAGTGGAAGTGGATGCCAAGGGTAATAGTCATCCCGCCAATTGGCTGGGAAGCGGAGGAACAAGGGGCAGAACCGAGTTTAGGGTTCCCGATTACCTGATTCCAAGCCTACCCTCCCATCTCTACCTAGGTTGGAACAACTCTAGTATGCATCCGGTTTCTAAGGCCAGCTGGATCGATCCTCAGAGCCTCTTAATACCGGGTGATAGTAGCCTTACTGTGCACCCAGGTGAAACCAGCACAGGCAGTCTGGTCTTCCTCGTAGATGAAGAGCCATTATCCCAGCTGTCTCTCCACTTCTACGATACGGCCTATGGTCATTTTACCGTGGACTTGATTGGTGCAAGTAACTTCCCAGAATTTGAGCTGGAAAGCCTACCAACAACAGAACCAGCCCGCCTTTCTGATGTGTTTGAACTTCAGCTGAGGGCAGTAGATGATCGGACAGAGATCGGACCATTCCCTGCCCAGGAAGGTAATATTTTTCGTGTTGTTGAGCTGGATCTCACCTCCCAGGTCCAGGCTCTACTAGATATCGATCCCAAGGAAGTGTTCTCCCTCGAGGTAAACGCGGACCAAGGGGTGTTTTACCTGCCTCTGCATCCCCTAACAAGGGAGGTTCCCTTTGGTTTTAGTGAAGCTTCCATGGTGGCCCCAGGGTCGTTTAACAAGTTCCGCTTGGTCTTTGAACTGCCCCAGGCCTTAGCCAAGGTTGGTTCCGCTCTATTCGTCGACCTCCGAAGCGATGATCTCTTGATTCCCCTCATTGATTCACCTGAATCAAGGCCAGAACCTACGGGCACTCCCCTCAGGGCTGAGGGCATCGAGCTTTATGTGAACCAACTAGGCAGACTGAGGGAACTCGGAGAGGAATCCGTCAACTATGTGGTCGCGGATTTGACCTTTGTGGATGAGTTAGATGGCTTTGGCACCGAGCTCGTGGATGCCTTCAAACTGGTTCGAGATGATTGTGCGGGAGTTAGCTCCGAAGTAGACATGAAAAAGCTGGTAACCCAAGGTGGAATCGGCGATTTTACCAGTAGCGGTGAAGTGTCCTACGAACTACAACCGGGCATTAGGGATACCCAGTTCGTGCTAGAGTTTGAGGATGGAGTGGTGAAGGACGGACTTACCCGGAGGGCCCTGCTTTTCTTTGAGGTTCCCTCTGATGGTCTTGATCACACTTGGTCGCTCCGGTCGGATGTCTTCCCAGGACTAAATCAAGTGGTACCTGAAACGGACTATGGGCAAATGGAACTTCTAGGGAAATTGACCACACCTCCCTTTGACCTCTGGGCGGAGGAGTTTTCCCTCCGGCTCCAGCTTGCCATCAACAATGCCATTCGAGAGTACCAGGCTGTCCAAGCGGCCCAAGGGTCTCTCCCTGAGCCAGATCGCATGGATCTTACGGGCATGCATGATCAGGAGATCACAATCGCGCCGCCTACCACAACCGCCAGTGGTTTGGCTGCTTTGGAACAGATTAACTCGGTCCCTCAGCTCCTGGAACTTATACAGAGGATCCGCTGGTTACCAGGAACGAATGGCCTATACCAGGCACGTTACGCACCAGAAGCCGTCTTGACGCAAATGTGGGGGACGGAAGCAGACCTTATGTACCTAGCGGAAGAAGTGTTACAGAGATTAGGGTATCAGCCTGAACGAAGTATGGTCGATCTGACCGAGGCAGGTAGAAACGCCCTGGCCAAGCGGGCTGGGATAGCAGCAGAGAGCATTTCAGCACGGCAGCTACCAGCCCTCAAATACCAGTTTGAGGGTGAAACGAAACTCTTAGTCTTACCTTTCGGATCCGATTTTGACGAACTGACAGAGTATGTGGGTGTTCCCTGGCGGAATGAACAAATTGATGGAGAGGCACTCGAAGCTAGTATCACCGTGTCGTTTAAGGTCGTTTCCAAGGCGAGGGGGATTGGGAGTCAGTTTGGGGATCTAGCCTCCGCTCTGGGAGGAGGTACAGGAGAGGAAGAACTGCTTCACCATACGGTGCTTGAGGCCTCTCTACCCATTACGGAACTCAGCAAGGATCCCATTGATCTCTTGTATGTGCCCGCAGGTGAGAACCTGTACACGGCAGTTCTAGAAACACCGCTGGGTCGATTCAGCGGAGAATATCCCCTAGATACAACGGAGTATGAGATTCGCAGGGCTACGATTGAGGTCTGGTTTGATCAGAAGACCTACACGCATAGCTTCGATTTGGCCCAAGATCAGTCCATTACGGAAGTGGCCCATACCATAGCCATCAACTCTCCGGATTTGCCGAAGGAAAGGGCGCAGGAACTGCAGGCAATCGCTACAGTGTTGCATGAAACAACGGACCAGCCTGACTCGTTCTCGGTCTTCCAGTGGCATACGCGAAACATCATCAATCGTTTTCTCGTGGCACAAACACAGGCGGAGCAAACCCTCGCCAGCAACATGGATCTCGTGATCGGACGCACGACAGAGCCCCGGGTGATTGTAGTCACCGTCTCTGGTGATGCTTCGGATCGTACAATCCAGACCAGTATCGATCTGGTCCATGCTGTCCCTCAGATTCATACGGGCGAGCCAGAAATGCAACGGGCCTTTCAGATCGGTGCAGGCCTCATGGCTACTAGCATCGAAGCACAGGCCTTAGGTGATGGTCTTGGGGTCTTTGAACTTTGGTCCTACCTTCCCCCTGATGCACCCATGCTCTGGCTTGAGAGTAATGGCGATAGAAGTACCACACTGGAAGTTTTAGGTGCAGCTGGTTTTAGTCAGTCAGTCCAGGAGCGGATCTTGGAGGCAGATGACAAGGTGATTGTCATCCCTCTGGATCGCCTCACCGTGAACGGTAAGCCCCGGACCGCTTGGCTCGAGATCGATCCCGATACCTACTTCACCATTGGCGTCATCGACACCGGTGAACACGGAGCCATGATCGAGTCTGCAGTGCAGAACCTTTTAAAAGATTTTACCAAACACTCCGTGGGGGCCCTTTTGGGTATACACTCTATGCTGTGGGGAGTCTCCACCTTTGCCCTGGAATATGGGGAATATGACGAGATTCTCCTCGCCGCCCTAGAGTATTCCTTAGCAATGGTAGAAAAGGTAAAACAGGCATTGGAAGAAGTGGCAAAGTACGATCCGCGCCAGATCAAGGGTATCATGGAGAAAATTGAGCAGAAAGGCGTCAGCGCCATCAATGACCTGGGTCAATTCGCAAAGGACGAGGCGATCGAACATGTAAAGGCCAAAGCCGAAGCAATACCCACGGATAAAGTCAAAGAATTACTACCCAGTCTTTCCTTTGTACAGGGAATGATTGATGGAATCGAGTTGTTTGCCGTCTATGCCAGTCCTTGATCATGAGCCAAGGAATTCGCGGAAACTCCCGGTCCATGAAAAGGGCTCAGTGCAATCGTCACTGAGCCCCTTATTTGTTAGTCGTTGTTTGCAGGCAAGCGAGCGGCTCCTCTGTAACCTTGGCAGGTTGGCAGGCGACCTCCAAGCTCTTGGCGTTTCTTTGCTTCGGCGATTGCTTCTTTGTATTGTGGCAACCACTCCTCTTGGGCAATGAGTAGATCGTCAACCATTTGCCAGATCTCAGAAGGATTACAGACTGCCCCTACTAGCGGGTCCATCATCATAGCCTGCCTTAGGAGCAGATCATCGCCGTGGACGGCGGCCTCAACCGCGAGGCGCTGAACAGAAATACTCGAGTTGCACACGGCTGCGCAGCCAAGAGGCAAGGGACCAATCACGGGGATATGTACACCGAGGCCGTCGACATAACCGGGAACTTCCACTATCGCATCCTCCGGCAGATTAGTGATAACTCCCTTGTTGACCACATTGAAATGTCCCCGATAGACACGATTCGTTTCTAGTGACTCGATAATATAGGAACCGTGTTCTTGGCTTCGCTTTTCAGGTCTATACGCAAGGGGCGGCTCGGTGAGCCACTTGGGGAAGTCATTTTCAAACCAATTGCGCCCTTCCTGACAAAACCGTAGATAACCGCCTGTTTCTCCATTGATCCAACTACTTAGGTCAATCCACTCCCTAATCTCATTTTTCCGTTTACGATACCACGGAACATACTCGCTGAGATGACCATTGGACTCGGTGCTAAAGTAGCCAAAGCGCCGGAGCATATCGATGCGTACTTTTTCGGTCTGACTATACTCGGGATGACGCTCAAAGGCTTGGAGGAGCTCACCTGTGAGATCCTTCCCTTGATGTTGGACCTTGATATACCAGGTTTGGTGGTTAATTCCCGCACAGACGATCTCAATCTCGTCTTGCCTCAAGCCTAGAGCGTTAGCGATCTGGGCATGGCCATGTTGCACACCGTGGCAAAGACCAATTGTGGGTACTTGACCATACTGATTACAAGCCCAGGTAATCATGGCATTGGGGTTAGCGTAGTTGAGCATGATGCAACCTTCTGCGGCCACTTCCCTAATATCTTGACAGAACTTAAGGACCTCGGGTATCCCCCGTTGACCGTACATGATCCCACCCGCGCAGAGGGTGTCCCCCACACATTGGTCGATGCCATATTGCAGAGGGATATTAATGTCTTGTTCAAATGCCTCCAGTCCACCGATCCTAACGACATTCATGACATACTTTGCGTCCCGCAGAGCTTCTCTCCGATCGGTGGTTGCTTCAATCTTGATGTTAAGGCCATTTTGATCAATGTCTCGCTGAGCTAGTTCTTGTACCATCGCCAAGTTCCGTTCATTGATGTCTGTGAAGGCGATCTGGAGATCATGAAATTCCGGTACCGATAACAGGTCACGCAGTAAGGTACGGGTGAAGCCAATGCTCCCTGCACCAATAAAGGTTACTTTGAAGGACATGTTAGTCACCTTTCTGAGAAGAATTTCTGCAGGCCTCCAGGCTCGTTTGACTTACGCCCCCGCCACGTCCGTAGCGTTTAGATTTAGGCTGTCGATAATAGAAATAATCTCCCGGGCCCTTTCGAGAGGAAAAAGCTCTACAATACTCCCAATTGATTGGAAGGGGTCTTCCTGCAGTGCCTTCTTTTCGATAATCCCATTCTTAACAACGTAATCAATGATTGTCTTAACAAATCGAATCTGCCTGCTATCTAGGTTCTGGTCATTAAGGAACTCGGAAAAGGCTTCGTTAGCCGCTTCCTGATCGAGCCCCACAATTTCCCGCACGAATACCGTGAGAGGCTTATCCCCAACCTCTCGTTCATAGTCTTCTTTGGTTCCAAGGTCACTCCATAGGATCCTTTCCAACGATAGAAGGTCTTCACGGGTCAGAGGCTTATTGGTCCTGAGTTTATGAATGGCCAGATGATTTTGGTTTTCACGTATGTACTGATTCACCTTTTTCCGATAACTCTGTAGTTCATTACCACCGTATTCCCCAGGTCGCTCACTAACCCCCAAAATCTCATCCGTAAAATCCGTGTAGTAGATCTTCTTAGTCTCCCGCTCAATGAACTTTATGAGTTCCCGCAAGGCCTCCCTAATCTCTTCCAGATCTAGAAGGGTAACGCCGGTCCAAAAGTGTTCTTTTTGAACAAGCTCAATTATCTCTTTCTTCTCCCGAACTTGAGGTATGGTGCCCATTTCAGAAAGAACGGCAGCGGTCCTGATGACCTCATTCTTGCCTCTGGTCATGTTCTTGCCCAATAGCAGGGCAAGCTGAAGAGTATGAATTAGGCTATCGAAGCGCTTGGCCATCTCGTCCTCATTATCGGGTAGGATTAGAGGGGCGATATTTTCTTTGATTTCGTTTAGATCAATTGCAGTTAAACTCTCCCACCGCTGACTGTTACTGTACTTTTCTATATACCAAAGCCTCTGTTTTACCACGAAGTTGTCCCGATTGAGTGACTTGACTTGGCCCATTAACTCCCCTACCATTTGCCCACGGTACTCTTGATACTCCGGCTCTTGGTAGTTCAAGTGCTGGAGCTCTTTGATTAACTCTAAACGTGTATTGAAAATGCGTTCCGTTAAGCCGATGGTCGCTTTGACATCCCTACCCCGAGGCGAGATCCTAAAGAACTCGAAGTTACCACAGAAGTCAAAGATCAAGAAGTTCTCTTTGTTTTGTCCCGGCCCAAACAAATCAGGACAAAGCCTAGTTCCACGCCCAATCATTTGCCAGAACTTAGACTTGGAAAAGACCTTCTTAAAGAAAACAAGATTCACCACCTCAGGTACATCAATCCCGGTGTCGAGCATATCGACGGAAACAGCTATCTGGGGCATCTTACTTGCATCAGAGAACGTGTCAATTAAGTCTTGTGAGTAGCTCGTTTGGTAATCGACAACCTGGGCAAATGTGCCCTTGTAATGGGGATATAGCTTGTTAAACCGTGCTACAATGCGAACAGCATGTCTATGGTTCTTGGCAAAAAGAATAGTTTTGCCGAGCTTGTCCCCTCCTTCCACCTTGATTCCCTTTTCCATAACCAAAGTCAATACCTTGTCGATGGTATCGTCATTAAACAACCACTTGTTCAGCTGATCGCTGGAAATAAAATCAGGTAGTTCTTCTTCATCCCCGAACGTTGCCTCGTACTCTTCTTTCTCTTCTTCACTAAGGTCATCGTAATGGATGCCCTGTTCAAGAAACTTCACAGCCACTTCTACGGTGTTATAGGGTACCAAGTAACCGTCCCTAACAGCTTCTTCTAGTTCGTAAGCGTAGGTGGGGACGTTGTTTTCCATATTAAATACGGTGTATGTATTCTTGTCTATATCATCTTTAGGGGTGGCGGTAAGCCCTACTAACAAGGCATCAAAGTAGTCGAAAATAGCTTGGTACTTGTTGAAGATACTGCGGTGGGCTTCATCAATGATGATCAAGTCGAAGTGGCCAACTGTGAAGAGTTTCTCACCGTCCTTCAACTTCGTTTCATCGATGGCATTCATCATCGTGGGGTAGGTAGAAAAGACCATCCTACTGTCGGGATTATCTTTACTGTCGAGTAAATTGCACAATGACAATGATGGGAGCAAGGTGTTAAAGCTACCCTTTGCTTGTCTGACTAATGCAGTCCGGTCAGCGAGAAACAAGACATTTTTGATCCATTGATGCCGCGTTAAGACATCCACCAAAGAGATTGCCGTTCTAGTCTTGCCGCTACCGGTGGCCATGACCAATAGAGCCTCTCTGCTGCCTGAGGCAAAAGCTTCACACACTGCCTTTATGGCTTCTTTTTGGTAATAGCGATTCGAGATATCATCACTAATCCTGATATTGTCTAAAGATATTCTGTTCCTTCGCCTGTCAATTCGAAGTTGTAGCTCGTCCTTGGCATAAAAACCAGAGACCAAGCGTTCTGCATAAAACGTATCGTCCCAAATGTAGGTCTTGAATCCGTTGGTGTAGAAGATAATCGGCCGCTGCCCAAACTGACTTTCTAGACAATCAGCATAGAGAGACGCTTGGTGTTTCCCCTGTTCAGGGCCTAGGCTTGCTCTCTTGGCTTCAACAACCGCGAGGGGTAGACCATTATCTCCGAACAAAACGTAATCAACGTAGCCTGTCCCACTGCCAAATGGCATCCCTTGCACGGGGAATTCTTCAATGCAGTCTTCCCCAAAAACCCAGCCGGCTTCTTTTAGGTCCACGTCGATATATTGTTTTCTTGTATGGAACTCACTGATCGTATCAACGTTGAAGTCGTGGTTCTGGGTGTTTTGCTGCCTAACAGCTCTCAGTATTTCCCTGAGCTCTCTGTTTTCTTCTACGATATCCTTCAGCTTCTGGTCTTTGGCCCCTAGTTCCTCGGCCAGCAACTGTAACTCTTCTGAAGTCTTTCTTTGTTCTTCCCCTGTGGGCAATATCTCTTCATTGAATTTCCGTTCTGTATAGTCGGGCGAATAGCAGTAATCCAGCCAAGAAACGTACTGATGTAGATTATGTAAGGATAAAACTGCTTCATCTCTAGTTACGGGAGCGTTGGTATGGACTGCGTTATTCCCTAGCTTGACTACATATCTAATGAGTGGAAACAAATCAGGGTCAATGATGTCCCTAAACGTTCGGTCATGAATCAAGCTGGAGAGATTGTCCTGATATGGTACCTTTAGGTCACTATCGAAACTATACAGCCATTTGACCGCGAGCTCCAAAGCGCGCCGAGAGAGTATAGCAGCAGTGGCTGGACTGACCGCTATACTTTTCTCTGCTTCAAGGCAAGCTACGGAAAAGCTGTTGAAGTGCTTATTCCTCGTAAGAAAACCAAAGTTAGAGGTCATACCATCCCTCCTAGCTAAAGAGTTCTCCCTTAAAGGCTCGTTGCATGATGCTGTTGAAGTTATCTCCCATGTAAGCCAAACTTTTCCTCATCGATTCCTGTTGCGCAACTACGGAATAAAACACGTCCCGGAATTTCAGCTGAGAGTCCCGCGGTGGCAAAGGTATAGGAATTGCCTCAATTTGCTTACTACTAATGTTTGGTTGCAAAGAAACAGAACTGAACTTCTCTACAAAATTCTTTACGTAGGAGCTCAGACAAAATTGGTACAAATACTCATCCACTAATCTCTTGTCCAAAATCTTGAATCGCCCTACTCTCTGGTTAAGCAGACACGGCAAATCCGAATCCCTTACCCGGGCTACTTTAACGGAATCTAGCGACTTAATGATAGGACGGGTCATAGCGATAAGAATATCGCCTGCAGATAAACTATAGTGCTTGTACTCTTCTTCGTAGCTTGATGGTAGAAAACAAACATCTCCCCAATCCAGATGCTCGTAATGGACATTGGCAATTCGAACTAACCTAATACCTTTTCCGGTGTAATCAATGCTCCTAAAGGCAAATCCTCCTTCGAGTTTGGCTAAGTTCCCTAGGGGTACCACCCCCCACCCCTTTGAATTAGAAAACGGATCCCCAAACATATCCAAAAACACACTCTTCAAAAGCTCATCAAGCAATTCTATTTGCTGTTTTCGTTTATCGATTAGCTCTTGGGCTTTGTCTAGAACGTCGGCGATTCTTCTTTGGGTTTCGAGTGGCGGAAGAATAATACCAAGTCGCTTAAGGTCCGACACTGAGAAGCTCGCTTGGTTAACGGATTTCTTCGTAATTCGAAACAGCTGATTCCTAAAAAATGGGCTTTTGAAATAGTGGTAGGCATATTTGGGATACAGTACACTTGAATTAGCACGCAGACAGAGTAAGTTCATTCCATGAATAATAGCCTCCTGCAAGTTCTCTACAAACGCGGCCTTTCCCAAGTGTGTCTCACTGTTAATATGTGACATCAAAATATCGCCGTCTACCAATACATAATCCTCGTATTTACCGAGCTCTACTATGCCTGCATAACCCAGCCGCGTAAAATCAAGTTTACCTTCTGCAATCGTCTCAATCCTGGTAATAGGAATACCACCTGGGTTTCCTTGTTTAATGCTCGCTCCATTCCTTATGAACTGGAAGACCTCTCCCAGCCTTTCTCTCTTGTAGAGAGTTGCTAGTCTCACAGCTCCAACATCCTCTCAAGTGCATCAAGCCCAGTAATGACTTGCTCCTCAAGTCGTCTAATTCTTGCTAATATGTCTTGTGGCGAGTCATACTCTATTTCCTCGTACCCAATCTCTTTATAACGGTTAATCGACAAATCATAATCATTGGCCACAATTTCCTCTTTGGGGACGAAGAAGGATTGCTCTGTGCGCTTCCGCTTATCTTCCTCATCGAGCTTATTGAACCTCGATACTATATCAGGAATATCATTTTCCTCAATGGGAGCCCGCTTGTCGTCTAGAGAGTGGCCATCGGCCTGCATATCATAGAACCAGACCTTATCAGTGCCACCAGCACCAGTCTTGGTGAAAATCATAATGGCTGTTGATACACCGGCATAAGGCTTAAACACTCCACTTGGCATTGAAATAATAGCATCTAACTTGTGGTTCTCAATGATTTCTTTTCGAATAGCCTTATGGGCTCTAGAGCTTCCGAAGAGTACGCCATCAGGCACAATGGACGCTGCGCGTCCACCGGGTTTTAGGATTCTTAAGAACAAGGAAAGGAATAATAGTTCCGTCTTCTTGGTCTTGGCAATTCGAAGCAGGTCATTGGATACTGACTCATAATCAAGGGAGCCCTTGAATGGCGGATTCGCGAGAACTAACGTGTATTTATTGTTATCCGTGTTGGATTCAGATAGGCTGTCCCTGTACTCGATATTTGGGTTCTCGATACCATGAAGCATCATGTTCATGGCTCCAATGCGCAGCATTGTGCTGTCAAAGTCGAATCCAAAAAACATGTTGTTATTGAAGTGGTCTCTTCGCTCTTTATCTAGAAAGAGTCCTTTATGGTTTTCCCTTAGGTACTCACTGGCCGTCAGTAAGAACCCTGCTGTTCCCGCAGCTGGGTCCACAATTTTGTCCTCAGGAGTTGGTTTCATTAGGTCAACCATCATCCGAATGATGTGCCTAGGAGTCCGGAATTGACCATTTGTTCCTGACTGTGAGATCTTCGACAGGAGATACTCGTACACATCCCCTTTCGTGTCCCTATCCTCCATAGGTACCGCCGACAGCAGCGTAACGACCCTTTCCAACAATTGCGGAGTGGGGATAATAAAGATCGCGTCGGCCATAAACTTTGTGTAGGCAGTTGATTTACCATTGTTTAGATTTTTGATAAACGGAAATACCTCTTGGGACACAACATCATACATTTTTTCCGCTGGGAAGTTCTTAAACTGGTTCCATCTTAAATGCTGCTTATCTGCTGGGAAGACGGCTTCGAAGTTGGTCCCCAGAACTACAGCCTCTTTTTCTCTTGTGGTCTCAACTTCATCCAGGCCTTTGATAAATAAGAGATATGTAATTTGCTCTATAACAGATAAGGGATTGGTGATTCCACCGGTCCAAAACGTTTCCCATATCCTGTCAATTTGATTCTTGAGTGTTCCTGTAACCATGATTGCCTCCTATAACTCCCACTTCTATTGCTCGACAATGGGTCGTATTGGAGCCCCTTACGACACCGCTACAATCCACTTTTGCTTCTCTTCATTCTACAATACCAGTATTTTTCCCTTTATTTCACAATCGGATATTGTTCCCACAAACCGTCACTTTGATTCCTGGCTAAGTAGTGAATTCTGCTGTCTGTTGGTGCTTCTGATGACACTGTTCGCCAAAAGCCAAGAGGCTGCCAGCAAGTCTCTTTCATAAACATCCAGATCCTGAATGACTTTGCTCTCATTAAGCGTACCTCAATAAAGGGCTTCTCGCCAAATCTAGTCAAACCTGTATGATTGCCATCAAGAAAAATGTCTTCTGCTTTCGATTGATTCGATAACCAATGATCGATGAGAAGGCGTCCACAAGAATGGTCGCAAATACTAAGCACGTGAGTTAGGACAACTATCTTTGCTGAGAACCGGCTTGAGCACTGATTGACTGCCATGAGCTGTTGCAAAGATGGCATGATTAGCCGATTGCACTTTTGTGTGGTGGTTGAATTCTTAGGGGCTACTGGGTGTACGTTAAAGGAAATGCACTAGAAGCAAAGAACAGGTCACACGAAGATACTCAACAAGGGAGGAGTAAGACATCGTGTTAAACCTGTCCGCGATTCTCAAGAGCCTTAGTGAAACGAGACCCGTTTTCCATTCGGAGGCCGATTTTCAATTCGCACTGGCGTGGCAGATTAAGCTGCTTCTTCCTACAGCTGAGATCCGTTTGGAATACCCCCCACCCAATGATCCTGCTAAAGCCGTGGATATTATGGTGCGAAATGACAAGCGTATCTACCCTATCGAGCTTAAACACAAAGCCAAACAGCTTTCCAATACAATTGACGGGGAGAGGTTCAACCTCAAGCAGCATGGAGCCCAAGACCTTGGTTGTTACGATTTCGTGAGGGACATCTGCAAAGTGGAATCATTAGCTCCTAACCTAGAAGGATTCAAAGCAGGCTACATCATTTGGCTGACGAACGATCCATTTTATTGGAAGCCACCTCGCAATCCCCAGGCAGGTTACGCTGACTTTAGTGTTCACGATGGTGCCATGAAGGCCGGAACGATGAAATGGGCTAAGCATTTAGGAATAGGCACGATAAAGAGCCGAGAGCAGCCCTTAGTTTTGAACAATACTTATGAGATTCGATGGCATACATATTCTAATCTCGATACCCCAAACGGATGGTTTAGGTATGTGCTCTTGGAAGTGCGGTAAGCACCCGCCATGTAGCTAACTGTCTAGGAGAGCTCGACGAGGAGTTTGCGGATTTCAGTGGATACAGCCAGAGGGATGTCCCTATCTGCCCATGCTTTGAGGTGGGTCTCATTAGCTCCGTTTTCCAGGAAATACTCTTTGATGGCAACCACCCTTTCTAGGCGGTGAGGCATCAATAGATAGAGAACATACCAATCTTCTAATGGGCACAGATAAATCGTTGTTCCGGCTAACGTCAAGGTCTCAAATGTCCCAGGATCGGGCACATACTCTACCACGTTGCCACCTGTGACGATGCGAAATCCAGCCATTACGTCTACATCAACCTCATCAATGACAAACTCAGCGAAATACCTGGTGGCATAGTCCTTATGCTGATTAGGCGCCTGTTTTTGGCCTAACCCATGCAAAACCTTGTCTGCCAACTCTAGTTGTTCAAAGGCGACCACAAGATCTATGTCGTTGGCCCTGGGTACCAATCCTTTGTAATACAACAGCATCGACGCGCCCAGGGCCCATGTGATGTTCTCTTCGTTCAATCTCCTCGCAACTCTGACTAAACAGTTTTCCAAGGCTGTCTGACTCCCTCCAAATAACATTCATCGTCCGGCAATATGCGTAACCAAATGGCGTAGTTGCGGTAAATACTCACCTACATCACCGGCCCACCGCTCTATCCATAAGACCTGGTATTCCCATCGTCAGCGGGGGTCCCAGACTTTCCCAGCAGTTCATCTGAGAACCGCCAAAGAACCGACCGTTAAGATAAGTTGTTCAGAGTTCAAAGACCACCGCGGTTGTCACTCTTGCTGCCATTCTTAGTCTTGGATAAATCCGATGCGTTGATTAACGAACTTTTCCACACATGTTCCGATGCTCCTTCTGCGACCTGCCCCGGAAGGGTCAACCGTTATCCGGTCCCATAAAATCAAAAATGCAAAACCCTCTTGCCTGTCGGAATACCGACTACAAGAGGGTCGAAATTCGATATTAGATGCCGGCCCGAGACGAATCGAACGTCCGACACACGGTTT
>LSQX01043937.1_pt1 | contig 15166 bp, 13 predicted proteins | sample 654561 | NCBI WGS metagenome assembly LSQX01 (sample SAMN04489861, study PRJNA283612) | anaerobic digester metagenome | isolation source: 4 biogas reactors fed with cattle manure at either 37C or 55C with and... | place: Denmark: Kongens Lyngby | collected 2014 | reverse complement strand
TAAAGGACGCCGTTTTTCAACTGCAGGAACTTGGAGTCCTCCCCGCCGATCTCTATGATGGAGAAGGTCCCCTCCTCGCCGCAAAGGTACTTTACCCCTTCAGCCTGGCAGGTTATCTCGTCCACAGCGTACTCCGCGTTCAAGATCTTCTGGGAAAGAAACCTCCCCGACCCCGTAGTACAGGCTTTAATCGGCGTCTCTCCCAGCAAATTCCCATATTTTGATTCAACTTCTTTCATTAATTCCAGAACCTGCAGCGCCGGTCGCCCGGCGGTAGGGAGGTATATTCCTCCGATGAAATTCCCCCTGTTATCCAGAAGCACACACTTGGTTGATACCGAACCGCAGTCAACTCCAAGATAAACGTTGGAAAGATCAAAAGATTTTTGCCCGGGAGGCAGTTCCATATAATGAACCCGCTCTCCATTAAGGGGAGGCAGGGGGTTTTCCGGAACATATTTCCGGCTTAAAAGCCCTTCAACATTAAAATCCTTCATCTGCAGCCTGGCCTGTCCTTTAGCTGCACCCAGAGCATTTATGTATTCATGACCTTCCGGAACTATCACATCGACAGAACGCGCGGCGCAGTATTCCCTGATGTATTTCATCACCGCACCGTTATTGGCAAATCCCCCGACGGCGATTAAAGTTCCAGGGCCGTTAATCCTGTTCTGTGCAACTCCGCTGAGCACCATATCCGCCAGTGCTTTGGCCATTCCGGATGATACGGCTGCTTGCGTGGCACCCTCATTTATGGCATGGGTCATATCCGATTTGGCAAAAACGGCACAGCGGCCGGAAATTTTAACCGCTGAATCCGTACCCAGCGCTATTTCAGCCAGTTCACGATCGTTATAACCCATTCTGGTGGCCTGCTGGTACCAGAAGGCCCCGCTTCCGGCAGCACACTGGCCGTTGCGGTTGAAAAAATGGACAACCCCGCCTGGCCCGAGTTCCAGGTAGTACATATTTTCATGCCCCAGGGATAAAACGGCGTAATTATCCAGCTCCGGGAAATGGAGCCCCCCCTGCAGGGCTTCTATCTCCAGCAGGGGTTTGATACCGGCTTCCCTGCCCAGGAGGTAGGCGTTGGCACCTGTTAAACCACAGGAAACCAGCTTTTCTTCCCTGCCTTCTAAAAGATATTGCAGGCATTTCAGGGAGGCCTCCACGGGGTTACCTGCTGTTGGTATTGTAACCTTTTTCACCCGGTCCCCTTCAATCAGCACTCCTTTGATAGCAAAAGTGCCCAGGTCCAGACCCAATTCGGGCAATCCATCAACTTTATCTGCTATCACTCGATCACCTCATTATCACATACAATTAGCCATCCTAGCTTTCTTTATACCTTCAATGGGTAAAAGTGTCAAGCCAGATAAAGGGCAACCTGGTTAGAATTCCTAATACAGGAGGGAATTAGCAGAAAAGTATCGCAGGTTTTAGACTTTTCTTCCTTTATGCCGATGTTTTTGTGATAATAAAAGGAGAGCGCAGGGAATAATAAAGATCAGCGAGGCAATCTGGGCTTGTGATAACCCCCATAAGACTGCCGGGCTGACACGGAAAAATTCAACGAGAAAACGCGAAACCCCGTAAAAAATGATGAAATAAAGGAATATATAGCCATGAAAATATTTATATTTTTTCAGGTAACGAAGTATAAAAAAGATTATCAGGGCCGCAATCGAGGCATATAGCTGGGTGGGATGCCGCGGGTAGCCATCAATAACCGGGAAGACCACACCCCAGGGCAGATCGGTTATATGCCCGTAACAGCACCCGTTTAAAAAACAACCGATGCGGGTAATAGCGTAACCGAGGATGATGAAGGGTGATAAATAATCCACATACTTTAAAAAAGAAGCCTTTCTATAGTAGCTGTAAAAAACCCCTCCCAGCAGAGCGAGAATTAAACCACCGTAAAAAGTAAGCCCCCCCTCCCTGAAGGCAAAGATTTTCCACCAGGGCTCACCAATATATAATTCACGGTTAAGAAAAACATAAGTTAGACGGGAACCCAGAAGAGAGAGTATAATGCTCATGATAAAAACTTCAAAAAGATAGTCTTGATTTATACGCTCGGCTTCCGCCTCTTTCAGTGACCAGATTATCGCCACAGAAAAAGCCAAAAAAAGCATCGCCCCGTAGGAGTAAATGGCAAAACCGCTTATTTCAAATAATACCGGACGCAATAAAAACCCCCCTCAATATAAGTTGTGGTAGTGCAGGCAGGTGTACGCTCCGAGTTCCGCTCAGAAAGTTCTTCGGTTCAGCTCCGGCCTACGACGGCCTCCCCGGCCAAATTCCCGTCCATGGTCATAGGCCGGCTGCCGACATCCTGTCGGCAGGGACGTCTCCGGCCTTCGCTTCACCGTGAACTTAAACTTCGCTGCACAAGTCGCGAGCTACAGCCATGCACCACTTTTAGGACTCATCGAGCATTCTGAAAACCAATCCTGGCACACAAAGCAAAAAAACGGATATCTTCAAAAACCATCGGGGACATTCCTCTGCAAGAGGTGAGTCCCCATACCTTTAAGAAGTGTGTCCCCTTACCTTTAGGCGTTGATCATTGTTCGGCGGCGGCTTTCTGGGCAAGCAGATCGCAGCGATTATTGTACTCGTTATCGCTGTGCCCCTTTACTTTAATCCACTGCACTCTGTGATAGTGGCTGAGTTTTAACAGTTCCCGCCAGAGGTCCTGATTTTCGACCGGCTCCCTGGCAGCTGTTTTCCATCCGTTGTGCTGCCATTTATCCAACCAGCCCTGTTTGAAGGCATTGATTAAATAAGCGCTGTCGGAAAAGAGCTCCGCTTCACAGGGTTCTTTCAGCGCTTTCAGCCCCTCAATAGCCGCTTTAAGCTCCATTCTCTGGTTGGTTGTATGCCTCTCGCCGCCGTATATTTCTTTTTCATGCTGATTATAGAATAATAAAGCCGCCCAACCCCCGGGGCCGGGGTTGCCCTTGCAGGCACCATCGGTATAAATGCTCACTTTCTTCATTTTAGTCTATCAGTCCTTCTCAGCTGAGGGAGGGCTCTGAGCTTCCTTAATTACGCGGGCAATTTCACTGGCCGCGAGCGTAATATCATCCGCCGCCACAATTGCGGAGATAACTGCAACTCCCGCAGCTCCCGCCTGAATAACCTGCCCCGCATTATGCAAATTAATCCCACCGATACCCACCACGGGGATATCAACCCCGCGGCAAATTTCCGCAAGTGCCTGCAGGCCGACCGGTTCCCCCGCATCAGCTTTGGTTGCCGTTGCAAAAACGGCCCCCGCGCCCAGGTAAGAAGCCCCCATAGCCTGCGCCTCACGCGCCTGCCGGGGATTATCTACCGATACACCGAGGATCATCTCCGAAGGCACGATGCGGCGCGCAGCCGCAACCGGCAAGTCGTCCTGCCCCAGATGAACGCCGTCCGCACCCACAGCAAGAGCGATATCCAGGCGATCGTTGATGATCAAGACAGCATCCTTCTCCCTGGTAATTGCCCTCAGTTCACAGGCAAGCAAATAAAGCTCCCTGGAGGAGGCATCTTTCTCGCGCAGTTGGATGCAAGTTGCCCCGCCGTCTATGGCTTTCCTGATCACATCAGCGTGAGAGCGGCCGCGTGAAAGCAAACGATCGGTTATTACATAAAGCCCCAGGTAATCGGGCGATCCTGGCCCAATCCTCATAGTCCTCACCCTTGACCTTATCTTCATCTTATCTTTATCTTATTTCTATTCTGGCCCGGCTTGAGAATTCCTGCGCGTTCAGATGAAAAAGTGCATCCAGCAGCCTCACTTTATATTCTGCCGGGCCGGTTATCCCTTTTTCAGCAGCTATTTCACCGGCCACGCCCATGGCGGCCAGGGCAGCAGCCGCGGCTTGAAAATAGTCTTTCTCGACAGCGGCAAAAGCAGCCGCCAGGGAAGCGCTCATGCAGCCGCTTCCCACCACCAGGGGCAAAAGGCTGTGCCCGTTAAAAACCCTGGCAACCCGCTTGCCATCTGTAATCACATCCACAGGACCGGTTACGGCAACTACCGCCCGGTAATCAAGCGCTGTAAGCAACCGCCCGGCACCTTCCAGGGGATCTCCGGCAGTGATGCTCTGGATCCCGCTGATTTTGACCCCCTTTACCCCGGCCAGGGAGCCGATCTCCGCCCCGTTTCCTTTTATTATAGCCGGTTTGATGGTCTTTAATAAGTGCAGGGCTGCTTTACTGCGGTAGGCAGTCGCCCCGGCACCTACCGGGTCAAAAACAACCGGGATCCCTTTTTCCCCGGCCTTTTTCCCCATTTTTAGCATCGCTTCCAGCTGATGCGGCACAAGAGTACCTATATTGATCACGGCCGCAGAGGCGGCTTCCGCCATCTCCTCCACTTCTTCCAGGGCAAAGGCCATCACAGGCAGGGCACCGATACTCGCCGTTATATCCGCACAGTCCCCGCAGGTGACACTGTTGGTAATATGGTGAATAAGCGGCCTTTCCCGGCGAATTTTCTCCAAAATTTCCGCGCCTTTAAACATACAAACATCCCTTCCCGGCAAAATGATCCATAGGACCGCTCCCTTGACCGAGGTTTAAACCATGCGGAAGAATCGACTGCAGGTAATCCCGGGCTGCTTTCACCGCCAGCGGGACCGTCTTCCCCAGGGCCAGGTGGGCGGCAACGGCCGCAGCAAAGGTACAACCGGTGCCATGCGTATCTTTTGTATCGACACGGGGGGCACGATAGTAGTAATACCTTTCTCCATCAAATAAAATATCCTCTACCATCCTTTTCCCTTGAGCATGTCCTCCCTTGAGCAAAACAGAAGAAACCCCGGCTTCGTGGAGGAAGCGCGCAGCTTCCTTCAGTGCGCCCGCATCCTCCAGGGAGCGGCCACAGAGCACTTCGGCCTCCGGTATATTGGGGGTAATAATTGAGGTCAGCGGGAAAAGCTCCTGTTGCAATGCCGTCTGGGCTCCTTCTTCCAACAGCAAATCCCCGCTTTTGGCCACCATGACCGGGTCCAGTACTACTTTTTTTATGCGATACTGTTTCAGTTTCGCGGCTACCAGCTCAATAATCGGAGCGCTGCCGAGCATCCCGGTTTTCACCACCGTTACGGGAAAATCACTCATCACGGCATCTATTTGAGCTTCTATTATTTCTAAATCGAGCATCTGCACTTTTTTTACGGCTGTTGTATTCTGCGCGGTAATGGCTGTAATTGCCGTCAGGCAGTAAACCCCCTGCGCAGCCACTGATTTCATATCTGCCTGGATACCCGCCCCTGCCCCGGAATCGGAGCCGGCAATAGTTAAAACACATTTTCGCATCTTATTTCAACTCTCCAAATCATTAATTTTACTGGAAATGTTTTTTGACCATTTTCAAGGCGCAATAAGGTCCGCACATGGTGCACTCTTCTTTTCCCCCGGGGTTAAGACGTTCATAGAAGGTCCTGGCAAGGGTGGGATCGAGGGACAGCTCCAACTGGCGTTCCCAATTCAGCTCCCGGCGCGCCAGAGACATCTCCCTGTCCCACTCCTTGGCTCCGGTGACACCCCTGGCCACATCGGCCGCATGAGCCGCTATGCGGGACACCATTACACCCTGGCGGACCTCTTCCGGCCCGGGGAGACCGAGGTGTTCTGCAGGTGTAACATAGCAGAGAAAATCAGCACCTGAGACTGCAGCCATGGTTCCCCCTATAGCCGCCGTAATATGATCGTAACCCGGGGCAACGTCGGTAACCAGGGGCCCCAGAACATAAAAAGGCGCGCCCCTGCACAGCGATTTGGCTATTTTCATATGCGTTTCAATTTGATCAAATGGGACATGCCCCGGCCCCTCCACCATAACCTGTACCTCTGCCTCTCTGGCCCTCTTGACCAGTTCGCCCAGCGTCACCAGTTCCTGGATCTGGGCCCTGTCACCCGCATCCTCAAGACTTCCCGGTCGCATCCCGTCCCCCAGGCTCAAAGTCACATCGTATTTACCGGCAATCTCCAAAATGCGATCATATTGTTCATAAAGCGGGTTTTCCCTTTCATTTTCCAGCATCCAGGCGGCAATCATCGCACCACCGCGGCTGACTATCCCCATGAGCCTCCCCTCCCGGCGCAGGGCATCCAGGGCGGAGAGTGTCAGGCCACAGTGCAGTGTCAAAAAATCCACACCCCCGGCTGCGTGCTCCTCAATCTCCGAAAAAAGATCATCCTCGGTCATCTTCAATACCGCTCCGGAGGAGAGCCGTGCTTTCACGGCTGCTCCGTAAATAGGAACGGTGCCCACCGGAACAGATGATAACTCCAGCACCATTGAGCGAATCCCTTTAAGATCGCCGCCGGTGCTTAAATCCATGACCGCGTCGGCACCGGCCTCTAACGCTGCCTGTAGTTTAATCCTTTCGTTTTCCCCATCGGGGAAAGCCTCTGAGCTGCCAATATTAGCATTTACCTTCGTCCGCAGCTTATTCCCTATCCCGCGGGGATGTAAATTCCCCCGGTTGATATTTGCAGGAATTACAATCGTCCCTGCTGTAAGCCCTGCCATGATTGCCTCCACCGGAAAGCTCTCATCGGCGGCAACGGCTTTAACCTCAGGGGTTACCTCTCCCTGTCTTGTTCTGGATACCTGGGTAAAGACCTTGTGCATAATCTTCACGTCCTCCAAGCCAAATTTTGTTACTGCCCTTAATATCCCCCGGTAACCGCTATTTCCGGCCGGCCGCCCTGCCCCAGAGCTTTAAAATAACCAGGCCGATCAGCGAACCCGCAAGGCTGCTCAACCCAAAAGGAATGATAAAAGCATAAACCAACCCGGGAAAACCGAGCAGCCATTTTGCCACAGGAAAAGCTGCCAGGGCTCCGATTAATCCCGTTCCGACAACCTCGCCTGCGGCCGCAAAATATTCTTTTTTCAGGTAACGATAGCCAAGGCCGGCAAGCAGCGCTCCAAACATACTCCCGGGAAAAGCCAACAGCGTTCCGGTGCCCAGCAGGTTTCTGATTACAGATGTAAGAAACGCAGCTACCAAAGCGGGGCCCGGCCCCAAAATGGCGCCGGCCAGAACATTAATGGCATGTTGGGCGGGGTAAACATTCGAAACCCCTACCGGGATGGAAAAAGGGGAAGCAACCGTCCCCAGGGCCACCAGCAACCCAACCGCCGTAACTGTACGCAAAGGAAGAGTTTTTGATAAAGAACTTTCCATTTTTATTAACTCCTTTCACCAAGCGATGAGTTCCCATTACACTGAAGAATGTTAATGAACCTTTTCCCGAAATAAAAAACGGACCAACAGGGCCCGTAATTAATTTAAAACCAATAAAATCACCTTCCCTACGCTGGCATTATCCACCTCCTGAACGACATACACAGTATACATTTTAACTACCTTTCAGAAGGTAAACAGGTTCTAAGGGTTAAGAAACTTCACCGCGTTTCTTTCTCAGCCTCCGCTCGGAAGCACCCCCGGTCTATTCAATTATACTAGTATTATACACTAACCGGAGCAAATATTTCAAGACAATTCGGCATTTTTTTTCAAGATCCGGCTGCTTCGCCTGAGGATATCAGGACATAGCGCGTTCCGGAAACCTTCCCCTGCGCCGGCAGGCTCCCAGTACAATAATGGGCTATCCCTTGATTCTCTTCAATTCTATACCGACTACATTATAGCGATCCATACACTCCAGGTAGATGGTATCCACATCGCCCCATTCTTCGGGAAAACTACCGCCCATCTGCAGCATCACTACATAAGGATAAACATCGTGGTAAAAAGCCCCGCACAGGCCACCCGTTTTATGCATACTGAGCTCCAATTGATCGCCAACTTTGTGCCCGACACTGCATGATCCCTTCACCTCTTTAATCGTCCCAATTACAGTGTAACCAATTTTCTTCTCTTCTCCCATAAGTAAAACCTCCCCTTGCTTAAAAATATTAACCCGGATCAGCACTTAATTCGGCCAGTTCATCCAAAATAACCTCCAGCTCCTGCAAGGAGCTGCCGTAACCGGCCCAATCACCCTCACTCAAACTCTCCTGTGCTTCCTGGTACAACTGCTGTGCCCTGCGGGCAAGACCTGGAATATCAGGAGGAAGCCCTGGCCGGGGTTCGGTCGGTTCATCCGGATCTTCCACTTCTACATCTATCCCTTCGGGACCGGGCAAATCGTCCGAAACCTCAGGAGCCTGGCGGTCATGAGCGCCAAAAATTGTTATCAGTGCCTCTTCCAGCGTAGGCTCCATCACTACCTGCTCACCGAAGCCGACGATAACCCGTGCCAGTTCCGGAAGCTGGCTCTGCTCCGCCTCGAGAAAAACAGGCTCAACATACAAAATAGAATCGTTAACGGGAAGCACCAGCAGATTACCGCGCACGACTCGTGAACCCCTTTGGTCCCAGAGCGCCAGCTGCTGGGAAATAAGGGTGTTCTGATCTATACGCGTTTCGATCTGCATCGGGCCAAAGACCACCCTGTCTTTGGGGAAAAGATAGACTAAAAGCTCTCCATAATTATCACCGTCGGAGCGCCCCGCCATCCAGGCAATCATGTTGTCCCTGGTGGTCGGAGTAAAGGGAAGAATAAGGACAAATTCGGGGTCTTCTTCTCCGGGGAGCTCCAGGATCGTATAATATGGCTCTACAGGCTGGACTGTCCCCCTGTACTTTTCGTTCGGTATTTGCCAGAGGTCTTCCCTGTTATAAAACACAACCGGATCCTTCATATGGTAAGTGGCAAAAACCTGTGCCTGCAAACTTAGCAGTGTCTCCGGGTAGCGCAGGTGTGCTTTGATTTCCTCCGGCATCTCCTCCAGGGATTTGAAAAGCTCAGGAAAAATTTTAGCATAAGTCACTATCAATGGATCAGAAGGGTCAACAATATAATAATCCACCGTACCATTGTAGGTATCCACCACTACCTTAACTGAATTGCGCAGGTAGTTAATTCCGCCGTAAGGCTCGGAATAAGGAAAATTATTTGTCGTGGTATAAACATCCAGAATCCAATAGATCCTCCCGTCGGCTATCACCGGGTAGGGATCGGCATCATACTGTAAAAACGGTGCTATCCGGGTAACCCTCTCGCTAATTGTGCGGTTATACATAACCCGGCTTTCACTTGTTATCTCCCCGGAAATTAGTATCCGGTAATCGGAAAACCTGAGCGCATAGAGTAATTTTCTTCCCAAGTTGCTCAGTGGAATTCCGCCAGTACCCTCATAGCTGGTATAGACGTTGGTATCACCCATGGGGTAATCGAATTCACGGGTATTGCTGTTTACAATAACATAATTGCTGCTGAGCTCCCCGTAATAAATCTCCGGCCGCGCTAATTCCACCCCCCCCTCAATAACCGGAGGGATGTCCCCGATCGTGAATTTCGGTAAACCCTGGGGGGATACCTCTGCAACGGGGCTCATCGTCAGTCCGTAGCCGTGGGTATACTGCAGGCGCGTATTAACCCAAGTTCTGGCCTGTTCAGCAAGCTGCGTCTGGTCCATCTCCCGTACCGAAAGCATTACCTGCCTGTACTCCCCATCCAGGTAATAACGATCTGTATCAACACTTGCAAAGTCATAGTAGGGACGTATTCCCTGCAGCTGTTTATAGGTATCCAGCAGCGGACGGTAATCCCAAAGACGAACGTTCTGCAGTGTATCCGCGCTTTCCTCCAGATCTTCCCATTCGAGGTCCTCTTTGGCAGGATAATTCTTCGTGCTCACATTATCCAGACCATAAGCTTTCAGGGTGTAATGAATATTGTGCTCAAGAAAGGGGCGCTCGTAAACAAACTCATTGGGCTCAACTCTGAACTGCTGCACCAGGGAAGGGTAAATGCTTCCGACAACAAGAGAAGCGCCGATCAGGGTAGCGACACTTAAAAAGATTAGTCTCGACTGGCGCCGGTAAATATTATAAATAAGCACGATACAGATTCCCAGGGTCAGAAAAAAGAGAATCCACAAAGCAGGAAGATTGGCGTTCAAATCCGTATAACCAGGGCCAAAAGTAGCGCCCCGGGGTGAAAGCAGCAACTCGAACATTTTCAGGCGGTAGTCCCAGGCTTTTAAGAGAAACGCAAATGTGAGCAAAAGGGAAAGTTGCCCCTGCCCCCGCGAGGGGAAAAAAATAAATTTCCTGCCTACCTGGACCGGCGGATCGGTGACAAAATAGATAAACCCTGCAACCAGAATCGTCAGTACGACCATGGTTTGCAAATAAATGTACAGTAAGCGCCAGAAAGGAAGCCGAAAGACATAAAAAGAAGCATCCAGATTAAAGACAGGATCGGTTACCCCAAAACTGACTCCCTGTAAAAACTGCCGCACTTCCAGCCAGAGGCCTTGCGTATAGGACGAGAGAAGAAAGGAGACGACAAGGCTGGAAACAAGAAAAAAAAGGGTAATTTTTCGTGGAGTTAACATCCTGCCGAGGGCGGTGCCAATGATACGCTCCCTTAACTCCAGATTGGGCACATTTAACAGCACACCGCGCATGAACATGAGATTGATAAAAAGAAAAAGGAAAAAAACCAGCCAGGCTGCAAGGCGAACGGCCCACCCGGATAGAAAAACAGTGAAAAACACGGAAGCGTAATTGAGATGATTAAGCCAGAGATAATCAGTATAGCGCCCCGCAACCCAGAACAAAAGACCTGCCAGGATAACAAACAAAACAATTAAGAAAGTTTTTAACCTCATAATACGGATTCCTTCCCAAATCAGAATTTTATTGATTAATAGACCATTATCAGATCACCCAGGCTTTCCAGGGTTTTCCCCCCAATGCCGTTTACTTTCAGCAGATCATCAACACTCTTAAATGGCCCGTTCTTCTCACGATAATCGATAATGCTTTGGGCTTTAACGGCACCTATTCCAGGCAGGGTCTCCAGCTGGGATTTATCGGCGGAATTAATATTTATCTTGCCGTCTTTTACCTGCTGCAGGCCTCCCCGATATATTCCACCGGAAATTTGAGAGGGATCCCTATCGCTTTTTCTCGGCACATAGACCGGCTGCCCGTCGTAGAGCGGCTCTGCAAGATTTATCATCTCGAAGTCAGCATCATCGGATTGCCCTCCGGCCTTTTCAACGGCCTCATAGACCCTGGCCCCTTCCTCAAGAATATAAACACCGGGTTCCTGCACAGCTCCGGTAATGTGGATAATAATAAGCTTCTTTTCTTCAACATCATTACCATTATCGCCATCATTACCATGCTCAGCGTTACTTTCCATTTCACCATGGAGAATTATTTCCGGACTCGCTCTTCCCCCGGCAGGCAAAGCAAAACGCAACACAATCCCCAGAACCAAAAGGCAAACCAGCAATAATACCAGTTTCTGTTCTTTTGGGGTTAGTTTAAACAATTTTACCACCCTTTTGAAAAGAAGTCTGTAAATTCAAGTTCGACAATTTATTTCAAGTTCCTGCTTCCTTACAATAGAGGCGATAAAAAGATATACCCTACACCGCGAAGCAGGGGGACGGTTCCATCGTCTTCCTAAAGTTCATGCCCTACGCGCACCGCTTCATGGACGGCATGTGTGATGCGCCTGGGATTCCAGGCATCGCCGATAACGTAGTATTCTATACCTGTGCCCTCAAGTTTCTCTGCAAGGTTGTCATCCGGGACAGATCCCAGGGCGAGCACAACCGTATCGAAACCGACAAGAACTTCATTGTTGCCGTCTATCTCAACGTTACCACCTCCATCGTCAATCGAGAGGAACTTGGCCCCCGTAATTATTTTTACCCCGTATTTATCCAACCTGGCCAGCAGGATCGCCCCGACAAGCGGGCCGATACCTTCAGCTATCTGCGGCAGTGCTTCTATTATAGTTACTTCCCTTCCCTTTTCACCCAGATAATCCGCAGTATCGCACCCAACGAGCCCTCCCCCGATAACGGCAACTCTTTTCCCGGTCTCCGCCCTTCCGGCTAAAACATCCCAGGCGTTTACAACGTTTTTCAGCTCCGCGCCCGGCACGTCAGCTCCCGCTGGCTTTGCACCGGTCGCTACAACCACCACATCGGGTGCTGCGTCGCGGATGGTCTCCAAGGTTGCCTCCCTGTTCAGCTTTACATCAATATTAAGCCTTTTCAGCTGCCCGATTAAGTACTCCCTGAAGAGGGCAATTTCGTCCTTCTGAGGAGGTATTGCGGCAAGGGTGATCTGCCCGCCAAGTTTTTCCGTCTTTTCCCAGAGGGTAACGTGATGTCCCCTCAGTGCAGCCACCCGCGCAACCTCCATACCGGATACACCGCCCCCAACAACAAGAACCCTGCGGGGAGACGGGGACTTATCGAGAGGAAACTCCTCTTCAAAACCTGTCCTGGCGTTGACTGTACAACCGATAGGATGATCGAGAAACAGTTCATCAATGCAGGCCTGGCAGCAGGCGATGCACCTGCGGATATCATCCAGCCTTCCCTGCAAAACCTTGGCCGGCGTATCGGGATCGGTAAGGAGCTGCCTTCCAAAGGCTATTAAATCCGCCTCGCCCTTCGCCAGAACAGCTTCAGCAAGCTCCGGGTCATTAAAACGCCCGACGGCAATTACCGGTATGCTTACTGCAGATTTAATCCCCCGCGCCAGATCAACCAGGCAGCCCCTGGGCAGATAATAGGGTTGGATAATCCAGGCGGCCGATTCATAGATTCCGGCGGATACGTGCAGCGCGTTTACCCCTTCCTCCTCAAGCCTTTTGGCCGCAGCCTTTGTCTTTTCCAGGGTAAGACCGCCGTCAACTTTTTCATCAGCGCCCAGCCTGTAGATGATGGGATAGTCAGGACCTGCCGCTTTACGAACAGCCCGCACTACTTCCAGGGGAAACCTCATCCGGTTTTCAAAAGAACCGCCGTACTCATCCGTACGCCGGTTGGTATGAGGAGAAAGAAATTCATTGATCAGGTAGCCGTTGGCACCGTGTAATTCAACCGCATCAAAACCCGCAGCAACGGCCCTTCCCGCTGCCGCACCAAAAGCAGCAACTATCTCGCGGATTTCTTCCACAGAAAGTTCCCTGGGGGTTTCTCCTATGGTAGGATCGGGAATCGGCGAAGGTGCCACAATAGTGCTGCCGGTAACCGCTGAAGAAGTCTGTCTTCCCCCGTGGTAAAGCTGCAGGCAGATCTTTGTCCCAAAGCGGTGCACTTCTTCCGTAAGTTTTCGCAATCCCGGAATCAGGCGATCGGAATGGACACCCAGCTGATTTTGAAAACCTTCTCCCGACTGCTTTACGTAGGCGGCTTCGGTAATAATCATCCCCACTCCGCCCGCCGCGCGCTCGGCCATATAGGCCCGCAGCCTGCCGGTTACCGAACCGTCCTGGTAGCAGTAATTGGTCACCATCGGCGCCATAACCATCCTGTTTGGCAGCTGCATCTTCCCGATTTGTATCGGACTTGTCAACATCTCTAATTTGCCCATATAAAAACACCTTTCCCTTTTTTTTGAAGTATGCCCCAAAAAATAAGCGGCATACATTTTCAAACGGGAAAGGCCCGTCGGAAATCCTGCCCTCCACGTAATCCCGCATGGCCTAACCGGCGGCAGCAGACCATTCCTGAAATTGCTCCTCGGTCAAATCCATCCGCAATTGTCGATGACTTATTCAAGGGCCTTTTCATTTTCCTTCTTCAGTTGGGTAATAAAGCTATCTTCCGCTATCTCCAGATGATATAATAATGTACCTATGACAGGCAGGGTTTGTTTCGGCAAAATGTAGCAGGTAGTAGGGGTGACCTGTGGTCGCCCGCTTAGGAGGGCACCGTTATCTATGCAAATAAGAAAACTTACCGCCATTTTGATCGCAATAGCTATGTTTTTTGTAACAGCCTTACTGCTTATTAGCTTTGCCGCGGCACCCAATTCGCGCATTGAGGTTCTGCTCTACCACGAGCTTGAACCCGGGGGTTCACAGGAATGGCCAATTATTGATCCGGAAGATTTTTACTCCCATATTAACACCCTCTTAGAACACGGCTGGGAACCTATAACACTGGGGGATTTTGCTTTATGGCAGCAGAACAAACTAAAGGTAACCAATAAATCATTTCTACTTACCTTTGACGACGGTGGGGAAAGTATATACCAATATGCTTACCCTTATCTGCTGGAAAAACAAATCCCGGCGACAATCTTCCTGATCGCAAAATACCATGATCCCGATTACGTCTTAACAGAAGAGGTAATCCCGCCCAAACTAACCGTGGACCAAATTCAGGAAATGTCCCAATCGGGAATAATCAGTTTTCAAAGCCATTCCTATGATCTGCACCGGGAAATTAACGGAAAACCAGCTATTTTGGCTTTGCCCCCTGAAAGGGTACTTGCAGATTTTAAGAGGTCCAGGCAGGTAATCAACCGGCTGACTGGGGAAAAGGTCAATAGCATTGCTTATCCCAGCGGTACGGTTGATCAGGAAATAATAAAGCTGGCCAGGGAAGCAGGTTTTGAACTGGGATTTGCCGGAAATATCCAAGGTGCAGCCAGTAAGAAAGAAGCAATGTCTACCAAGCGTTTCCCGTTGGACAACTTATCCCCTGATGTTTTTAGTTATTATTATGAAACTTTTGACCGACAACACCCTAAACCACCGTTTTTGTTACTGCGCAAGTTGTACAGGAAAATAATTGTCAGGGGAATGTAGGGGCGACCTGTGGTCGCCCGAAAGGAAATCAGAAGTTTAGCTGCCTGCTTGACAGCTTTTAGCGAACGACTATATTTACAAGTTTTCCGGGTACCGTTATTGTTTTGACAATCTTCTTCTCTTCCAGGTAAGGCCGGACTTTTTCATTACTGCGGGCGCGCTCCAGGAGCTCATCCTCGGAAGAATCGGACGGAACCAGGATTCTCCCTCTAACCTTGCCATTTACCTGGATAACCACTTCCGTTTCCTCAACGGCCAAAGCAAGGGGATCAAAATCCGGCCATTTTTGCAGATGCACGCTCTCCTCATGCCCGCACCTGTGCCAGAGCTCCTCGCTTATATGGGGGGCAAAGGGTGCCAGCAGGATGGTTATCGTCTCCAGTACCCGGCAGAGCAGCGGGGAAAATTTTTCCCTGCGTTCAGCAGATGCCTCGTTAAAGTAACTGTAGGCAGCGTTAACCAGCTCCATGATCGCACTGATGGCGGTGTTAAAGTTAAACCTTTCCTCAAT
>LSQX01190098.1_pt1 | contig 15168 bp, 15 predicted proteins | sample 654561 | NCBI WGS metagenome assembly LSQX01 (sample SAMN04489861, study PRJNA283612) | anaerobic digester metagenome | isolation source: 4 biogas reactors fed with cattle manure at either 37C or 55C with and... | place: Denmark: Kongens Lyngby | collected 2014 | reverse complement strand
AAACCCGGCAAATTTGCCGGGTTTTTTATTGCCTGCCGGTTTTTTGAAAGTTCAAGTTATTGTAAATAAAGGGTTTTATTGGCTTGGTGAACGATTTATAAAAAATCGTTATTTATGCAATGTGATTTGGATCAAGGAAGTTGCGGCAAAATGCCGCCTATAGTGCGAGCATGTCTCAGCAAGGATATTTGCCATGTTTGTTCTTTCCTGCATGCGTACCCAGGGCGGGCGCGGGTTGGCTGTGTTATATGGCGTGTTGCTGCTGTTGTGCGCAACACTGGTTCAGGCTGCTCCGCCCAGTGCCCTGGAGCAGGAGCGGATTGCTGTTGTCTTCCCGGCGGCCACTTCGGTTTCTGACCCGCAAGGCCAGTACGGTGTCCGGGCTATTCATCAGGGCGAGGAGCTGCTGGGCTACTCGTTCGAAACCATTAGCGTGCTGACCACGCCGGCCTACTCCGGCAAACCAATGAATATGCAGGTTATTCTGGGCTTGGACGGCACCCTGTTGGACGTTTATGTGCTGTGGCACGACGAGCCGATTTTGTTGATCGGCATTCCCGAACAAAAACTGCACGACTTTGCCGCCGAATACCAGGGCATTCATGTTGACAAGCGCGTGGTGATTGGCCGTACCAAGGACGAGTCTGCGGTCACCATTGATGCGGTAAGTGGTGCCACGGTTACCGTGATGGTACTCAACGAAGTGGTGATGAACGCCGCCCATACCGTGGCGGTGGAGCTTGGGCTGGTTGAGCCTTCCGTACAGATCAAGAGCAAGCCGGCCACCATCCACATGGACCAGTTCACGCCTGCCGACTGGACCACGCTGGTGGGTGACGGCTCGGTACGCCGTATGCTGCTGAGCTTTCGTCAGGTTGACGAAGCCTTTGTCGGCACCGAGGCCGAAGGCGTGGATGCGGTGGCAGAAAGCCGTCTGGACGATACCTTCATTGATCTGTATACCGCCGACCTGACCGTGCCGACCATTGGCCGCAATATCCTGGGCGAGCGCCAGTACGAGCAAATTATGGGCGAGCTTGGCGAAGGTGAACACGCCATTATGGTGGTGGCCAACGGTGCCTATTCCTTCAAGGGGTCGGGCTATGTGCGCGGCGGTATTTTTGACCGTATCCAGCTGCGCCAGTTTGGCGACATCATCAGCTTTCGCGACCTGGATCATTTTCGCCTGAGTGATACCTATGCAGCCGGGATGCCGGATTTCCATGAAATGGGCATCTTCATTGTCCGCTCACAATACGAGATGGACCCGGGCAGCCCGTTCGACTTCGAGTTGCTGGTGCGCCGGCAAACCGGCCCGCTGGACAGTATGTTTGTCAGCTTTGACCTGGCCTATCAACTGCCCGAGTCCTATATCAATCGCCCACCGCTGACCAAGGCGGAACTGGCGGCGATCGCCGAGGCCAATCGCCCGCTGTGGTTGCAGGTTTGGTACCAGAAGAGTTTTCAGGTAGGCGTATTGCTGGCGGCGCTGGTGGTGCTGGTAGGCATCCTGTTCATGCAGGACTTCCTTGCCCGCCGTCCCGGCTTGCTGCACAAAATCCGTATTGGCTACCTGAGTTTTACCGTGCTGTTTATTGGCTGGTATGCGCTGGGCCAGATTTCGGTGGTCAACGTGTTCGCTTTTACCCATTCGTTCATGGGCGAGTTCAAGTGGGATACTTTCCTGATCGACCCGATCATGTTCATCATGTGGAGCTTTGTCGCCATCAGTATTCTGCTGTGGGGTCGTGGCGTGTTCTGCGGCTGGCTGTGTCCGTTCGGAGCATTGCAGGAGCTGATCAACGAGGCGGCGCGCAAGCTCAAAATCAAGCAGTATGAGCTGCCATGGGCGGTGCATGAGCGCCTGTGGGCGCTGAAGTACATCATTTTGCTGGGCCTGTTTGCCCTGTCGCTGGACTCCATTGCCACGGCTGAGAAATTTGCCGAAATCGAGCCGTTCAAAACTGCCATTACCCTGCACTTCATGCGCGAATGGGGCTTTGTGTTATATGCCGTGGCGCTGCTGGTAATCAACATTTTTACCCGCAAGGTGTACTGCCGTTACATCTGCCCTCTGGGTGCGGCCCTGGCAATTCCGACCAAGTTGCGCCTGTTTGACTGGCTCAAGCGGCGCAAGGAATGCGGCACACCCTGCCAGCTGTGTGCGGTGGAGTGCGAGGTGCAGGCGATCCACCCGGATGGCCGTATCGACCCGAACGAATGTCACCACTGCCTTGACTGTCAGGTGACCTACTACAACGACGACCGTTGCCCGCCGCTGGTGGCGAAAAAGAAACGCCGCGAGCGCACAAAAGCTGCTCCCGATGCCGGGAAGCCGCAAATCATTCCGGCTGTTGAGCTGGATGCTTCAACCTGACCGTATGGATCAGGTAAATACTATGGAGATAGATCTGTCATGAGCGATAAGAAAATTACTACAGAAGCAGGAAAAGCTGGCCTTAGTCGCCGTGGCTTTCTCGGTGCTACTGCCGTAACAGGCGCAACCCTGGCTGCAGGCGCTGCAACCATGGGTGGTACTGTAATGACCCGCGAGTCCTGGGCTGCTGCTGTCAAGGAGTCACAGCTGAAAACTCACGTGGGGCCGGGTGAGCTGGACGAGTATTACGGTTTCTGGAGTGGCGGTCACTCCGGTGAGGTGCGCGTTCTGGGCGTACCTTCCATGCGTGAGCTGATGCGTATTCCGGTGTTTAACGTATGTTCTGCAACCGGTTGGGGCCTGACCAACGAATCCCGTGAAGTACTGGGCGACAGCGCCAAGTTCCTTAACGGTGATGCGCACCACCCGCATATTTCAATGACTGACGGCAAGTACGACGGCAAGTACCTGTTCATCAACGACAAGGCCAACAGCCGCGTTGCGCGTATCCGCCTGGACATCATGAAGTGTGACAAGATCACCACCATTCCAAACGTCCAGTCCATCCACGGCTTGCGCCTGCAGAAGGTTCCACACACCAAGTACGTTTTCTGCAACGCCGAATTCATCATTCCACAGCCAAACGATGGTTCGGTCGGCTTTGATAACTGGGACAGCGCCGAAAAATTCACCATGTTCAACGCGGTGGATGCCGAGACCATGGAAGTGGCCTGGCAGGTCATTGTCGACGGTAACCTGGACAACGTTGACGCCTGCTACACCGGTAACTATGCAGCCGCTACCTGCTACAACTCCGAAGGTGCGACCGACCTGGCCGGCCAGATGCGTAACGAGCGCGACTGGGTCACCGTGTTCAACATTCCACGCATTGAAGAAGAAATTGCCAAGGGCAACTTCGTTACCCTGGGCGACTCGAAGGTGCCCGTGGTTGACGGTCGCAAGAAAGATGGCAAGAACGCCCGCGTAACCCGTTACGTTCCGGTTCCAAAGAACCCGCACGGCCTGAACACTTCACCAGACGGCAAGTACTTCATTGCCAACGGCAAGCTGTCACCAACCTGCTCGATCATTGCCATTGATCGTCTGGATGACCTGTTTAACGACAAGTACGAAGACGAGCGTGATGTAATTGTCGGTGAGCCAGAGCTGGGTCTTGGGCCGTTGCACACCACCTTTGACGGTCGTGGCAACGCCTACACCACCCTGTTCATCGACAGCCAGGTGGTGAAGTGGAACATCGAAGAAGCCATCCGCTTCTACAACGGCGAGAAAACCAATTACATCAAGCAGAAGCTGGACGTTCATTACCAGCCGGGCCACAACCATGCCTCCCTGACCGAGTCCAGCGAGGCGGACGGCAAGTGGCTGGTGGTGCTGAGCAAGTTCTCCAAGGACCGCTTCCTGCCGGTTGGCCCACTGCACCCCGAAAACGATCAGCTGATCGATATTTCCGGTGAAGAAATGAAGCTGGTTCACGATGGCCCGACGTTTGCCGAGCCGCATGACTGCATCATGGCACGCCGTGATCAGATCAAGACCAGCAAGGTTTGGGACCGCAACGACCCATACTTTGCTACTACCCGTGCCATTGCCGAAAAGGATGGCATCGACCTGATGCGCGACAACAAGGTCATCCGGGATGGCAAGAAGGTTCGTGTCTACATGACTTCTGCGGCTCCTTCCTTCAACCTGACCGAGTTCGAGGTGAACCAGGGCGACGAGGTGACTGTATTTGTCACCAACCTGGATATGATCGAAGACGTCACCCATGGCTTCTGTATGGTTAACCATGGTGTCAGCATGGAGATCAGCCCGCAGCAGACCTCCTCTGTCACCTTTGTTGCCGACAAGCCTGGCATGTTCTGGTACTACTGCAACTGGTTCTGCCACGCCCTGCACATGGAAATGGCCGGCCGGATGTATGTAAAACCTGCCAAGTGAGTGTAAACTCCGAAACGGCCCGCCCATGTGGCGGGCCGTTTTCCTTAAGACCGTTCATTTTATAAGGCTGCACATGAACATTAGATTGGCTATTAGCGCTTTCGTATTGGCGTGTTCAATGCAGGTTTTCGCCAATCAGACCCCCGACTCTCTGAGCAATCTCAACTTGCATGCCATCCAGGCACCGCCGGACGCTGATGCAACCTTGTTGTCTGTGACCACGCTGCCACTTGAGCACCAGGGCGGTGATCATTGGCGCTTGCCAGCCGGGCTCTATGCAGGCAATTTTGTTCTGGATGTTCCCATCCACCTGGAGTGTGAGCCGGGCGCGGTACTGTCCGGTACCGGGCAGAAAAACACCCTTAATATCCGTGCGGCTGATGCCACACTGGAAAATTGTCGCCTGGAAGACTGGGGAAAAAATCTTACCGAAATGAATGCCGGCATTTTTGTTGAGCGAACAGCCGAGCGGGCCAACATCATTGGTAATTCTTTGCAGGGCCCGGGCTTTGGCGTCTGGGTTGATGCCACGCCTCATGTCAGTGTCATTGGCAACAAAGTGCAAGGCGACAATAGCATGCGCACCCAGGACCGCGGCAACGGTTTGCATTTTTTCGCTGTACGTTTTGCCAACATCAAGGACAACGAAGTCTGGCATGTGCGTGATGGCATCTACATTGATGCATCCAACGACAATGTAATTGATGGCAACCGTCTGCGCGACATGCGCTACGGCATCCATTATATGTTTTCCAACCGCAACAAGGTTATCAACAACGAAACTCGCCGTACCCGTACCGGTTATGCGCTGATGCAGAGCCGTCAGCTGACCGTACTCGACAACTACTCAGATCATGACGAAAACTATGGCATTTTGATGAACTATGTCACTTACTCGACGTTGCAGAACAACTTTGTCACTGCAGTGCAGGCCGGGGTGGGGGATGGTATCCATATCTCCGGTGGCGAGGGGAAGGGTTTGTTCATCTATAACTCGCTGTTTAATACCATTTCCGGCAATCATTTTGAAAACAGTGCCCTGGGTATTCACCTGACGGCCGGCGCCGAAGACAACAAGATTTACGACAACAGCTTTGTCAACAACCAGCAACAGGTCAAATATGTTGCTTTGCGTGAGCAAGAATGGTCCCACGAAGGGCGTGGCAACTTCTGGAGCGACTACCTGGGGTGGGATCGTAATAACGACGGCATTGGTGATGTTCCCTACGAACCCAACGACAATGTGGACCGTCTGCTATGGACTTACCCGCAGGTACGTCTGTTGATGCATAGCCCCGGTATCGAGGTATTGCGGCTGGTGCAGCGAGCGTTTCCCGTCGTCAAATACCCCGGGGTCCAGGATAGCTATCCGTTGATGCGCCCTGTGCGGACCATGCATGCACGGCCAGAAGGAAAACAGGAATGACAGCAGTAGTAGAGCTCAACAAGGTCAATCAGCATTATGGGAAGCTGCAGGTGTTGCATGAGATCAGCTGGAGTCTGCAGCCCGGCGAGATCATGGGTTTGTTTGGACATAATGGTGCTGGCAAGACCACCAGCATTCGCCTGATTCTCGGGCTGATCCGGCCCAGTGGCGGTGAGCTTAATGTGCTGGGAGGGCAGGCACACGATGCCCGTGTCCGCCAGCAAATCGGCTTTTTGCCAGAAAATATCATGTTCTATCCGCAGCTGACAGGGCTGGAAACCTTGCAACACTTTGCCCGCCTGAAAGGTGCGCCGATGAGCCAGGTTGCCGACTTGCTGGAGCAGGTCGGCCTGACCGCGGCCGGCAGCCAGCGGGTCAAGGCCTACTCCAAGGGGATGCGTCAGCGTCTTGGCCTCGCCCAGGCGCTGCTGGGTGATCCCAGGCTGTTGATCATGGACGAACCTACGGTCGGGCTGGATCCCATTGCTACCCAGTCCCTGTATCGTCTGATGGAACAGCTGCGCAGTCAGGGTACCAGCATTATTATCTGCTCCCACGTATTGCCGGGGGTTGAATCGTATATCGACAAAGCGGTCGTCATGGCCCGTGGACGCCTGGAAGTAGTTGGTGATTTATACCAGCTGCGCGAGCATGCCGGCTTGCCGGTACGCATTCGTGTGCGCGGTCTGGAAGGTCGTGAGCTGGCGCTGCCAGGTATTGACAGTCGGAATACCCTCCACGATGGCTGGGAAGAGCTGGCAGTGCGCCCGCAGTCGCGTCTTGAAGTGGTCAGCCGGTTGTTGCAGGAGCAACCGCAGGATCTGGAAGTACGCCCGCCCTCGCTGGAAGACCTCTACTGTTATTACACGGAAAAAGCCGGTGCTGTAGGCGTGGCAGGAGTTCAACAATGAAGCAGATTTTCAATATTGCCCGCAAGGAGTTCAGTGATGGCTTGCGTAACCGCTGGATGCTGGCAATCAGCCTGCTGTTCTCGGTGCTGGCGGTGGGCATTGCCTGGTTTGGTGCGGCAGCGTCAGGGCAGGTTGGCTTTACCTCGATTCCGGCCACCATTGCCAGTCTGGCCAGTCTGGCCACCTTTTTGATGCCGCTGATTGCCCTGCTGCTGGCCTATGATGCGATTGTCGGCGAAGAAGAGGGGGGCACCCTGATGCTGCTGCTAACCTATCCGCTAAGCCGCAGTCAGCTGCTAACCGGCAAGTTTCTTGGTCATGGCATGATTCTTGGCTTGGCTACTTTGCTGGGCTTTGGCAGTGCCGCAGTGGCCATTGCTGTGCTGGTGCCGGATGTTTCGCTTGGCTTGCTGGCCAGTGCCTTTATCCGTTTTATTCTGTCGTCGACCCTGCTGGGGCTGGTGTTTTTGGCCTTTGCATATGTTCTGAGCAGCAGGGCCACAGAAAAATCCACTGCAGCCGGCCTGGCACTGGGTGTCTGGTTCCTGTTCGTACTGGTGTTTGATCTGGCCCTGCTGACCATTTTGGTGGTCACCGAGGGCCGCATCAGTCCCGAGCTGCTGCCATGGTTGCTGTTGCTCAACCCAACGGACATCTACCGGCTGATTAACCTGGCAGGTTTCGAGGCCGGTGCCCAGGGCCTGGGAGTGATGTCATTGGCGAGCGACCTGCCCATGGGATTGACCGCACTTTGGGCCTGTTTGCTGGCCTGGCTGGCTGTCATTCTGGCATGGGCACACCTGGCGTTTGCCAAGCGGGTCGGGTAAGGGCTTTGTGCAGGGCCGGCTGGGCAGACCTGATACAACGTTCGGTCTGCCCGAGTTTGCCTGGCACGGGTGCTGGATTTGGCCCGACATCATGGAGCGCGGGGTGTTGGGCGCGGCGGCTGAAGATGGCCGGAACTTGATTGCCGAAACAAGTGACGTACTGCGTACTGGGGTGCGTGGCTGTTTCTGCTTCGTGCAGGCAATCCACTTTTGATTGAGCAATAGGAACAAAACCATGCTGAAACTGAAACAAAATGGCTTGAACTGGTTGTTGGTTGTGGTAGCAGCCGTGTTACTGACTGCCTGCAGCGATGAGCCCCAAAAACAGATCAACACGGATCCGGTGGCATTTCATTCCGCTGATGAGTGCCATGTGTGCGGTATGCTGATTACCGAGTGGCCGGGCTCGAAGGGGCAAAGTATCAACACGCAGAATGGTGAAGTCCACAAGTTTTGTTCCACTGTTGATATGTTCAGCTGGCTGTTGCAGCCGGAAAACAAGACGTTGCAGGCCAAAATCTATGTGCACGACATGGCCAAAACCCACTGGGACCAGCCGGAAGACGAGCATCTGATGGATGCCCGTGAAGCCTGGTATGTGGTCGGTAGTGGCCTGATGGGCGCTATGGGGCCGTCGATCGCTTCCTATAGTGATCGTGTTGCTGCCGATCAGCTGGCCGAAAAAACCGGAGGCCGTGTCTTGGCATTTGACCAGATTGGCCTGGAAGTGTTGCAGGAAATCGCGCGCGCCGGTCACGAGCATGCTGCCGAGATGGGCGAGATGCTGCAGCACCAGATGCACGGCGGCGACGACCATGCCAGGCCAGAGCATGATTCCCATGGCGAGGCTGATCACGAGAGTGAGCAGCATGATGACCAGGCGGCTGGCCAACAGACAGAGCACTAAGCAAACGGTACCCCATGCGCTGTGCTGGCAGCTTCGGCTGTTGGCGTGGCGCTTATGCAGGGTTAGTACAGCCGGGCGATCAGTGCCGGCACGGCGGCTTCCACCCGCAGGATGCGTGGGCCAAGCTGCACTGGCTTGAATCCGGCAGCCTGACGCATCAGCTCAACTTCGTAAGGAATCCAGCCGCCTTCGGGGCCGATAGCCAGAGTCAGAGGTTGTTTGCCCAGACTGCGCGGGCACTCGGGAAAGTCTCCCGGGTGGGCCACCAGCTTTAGGCTGTTGTTGGCCAGTGTGGGCAGTCGATCCTCGACAAAGGGCTTGAAGCGTTTTTCCAGTATCACCTCGGGCAAGACAGTATCACAGGCTTGCTCCAGCCCTAGCAGTAACTGCTCACGGATGCTGTCGTCCTGTAACCAGGGAGTTTGCCAGAAGCTCTTTTCAACACGGAAGCTGTTGACCAGCACCAGGCGTGCGATGCCCATGGCGGCAATGGTTTGCAGGATGCGCTTGAGCATCTTGGGCCGCGGCAGGGCCAGTATCAGTGTCAGGGGCAGTTTTTCCGGTGCTGACTGGTCAAGGTGCAGTGCCAGGCGTGCCTGATGGCTATTCAGCTCTTGTACAGTGGCCTGCCCCATCAGGCCGCCGAGCAGGCCGGCGCGCAACTGTTGCCCAGGTTGAACCCGCTGTACCTGCTGCATATGCTGTAGCCGCCGGCCGCCAATCAGAGCGGTGCCGTCAGGTTGCAGGTCCTCGGGATGCAGCAGTAACAGATTCACGGCTAATGTCAGTCGCGGGCCGCAGGCACGTCGTCGCTGTCATCGGCCAGTGTTTCGCTATCTTCCTGTCCGTCCCGTTCTTTCTGTACCATGTTGCTGAAAATCAGTCCCAGCTCGAACAGGAACCACATGGGAATGGCCAGCAGGGTTTGCGAAAAGATATCCGGTGGGGTCAGGATCATTCCGATGACAAAGCAGCCAACCACTACATAAGGCCGGCTTTTGCGCAGGGTGGCCACTTCAACCACGCCCGCCCAGACCAGCAGGAAGGTGGCCACGGGAATCTCAAAGGCAACGCCGAAGGCAAAAAAGATGGTGAGGACAAAGTCCAGGTATTGGTTGATGTCTGTCATCATGTCGACCCCTTCGGGGGTCACGGCCGAGAAAAAGCCAAACATGATGGGGAAAACGACGAAGTAGGCAAAGGCCATACCGCCATAAAACAGCAGTACGCTGGAGGCCAGCAGGGGCAGTGCGATACGCTTTTCATGCTGGTACAGGCCGGGCGCGATAAAGCCCCAGATCTGCGCCAAAATGTAAGGGACCGCTGCAAACAGCGAAATCACCAACGTTAGCTTGAAAGGCGTCAAGAATGGCGTGGCAACACCGGTGGCAATCATGCTGGCGCCGGCCGGCAGCTGGGCCCGCAGCGGGGCAGCGACCAGTGCATAGATTTCCTGCGAGAAATAAAACAGGCAGGCAAAGATCACCAATACGGCAATGACACAGCGCAGCAAGCGGCTGCGCAGCTCGGTCAGGTGAGCAATCAACGGCATGGAACCGTCAGGGGTAACGGGCGAATTCATTGCGGAGGCTGCTTGTTTTGCTCAATGGAGGCAGGTTCGGGTTTGTTGGGTTCGGTACTGCTTTTTTCTCCGGCTTCGGCTACCGCCGCCGGACTGTTCAGGATAGAGGTGGTCTCGCGCAGTTGCTTTTCGATATCCGCGCCAACAGTGCCGGTTTGCTTCAAGGTATCTTCCAGCAGCTTGCGCTCCTTGGCCAGGATTTCCTCGTTGCGCAGCTGCAGCTTGATTTCGTCAGCACCAATTTCGCGCTCAACTTCTTCCCTGATGCTGCTGATGCCGCGTTTGATACGACCTAGCAGCAGCCCAAGAGTGCGTGCAGCGGTCGGCAAGCGCTCAGGCCCGATGACAATCAGGGCCACCAAGCCGACAACCAGCAGCTCGGAAAAGCCAATGTCAAACATGGACCCGGTCAGCCTTTGTTATTGTCTTCGACCTTGTGGGCCTCGGCTTCATAGGTCTGACCAGCCCGGGTTTCGTCTTTGCTTACGGCCGGCTTGTCGTCATCGGATTCCATCGCCTTGCGGAACCCCTTGATTGCACCGCCCAGGTCGCCGCCGATATTTTTCAGGCGCTTGGTGCCAAACAGCATCACCACGATCAGAAGGATGATCAACAACTGCCAAATGCTAATACCCATAATATTTTCCTGTTAAGTCAGAGTCAGTCTTGGTTGCGTGACGCTTTTTCCGCATGGCCGGACACTCCGAAACGGCGCTCCAGCTCATCGAGAACGGCCTGCGGCCCCACGTCCAGAGCCGAAAGCATGATCATACTATGAAACCACAGGTCAGCGGTCTCATAAATCAGCTCGTCAGTGTTGCCGGATATTTGCGCATCCTTGGCGGCCAGAATGGTTTCGGTTGCCTCTTCGCCAACTTTTTCCAGAATTTTGTTCAGCCCCTTGTGATACAGGCTGGCAACATAGGAGCTGTCGGCGGAGGCTTGCTTGCGTTCGGCCAGCACTTGCGCAATGCGCCCAAGAGTATCGGTTGTCATGCTTTTGTGCCTTGATAAATGTCAGCGGGATCTTTCAGAATCTGCCCGGTGGTTTTCCACTGGCCGTCCTGCAGGCTGCGGTAAAAACAGCTTTGCCGGCCGGTATGGCAGGCTATGCCGCCCAGTTGCTCAACCAGCAGCACAATGGCGTCACCGTCGCAGTCCAGCTGAATGTCATGCAGCTTCTGGATGTGGCCGGATTCTTCGCCTTTGCGCCACAACCTCTGGCGCGAACGCGACCAGTAAATGGCGCGGCCTTCGGCCACGCTCAGGCGCAGGGATTCGGCGTTCATCCAGGCCATCATCAGCACGCGGCCAGTATGGTGGTCCTGGGCAATGGCCGGCACCAGGCCATCGGCGGTCCACTTGATTTCGTTCAGCCAGTTGTTGCTCATACAGGCTCCTTATTTACGGGCAATCAGGTAGAGGCCGGCCAGCAAGGCCAGCGCAGCGGGCCAGGCGTCGCTGTTGAAGGCTACACCCTGATGCAGGGCGGCCAGCACCAGTGCACTGCCAAACAGCCAGTCGCCACGCTGTTTGCGCGGCGGCTGCGGTTTGGGAGCTTCCAGCCGTTGTTGCAGGGTGGTGGCCAGGTGCGGCAGTTTTTCGATTTGTTGCTGTAGCTGCCCGGCAATGTGTTTGGGCGTATAACGCTGGCGCATCCAGCGCTCCAGATAAGGCTTGGCAGTGCTCCACAGGTCCAGGTCGGGATACAGCTGGCGGCCCAGCCCTTCGATGTTGAGCAGGGTTTTCTGCAGCAGCACCAGCTGCGGCTGGACTTCCATGTTGAAACGGCGGGCGGTCTGGAACAGGCGCAACAGCAGCATGCCGAAAGAAATGTCTTTCAGCGGTTTTTCAAAAATCGGTTCGCACACGGTGCGGATGGCGGATTCCAGCTCGTTGACCCGGGTGCTGGAGGGAACCCAGCCGGAGTCGATGTGCAGCTGTGCCACCTTGCGGTAGTCGCGCTGGAAAAATGCCAGCAGGTTACGCGCCAGATAGTCCTGGTCTTCGTTGGTCAGACTGCCGACGATGCCACAGTCGATGGCGATGTATTGCGGGTCCCAGGGCGTTTTGGTGCTGACAAAGATATTGCCCGGGTGCATGTCGGCATGGAAAAAACTGTCACGGAACACCTGGGTGAAGAAAATCTCCACGCCGCGCTCGGCGAGCTTTTTCAGGTCGGTGTTCTGGTCGCGCAGGGCGTCCAGCTCGGTGACCTGGATACCGTAGATGCGCTCCATTACCAGTACCTTTTCGCGGCACAGGTCCCAATGGATTTTCGGTACATACAGCAACGGCGAGTCGGCGAAGTTGCGGCCCAGCTGGTTGCAGTTGGCGGCTTCGCGCAGCAGGTCAAGTTCGTCGTAGATGGTTTTTTCGTAGTCGCTGACCACTTCGACCGGATGCAGGCGGCGGGCATCGGCAGAGACTTTTTCCGCCATGCGGGCCAGCAGGAACAGCCAGGCAATATCCTGGGCAATCACCGGTTTCAGGTTGGGGCGGATCACTTTGACCACCACGTCTTCGCCGGTTTTCAGGCGGGCGGCGTGTACCTGGGCAATCGAGGCCGAGGCCAGGGGTTGCTCATCAAACCAGGCAAAGTGCTGTTCGATCGGGCCGCCCAGTTCGGATTCGATGCGCTGGAGGGCTTCAGCGGCCGGGAAGGGTGGAACGTTGTCCTGCAGCTGTGCCAGCTGATCGGCCATGTCCGGCGGCAGCAGGTCGCGGCGGGTGGAGAGGATCTGGCCAAACTTGACAAATACCGGGCCCAGGTCTTCCAGCGCCAGACGCACCGCCTCGCCACGCGGACGGCTGGTCATCTCACGGCGCAGCCAGCGCCAGGGCAGCAGGCGCTGCCAGATGGCCAGGTACCAGGGCAGGTTGAGGGCAAACAGATGGTCATCCAGGCGGTAGCGGATGACCACGCGCAGGATGTTGAACAGCCGGCGCACGGCGAGAAGTTTCATTCGGGGTCAGGCTCCAGCCGGGAACGGATCAGGTGTGTGCGGGCTTCCAGACGGTCCAGTTGCAGTTTCAGCCGGTCCAGCTCGGCAAAACAGCTTTGTGCTTCGTTATTGCCGACCAGTAGACGGGTTTCCTCGGCCAGCCAGTCCTGTGTGCGCTGCTGCAGGCTGGCGAGATTGGCTGTAGCCCATTGGCCGTGCTGGCGCAGGTGACCGCCAATCAGGCCGGCAGCCAGTGGTCCCAGCCATTGTTGCAACTGGAACTCCCAGTCAATGTTCATTTGTTGCAGGATGCCGGACAGTTCCACCAGCAAAGCGTTATTGCCTTCGATGCTGACACTGGGCTGGTACAGGGCGGCTGCCTTGTCATAGCTGATCGCCAGCTGCCAGAGTTCGGCGACGGTGGCGCTCAGGGTACAGTCGGCGGGTGCCTGCCATTCTCGTGACAGCTGGATGCCGTCCTGGTGCAGGATGACAAACAGGGAAAAGTCCGGCTCGCGGCCCCGCACAGCCAGTACCTGGCCGGACAGGGCACGGATGCGCTGCAGGCTGGGCGGGTCAAGGCGGAGCAGGGCATTGATGCCGCTGTCAGCACTGGCCAGCAACAGTTGGTTTAGCATTAGGGCTTGATGCCGCGGTGCAGGGCGACAATGCCGCCGGTCATATTGTGGTAACTGACACCGGCAAAGCCGGCAGTTTCCATCATGGCCTTCAGGGTTTCCTGGTCCGGGTGCATGCGAATGGATTCGGCCAGATAGCGGTAGCTGTCGGCGTCGTTGGTAATCAGTTTGCCGGCCAGCGGCATGAAGTTGAACGAATAGGCATCGTACAGCTTGTTAAGTAACGGGTTTTTCGGCTTGGAGAACTCGAGAATCAGCAAGCGGCCGCCGGGCTTGAGTACCCGCAGCATGGATTCGAGTGCGCGCTCCTTGTGGGTGACGTTGCGCAGGCCAAAGGCAATGGTGACCACATCAAAATGGTTGTCGGGAAAGGGCAGGCATTCGGCATCGGCCTGGACAAAGCGCACATTGCCGGCCACACCCTTGTCCAGCAGGCGGTCACGGCCGATCTTGAGCATCGAGTCGTTGATGTCGGCCAGTACCACCTGGCCTTCGGGGCCGACCAGGCTGGAGAACTTGCGCGTCAGGTCGCCGGTGCCGCCGGCAATATCCAGCACCTGGTTGCCACGGCGCACGCCGGACAGCTCGATGGTCTGGCGTTTCCACAGGCGGTGCATGCCGCCGGAAAGTACGTCGTTCATCAGGTCATAGCGGGAGGCCACAGAGTGGAAAACCTCGGCGACTTTTTCCGCTTTTTGGCTTTCGGCAACGGTCTGGTAACCAAAATGGGTGGTGGATTCCTGGCGTGTATCGTTCATGTTCCTGCACCTTTACGAAATTGGTGCATATTCTACTGGCACCAGCCGGCTTTGTCTTGTTTGTGCATGACGCAGGTCAGGAATGTTGCGTGGTGACTGCTCCCCGCCCTAGTAGCTAACGCTCCAAGGGCGAGGCTTCCCACTTCTCAGGCAGCAACCGGCGATATGCCGGATTTACGCAAGCCTCGATGGGCAGAGACGGACAGCCCTTCCGCCTTCAAAGATAAAATACCTTGATGCTTGATATTCAAAGCCGCATTAACATCCCGGTCGTGCTGCGTGTGACAGCCTGGGCAGNNTGACGCAGGTCAGGAATGTTGCGTGCTGAGGTCTTTGGCCGGGAAAGACTATGTTGCCGCGGCTGAACTGGCCTGAGCCTTGCCCTGTATCCTCCCGGTGCGAGTAATAGGCCGTAGACGATGCCAGTCTTGAGCCTGTACGCGCCCCTTTAATGGCGAACCATGCCTGGACCAAGGCTGCAAAAATCACCATCCAGACACCCATTGATCGCGGCTAAAGTTGCTCCTGCAGCCGACCCTGCACGGTTGTAGAAATAAATCTGTACCCACAGGCACGCTTGGTGATTTTATCCAGCCTGCAATTTTCCTCCCGATCAGATTGCAACAATGAGACAGGGCCGGACCAACAGTGGGCCGGCTGGTGTAAGATAGGCGTTATTTGCCGTTGCAACAGGTAATACAGCATCGATGAACATACTGGTAGTGGGCCCGAGCTGGGTGGGTGACATGGTAATGGCGCAAACATTGTTTGCCTGCCTGAAACAACAACACCCGGACTGCAATATTGACGTGCTGGCACCGGACTGGAGCCGGCC
>LSQX01214897.1_pt2 | contig 15173 bp, 11 predicted proteins | sample 654561 | NCBI WGS metagenome assembly LSQX01 (sample SAMN04489861, study PRJNA283612) | anaerobic digester metagenome | isolation source: 4 biogas reactors fed with cattle manure at either 37C or 55C with and... | place: Denmark: Kongens Lyngby | collected 2014 | reverse complement strand
TGAGGCCACAAGATTTACAATCACTATAAAATACTATCTTTTTAGCCTTAAAACAGCGGCATAGCCACCTCCTGGAGCCATTTCAAGAACGAGACTGTCACCTGATTTTACCGTCCTAACAGTCTTTTGAAAATCTTCGGCGTATTGGTCGGCGTTGATTCCATCCTTCCATTCGGTCAATTCATACGTGCCGGCAGGCAGAAAATCCAGCGCAATGTCTAAATCTCTTGCACTCCAATCCGTTATGGCACCAATGTACCAGTTATCGCCTGATTGTCTGGCTACAGCGACATAATCGCCCACTTTTCCAGCAAGCGGAACGGTTTCGTCCCATACCGATGGCACTATTGAAAGAAATGCCATGGTTTCAGGCTCCCGATAGTAAGCTGAGGGAGCATCGGCCAACATTTGTAGCGGGCTCTCGAATACGACATAGAGGCCAAGCTGATGACAGCGCGTTCCCTGGCTCATCGGCCTGGTGTAAGCAGCATTATAATTGGACTTTTCGGCATTTCGCATCGCACCGGGGGTATAATCCATCGGTCCGGCAAACATCCGGATAAAAGGAAGCGTGCAATCATGATCCGGGGTGATTTCGGCACTCCACTTGCAGTTCTCCAAGCCCTTAACTCCCTCTCTGGTAACCATATTAGGATATGTGCGCTCGATTCCACAAGGCTTGTAGGATCCATGAAAATCGACTAAGAGATGTCGTTCTGCAGCAGCTTTTGAAACTCTCCAATAGTAATTCACCATCCACTGATCATCGCGTTGCATGAAATCAACCTTGATACCTTTAACCCCCCATGCTTTAAACTGATCCAATGCACGGTCCAGATCCTTATCCAGCGCATTCCAAAGGCACCAGAGGATAATCCCAACACCCTTGCTCTCAGCATAACGGCAAATCTCCGCAACATCTACATCCGGACTGATGCTGAACAGATCGGAAGGCACCGACCATCCTTCATCAAGAATGATATACTCCAAACCAAAATCAGCTGCAAAATCGATATGATACTTATAAGTCGCGGTATTCACCCCCGAACGGAAGGGAACACCCTTATTGTTGTTAGCATTCCACCAGTCCCAGGCTACTTTACCCGGTTTAATCCAGGAAGTATCGTCAATTCTGGATGGTGATGCCAAACGATAAACAATATCGTTACTGATAATATCCTTGTGGCTAGCGGCAAATGCAGCGACACGCCAGGGGAAGTAACGGGTACCCGAAGTTTTGGCAATATAGGAGGCTACCGTTGCCGGGCGAACATTTCGATCGCGGATCAATTCCTCGGTTAAAACCACCGGAGGATGTTTAACCCCAAAGCTCTTTCCTGATGTTCCAAATACATAAATCCCGGGATAATCCTCCAAATCAGCTTCAGTGATCAGTACTGCAATGCCATCAGCCCGATCTACCATAAAAGGAGTAGAAGAGAGCGTATCGGCAGTTGCTTCACTGATCCTAAAGTGACGGTAAAGTCTTTCACTATGAGTAAAGGTGCTGACATCCGTAGGAATGTAGAGATAATCATCCTGTGGAAAGGACATTGAGGCCTGTTCCGACTTGACCAGGATCTCACCATCCAGATCTGTCTTAAAGCGATAGGCGACGCCATCATCATAAGCCCTGACTATCAGCCTGTAAGGATCTCTGAAAATGATTTCCATTTCCGTATAGTGATCACGAATGGCCGTGCGCTTCTGACGTACCGGAGGATAGATGGTTTGATCAACTTTCTTGTTGTTAACCCGTCGAACCCTTGGGGCCTGGCCGAAAACAGGTCCATCTTCCAGTTCCAACTCCAGCGGACCAAATCTGACCATCTCCTTCTCCTGGAAAAACCCGGTAGCCATGATGCCAGCATCTTTTTCCACCTCGATCACCATTTTGGTTAGTCCATTAGGTGACACCACAATGTACTCCTTGGCATGGCTGTTCCAGCCAGATCCAATCATCAGGATAACAACTAAAAAGAGAACAACCTTTTTCATATCATTCTATAATTTAATTATTTACAAAAAATTTGTATTAAAAGCTACTGATTGAATGGAGCAGCGATATACGGCTTACTGTTTTCTCACCCAAATAAAATCCAATCCCACAGGAGCAGGTTTCTCGCCGGCTGGTTTGATTGTCAGGGTATGCAATCCTTCTTTAAGTTCGATAGACGCTGACATCAAGTTTCTTGCAACATCACGGTAACCGGTTCGCAGGTCGTGTATTGTCTTCCCTCCTAACTGAAGGGGCTGACCATCTAGATCTATTTGAATCTGGCCCGATTCGGCCATCCGGGCAACAATGAAGCCCAGAATATAGTTACCATCACTTGAAACCGGGAATGTCATGACTAACTCTTCATCCATCGATGCAGGCTTCCACACCACCAGATCGTAATCTGCCCATTTCGGGTCGCGCCACAGTTCAACGGGAGGATAACCTGTAACGAGATCTTCAACCTGATAGAATATCGCGTTGGCACAATGCCCTTCGCCTTCGGGCCACCAATAGGAAGGAAGTTCCAAATGCCGAAGATCGGAGTCAGTCATCGGTAGATGATCATCCCGCCCGCCTGGAACAGCATAGAGATAAATCATCCGGGCATAGCTAAAATCTTCAACTACGCGGTGGCTATTGAGTTCCATATAGAAATCCAATCCCTGATCGAACAGGATATTATCGAGGATATGCCACCGATAGTTGGTTACAAAACCCCGGTTGGCCGGTCCGTCATTCCGCGGCTGCCCGCAATAGGGAAGCATAAACAGTTCTTCTGACGACCAGGCATAGTTAAAGTAATCTTCCGAGCCAGTACCGATAAATGATGCTTTTAAGTTATGGTCAATGAAAATCTTCTCGTCTCCCTCGCCCCACCAGTTTCCATAAGAAGTGGGCACTGATGTCGGGTTCATCAGGTAGGCTGCAGCGCCGACCATCCGGCCTTTGCCCCGGAAGAGTAGATAGGGAATGTCTTTAACCTGTGACGGGTCAGACAGCAAACCATGATCTACCCGCCAGCGGGCTCTGAAGTGCATCGATTCACCCTCTTTCCAACGAGATGGGGTCTCCATTATCTTCGTGGTCACTGTAACCTCTTGATCACCAAAGTTCTCAAACCACAGCTCCGCGGTATCCCGAAAAGGCATCTCAAAGCGGCAGATCATCCAACCATCGGATTGAACAGTGAACGGCAGTGATTCATAAGGATTTATGCCCGGCGCCACACCAAAGAAATCTCCTACCGGGGTATGAACCTGTCCCCAAGGTGAACCATCGAACCGAACATCCATAACCGTCTGACGTAGAGCTTTATCCAGATTTTTTGCTACCAATTTAATCGCTAATCGGCGAATGGTTCCACTCCCCCCCAACGAATGCAACATTTTTTTCTCTCCAGGTTTTAGCCAAACAACCTGCTGGCTAGCGTTGACCAGGTCCTGATCGAGATGAGTGGAAGGATCAGCCATGATAGCAGCAACCTCGTCGAGCCGGCTGATGTTATCCCTGATATCACGCGGAGTTAGAGTCCTAACTTTTGTCCCTGGCTCATATAACCTCATCTGGACATGATAAAAATGTAGCTGCCGGATATCTCCTTTCCACTCAATCCGGCACCCTTTGGCAAAAGGGATAGGATAATAGCAGGCGGTGTTCTGAAAAAGTGTTCCCTCCCAGGCCGCTCTGGGCTTCTCTCCTAGGATTGATTCCCAGGCATGGAAAAAGAAATCCTGCGCAGGACCCTGATAAACAGGCTCTTTCTGCTGATCCAGCCACATGGTGACTTCACCCGCAAATTGAGCAGTCCACAGACGTACAATTGCTCCGGGACCTTTCACATCGCAAATGAGGTACTCGCCAATTCCATTGGCATCGGGCTGACGGAGGACAGATTCGAATCCAGGGATCGGTTCGCCGCCAAAGCCGTCGGCATTACCAAACCACCCGGGCTGATCGGGTGCAACACTGCGACGATCATAGGATGAGTACTGAACTGAGCTAAAGGTGGGACCTGTTAAAGTAGTCAAACCGGGTAGATCGATCAGTTCTTCAATCAGGGAAGCGGTAGTGACTGGCTGGGCTTCAAGGAATTGAGCCGAAAAAAGCAAGCAGATGGCAATTACTGTTCCGAAAAATCTTTTCATCGATTTGGGTTTTGTATTTTAGAAGCTGTTAAGAAGCTTTAAAAATAACGATTTATATGTAGAGAGAAAACCCTTTCTAATTGACTCATTATTAACAACAATACTTTTCAAATGAAAAAAATGACTATGAAGCTGGCTCTTCTGTTTATTCTACTGCCAGCCTTCCTGGCTGCCCAGGATTCAAAAGAGACCCAACCAGGCTTTGAGATGAGCGTGATCCGACAAGCTCCGACCACCTCCGTAAAAAGCCAGGCATCAACCTCCACCTGCTGGTGCTTTGCCACCACCTCTATGCTCGAGAGCGAACTCCTCAGGATGGGAAAGGGTGAGATCGGGCTGTCCGAGATGTTCACCGTTCGTCACGTCTATGTTGCAAAAGCCGAAAACTATGTCCGGTTTCACGGCACATCCAATTTTGCCGAAGGTGGAGAGCAGCATGACGTTCTTAACTCTATCCGCAAGAATGGTATCGTGCCCCGGGATGTTTATGAAGGTCTCGAATACGGTGAACCCCAGCACCGCCATGGTGAGATCAGCACCGTTCTCTCCGGTATCGTCAAAGAAGTGGTGCGTAACCGTAACGGTAAGCTCACACCGGTATGGCTGACAGGCTTTAATGGCGTTCTGGATGCCTACTTCGGTGAACTTCCCCTATCATTCTCATGGGATGGACAGATGTTTACCCCGAAGGAGTTTGCCAACCACCTGGGAATTAATCCCGATGATTATATCATGATCTCCTCTTTTAATCATCATCCCTTTTATGAGGAGTTTGTGATCGAAATCCCCGACAACTGGGCACAGGAGCCAGTTCATAATGTCCCGATTGATGAATTGATGGAAGTCATTGACTATTCCCTCGAAAAAGGAATCTCAATATCTTGGGCTGCTGATATTACCGGACTCCGCTTTAATGAAGGCTTTGGCCGCATCATGGAGGAAGGAGCCGATATCAACGACCCCGCAGCTCCGGAAAAAACAATCGGTCAGGAGGATCGCCAAGAAGTATTCGACAACTATAACCTGACTGATGACCACGCCATGCATCTGGTAGGCTTGGCCACCGATCAGTTTGGCCATAAATATTACATGGAGAAAAACTCATGGGGCGATGGCGGAAAATTCAAGGGATTCTCCTATATGTCAGCTCCTTTTATGCGCCTACGTACGGTGTCAATCATGGTACATAAAGACGGTATTCCATCACACATTGCCAAAAAAATCGGCTTAATCAACTAATTCCCTGAATATTATGAAGACAATACCATATCCCCGGCTTCTCACTCTTCTCATTGCCCTGTTGCTCGTCATTCCTGCATACCCACTGGGTGGCAAAAAGAAAAAAGAGAAACCTCCTTATCGATTTACGATCGAAATTGAACACCCGCGAACACCAGTGAAAAACCAGGGCTCATCCAGTACCTGCTGGTCATTCTCAACTATCTCCATGCTGGAATCAGAAATGATCCGCATTGGAAAACCTGAGACTGAACTGTCTGTTATGCACGTGGTTAGGAACACCTACTGCGATAAAGCAACCCAGTATGTCAGATGGCACGGGAACCTTGAATTCGGACCAGGGGGTGCGAATCATGATGTGATCAACTCGATCCGCCGTTACGGTATCGTTCCGCTATCAGTGTACACAGGAAATCAAATTGGTGAAAACCGGATCATCCATGGTGAAATGGATGCTGTACTCAAGGCTTATGCCGATGGAATCGTAAAAAATCCTAACAGAAAGCTGAGTCCGGTATGGAAAACGGGGTTCGAAAATCTGATTGATGCCTACTTGGGGGAAATCCCGGAATCATTTGAATATAAAGGAACCAGCTATACCCCGGCCTCCTTTGCCGCTTCGCTCGGCTTAAACCTGGATGATTATGTGGAGATCTCCTCCTTTAACCATCACCCCTTCTACGAAACTTTTGTCCTGGAAGTACCCGACAATTGGGTTCGCGGATCAGTGTATAACGTACCGGTCGAAGATCTGGAACGCATTGTTGATCATACAATCCGGAACGGCTACACCGTTGCCTGGGCGGCAGATCTCGATAAAGGATTCAATTTCACCCTCGGAGTCGGAGTGGTTCCTCCCGATAATTGGGATGGGAAAACTTTTAAGCCAGGCATGGAACCGGACATTACCCAGGAACGCAGACAAATGGAGTTTAACACCTTCCAAACCACAGACGACCACGGTATGCACCTGGTTGGAATAGCCCATGATCAGGATGGCAATAAATACTATCTGGAAAAAAATTCATGGGGAATGGGCAACCAATACAAGGGATATTCTTATATATCAGCCCCTTATGTAAAACTTAAGACCACTTGTATCATGGTCAATAAAAACGGAATCCCGGCAGACATCCGTGAAAAACTGGGGATTTAACCCCACCCGTCTCCTCGGATCAAATCCATCACTCCGTTGATAAAAGTGAGTGGATGGGCCGGATTTCCGGGAACAAAAAGATCTACAGGATAACGATCAAGAAAAGTCCGGTCAACCACCGGACTTTTCCTATAAAGCCCACCGCCAATAGCCTCACTGCCGACCAGGATAATGATCTTCGGTTCCGGTATAGCATCATAACAAATCTGGAGAGCCTCGGCCATATTCACCGATATTGGACCCGTGATCACCATTCCATCGGCATGACGGGGTGAGGCAACAAACTCAATACCATAGCGGCCCATATCAAAGTTTACGTTCCCCGCGGCATTTAACTCCATCTCACCACTGTTGTCACCCGCCGCCGACACCTGCCGGAGCTTCAGCGAACGACGAAATAAACGCCGGACTTCCGGACGCACCAGCGTATCGTTAACCGTTGGACTTGGTCCTTTATGAGTGATAACCAGTCGGTTTGGATCGTTTGATGCAATTCGATAATCATTGGTGAACCGTACAACCCCCGGACAAGCAAATTCACACTCCCGGCAAAAAACGCATTTCCCCAAATTCAAGCCGAAAGGTGCTGCGTTAATGGCCCCAGTAGGACAAAGATCAGCCAACAAATCTGCCTCCCCTGCCAACGGCTCACGCTCCACAACCGGCAAGCCCCGAAAGAGCGGAGACACCTGCGCACACCGAAGATCTGGCACAAACTGTTTCCCGTGACTTCTGACAATTCTTATGACTCGTCGCATTGTTTATTCCTTTTATAAATCGTGACCGCAATAAGAAAGGTTAAAACTCTTATTGCAGATTGGGAAATCGGATATCTCCTGATTTCTGACGGCTAAAGCCAATGCCATCCAATTATGAAAAGACGGATCCTTCACCTTGTACTGGATCATGTGCCCCTGGCTGTCAGTAATGGCAACATGACAGATCTCTCCGCGCCATCCCTCTGCCAGGCTGAAAGCAATCGTATCAGGTTTCATTTTCAGTGAATAATCCGGCCGACAACCCACCGGATCCAGCTGTTCTAACTGATCCAGCCACTTGTGTATCATAGCAGCCGATTGCCTCACCTCCAGATTCCGGAGCATGCCCCTGGCCAAAACATCACCCGAATCGATGACTACGGGGTTGTGGGGTAAGGCTGCATAGACAAGAGACGGATGCGACTGACGAATATCCCGCTTCAATCCGCTGCTCCTGGCCGCCATGCCAACCGCACCAATGTTCATCGCCTGATTCGTCGTGACCATTCCAATGCCATCGAACCGTGAGAGAACACTAGGCGACGTGTAAATTACATCCGCCATATCCACATAACGTTTAATGCTGTCATTCAGTACATTACGAATTGCTGCAATAACCTCCGCGGTAGCCGGATAGTGTGTTCCGGCCGGCCTGACTAAACCCTTGCCGAAGCGGTTTCCACACCAAAACTGCGTGGTATTGATAACCGTGGTTCGTAAGGCTTCATTCACTACCTGACCGCTCTGATAGGCAACATCGGTGCAGAGAGCAGCCGTATCCCCAATATGAACCGCTATTCGCTCCATCTCCAGGGCAATAGCCCGCTCCAGATCAAGACGTGGTGGTGAGGAATAACCCGCTAAAGATTCCATCAGGGTGGCATGCGCAACGCTGTGCCCTACTGCTGTATCCCCAGCGACCGATTCAGCCAATAATGATCGAACTAACCCCGTGCGTGCAGTAGTCAGCAAAGACTCCACCCCCCGATGTTGATAACCGAGCATGATCTCCAAATGCATGACCCGCTCGCCATTGCAGATAAAACGAAAATGGCCAGGCTCAATAATTCCGGCGTGGATCGGCCCAACTCCTACTTCGTGATGCTCCTCGCCATCCATTTCAAAGAATGAATAATCCTTCCGCTCTAACTTTCCACTTTTAGCATATTCACGCAGATCGTAGGTCGTGAAACGAACCCCCTTCATCCAGGGATGCCCTTCGAAACGAACCCCAAAATTTTCGGCAATTTCCCGCTCAAATAGATGTAATTGTGGCACTTCGGGCGTCAGTGATTCCAAAGATGCTTCAATATTATCTAACTGATGTGACAACAAAACAAAATCATGATGCTCATCCCGGGCAATACAGGCGAGAAAACGCAGCCCTCCGGAATTCGGATAAGCCATATAAAATAAACAATGGTTTGCTGGGTCACGAATCAAACTAGTTAGCTCGCTCATAAACGCCGAATAATCCATAATCGACACATTATCAATCGATTGAAACTTACAACTCATGTTATTCATCTGGCTTATCTCCTCAATCATCATTTAATAATCCCAACAATTAACTCTCCCAGCCATTCCGGTTGATAAAAACACAAAACAAAGGATAGGAGGAGGAAAGTGTACTGGAGCAGAGTTTCCCAAGGCTTGACCGTTCCGGGCTCAGTAGTCTTTAACGTCGGTTCGGAAGGATCCGAGAATAAAATATGCATAAAACGGGTAGCCATTGCATACAGCACAAAGCAGAGAAGCATCATGGTTATCGCCAGAATCCACCATTGATGGGTGTTGACTAGTTCCGTAAAGATCAGGTATTCACCAATGAATAACCCGGATGGAGGTATCGCCAGGATAGCAATCACGCCCAGAAGAAGAACTACACCTCCAGATGGATTGATTTTCATGTAGTTGCCACTCTCGGTGATTTTAAGAACCCGAAGGATGCGATAAAGCTGCCCGAACTGAAAAAATAGGGTTGATTTGACCAGTGCATGGACAACAAGCAGCAGAATGGCGGCGTAGTGTCCTTTCCCTCCAATCCCAATAGCAATAGCAACCATGCCCATCACTTCTAGGCTGGAATAAGCCAGCATCCGCTTATGATGGCGAGCCTTGAGCATGTACCCGGCAGCCACTAAAACTGACAAAACCCCCGCCAGCACGAAGATATGATTCATCCACTCCCGAATAGCACTCCCTTCAAGCGATTGATACACCCGAAAAATCGAGACAAAACCGAGGTTAGCCAAACCGGTTGATAGAAGGGCACCAATAGGGGCAGGAGCAACCGAGTTAGCATCGATAGCCACTGTATGCATCGGAAAGAGTTCCATCTTGGTGGAGTATCCAATAAACACAAACAGAAAAGCAATTTTGAGATAGAGAGGATTGGCATTAGCAGCTACTTGGGACACGTTGGCAAAACTCAAACCATCAAGATTATAGCCTTTGGTCGTCAGACTGAGAAAAAGGATTCCCATATAGGCAAAGGCAATACCCGCTGAACAGAGGAAGAGGTACTTCCAGGTAGCCTCCAGTGCATGAGCAGTTTTCTCGTGATAAATCAACACCGAAGCTGTTAGTGTTGTCGCCTCTACCAATATCCACACCACGGTAACATCATTAGCCAGGTAAGCCAGCGAGATGCTAACAATCAAGCCTATCAAAGCTGCATGGTAAAAGTAGTAGCGATCTAATCCCTCATGATGAAAATAGATCAGACCATGGAAAATCACAGCCAAACTGATCAGCGTTAATACCCCAAGAAAGAGGATCCCCAGTGAATCATAAGTAAAATAGTGTAAATCGGTCATCCCGACATGAAGAGCCGCATAAACCGTAAAACCTACCTGTACTGCGCCAAAAGCCATCAGCAGCGCATGGGTAATACCCGGCCGACGCCAAGCCAGAATGCCAATTATCAAAAGAAGCGCCGAGATGAAATAAAATAGAACCATTTTAATGTTTTAACCGCGTCAGATTATTCACTTCCAAATCGCTAAACCGGCTACCGATCCGGTTCATTAACACCCCAATAATCAAAACACTGGCGAAAATGTCGAGTAAAATTCCAAGATTGATTAGCATAGGCATCTCATTCCCTACGGCCATCGAGAATAGAAACACCGCATTCTCCATCAGTAAAAATCCAACCATGTGCGAAAAAATCAGACGGTGAGTGATAATCAAAATGACCCCGGTGAATAGCGTAAATAAGGCTACCGATAAATAGATCGAATCGACGAATTCGCTATTCAAAAAATTTGAGAGTAATATGCTGACAATCAATGCTATCATGGAAATAATCAGAATATAAAATCCAGGAACAGCTTTGGGGTGGACCCGATAAACTCGATTTTGATTAATGATTCGGTACAGCAGGATAGGAACGATGATCGCCTTAAACAGGAGTGTTTCGGTGGCGATGAAAATAAAATTCACCAGGTTAACCTCCTTCAGCTCCAGAAATGAGATTCCAAAGAGGATCACTCCCTGGAAAGCTATCAGTTTGGCATAAGTTCTGAAGCGTTCAGCGATACTGAAATAAAAGAGGGTAATTGCAAATAATATGATTAAAAAGTTTAGCATAAAAGGTTGAGGTATTCCGGATGATTAAGGAAGTTTATGTGTTATGATCAGCACCACCACAAAGGCAAGCAGGGAGATGGCCGAAAGGGTCAGGATATACTGGGCATTCCGAAACATCTTGTTCCTTGCCCGGAATGATTCGGATATCCCAATGATGATAGCAAAAACCACCTGTATCAGAACAAAAAGAATCAGCTGCCAGCCCAAGCCCGGCTCAAAAGACAATAGAGCATTAGCTATCAATGAACCAAAAACAACTGATTTAATAGCGGTACCTAGGTGGATCAGGGCTTTATCGAAACCACTATAATCCAGGATCATTACCTCGTGGATCATCGTTAGTTCCAGATGAGTCTTCGGGTCGTCGAGTGGCATTCTGCTGGTTTCGATCATTGCAATCTGAACCAGCAGATAACAGGCGATTAGTCCGAATATAAACACAAAAGGGCTGCCATCCACCCGAAAACTGGTAAACAATTCCGTAAAAGAGGTATAGCCAGTTAACATGGCAAAGGTCCCCAGTAGGATAAAAAATGCTGGTTCAACCAGCAGGCCAAAAAGTGCTTCCCGGTTGGCTCCCATCCCTTCAAAGCTGCTACCGGCATCCAACGCAGCCAGGATCATGAAGAATCGCCCGACGGCCAGAACGTAGGCAAAAAACACAAAATCACCCTCAAAGCCCAGAACGGCAGGCTGGTTGGCCACAGGAACGACCAACAAAACCACCATGGTGGCTGCCAACTGGATAGACGGGGCAATCTGGAAAATCATGCTGGTAGAGTTACTCACCACCCTTCCCTTTCGCATCAGGACCCACCAATCCCTCAGAGGCTGAAAAAGACCTGGTCCTTTTCGTCCACTCAGCACACTTTTGGTTCGAAGTATGATTCCTGGAAAAACCAAAGCAATCAGGAGGATGATGATCATTCCCACCATATCATATCAGATCAAATCAGGTTGAGAAAAGTGAGTAGAAAAACAAGCAGCATGAACAGGAAGGCATACAGAACATAATGGCGAATTTGACCGGTTTGCATCACCGCGATTTTTTTGAGTAAACCCGCCAACAAGTCCACAGGAGCATCCACCAGATATTTTTTAATCACATCAGACTGACGAGTAGCAAAGGTTCGGCGATTCGGGAAAAACTCCTCATCTTCAATTGGTTCCATTTCTTTTACTATCGGTAAAACTGGTTTTGTCAGGGTAGTTAGATTATCAGCATAGGAGGTAGCAGTGTATTGCATCCGGTCGGTGCTACCCACATATCCACATCCCCAGGTATCCTGTCGCGCCAAAGGTTTACGCAGGAGAACCAAGCTCCGGATCATCCAAATCACCACCGCTAGTGCAATGAAAGCCCCTGCCAAAAGACTGATGGTTCGCATATCCCCGAGTGAGGTCCCAAAAATCCAGGCTGGCATCGTCAGATGAAATGATGATGCCACCAGGTCCATCAACGGACGGACAAATAAGACAGGGAAAAGGCCGATGGCCATGATCAACACGACGATAGCTACCTGAGGCACCATCATCCAGGGAGATTCCGCTTGATGATTGGGCACTGCCTTTCTTGGTTTACCCAGAAAGACCACTCCATAAGCTTTTGTAAAGCAAAATATTGCAAGGCCACCGATTAAAACCAGTCCAATTAGGGCAGCGAGAATAACTAGGGAAACAAAAAGGCTACTCCCCGAGACGCTCTTGAACATTCCTAGATAGATCAGATATTCCGAGATAAAACCGTTGAAAGGAGGTAACCCGCAAATGGCCAGGGCTCCTATCAGGAAAAAGATGGCCGTCAGTGGCAACTTTCGGATCAGTCCGCCAAGATGCTCAATATTCCTGGTGTGTGTAGATAGATAAACGGATCCTGCATTATAGAATAGCAGTGATTTGAATAAAGAATGGTTCAACACATGTAGCAATCCGCCAGCAAATCCCAACATGGCCAGAATTGGGTTGGCAGTGGCAATTCCGATCACTCCAAGGCCGGTTCCAATGCCAATAATTCCGATATTTTCAATACTGTGATAGGCCAGTAACCGTTTCAGGTCGTGCTGAGCTATAGCTAAAATCACCCCCAGTACGCCGGATACAATGGAAACGGCTAAAATGATCAACCCAATGGTCAGTAATCCCTGCTGCACCTGTGTCAAAACCCGGAAGATTCCGTAGATGCCCATCTTGATCATGACCCCCGACATCACCGCTGACACGTGAGAGGGAGCTGCTGGGTGAGCCTGCGGAAGCCAGGTATGCAAGGGAATAAACCCCGCCTTAACACCAAATCCGACAAAAAAGAGAAAGAAAACCAAGCCGTTGGGGTTATGCGCGAAATACTCGCTCAGCGCATCGAAGCCAGGGCGATCGGTTGACTGACCCGATATCATAAAGCCCACTAGCAGGAAGAACCATCCTACATGCATCTGGATCAAGTAGTTAATTCCAGCTTTTAAGGTTATTCGATCCTCGGCATCAAAAATTACCAGCAGAAAGCTCGATACCGTCATGAGTTCCCATACGATCAAAAAGGGGAATGCCTCCTGAAGACTGGCAGCCAGAAACATCGATAACCATAATAGGAAGAATGAAAAAAAATGGATCGAGATTCTTAACGGTGTTTTTGTTGCATAATAGGGTTTCAGGTACCCCAATGCATAAATCATTCCCGTCAGGGAAGTGAAGTTGATGATCAGGATAAAGTAGGCCGACAACTGATCAATGACCAGTTGTGGTAATTCCTGCATCCCCGGAAATATCAAAGGAACGGTGAGAGTCTCTCCAGATAACAGGACAGGGTAAACAGCTACTGAGGTAATGCCAACGCCCGCCGCAACAAGGATTAGAGCCAATACCCCTTTCCAGCGAACTGGCAGGACAAAAACCACCAAAATGGCAGAAATCAGGATTAGCGGCAAATTTTGCATGGGCGTGCAAAGGTAGCGCTAATCCTGATTCGTTATCCTCCGAAAACTTATTCCGATCATCAGTGTTTCCAGAGCAGCCAGGCTTTTACTGGAGATTAGTTCCCGAACCGGTAAACAGTTGTGTGACTGTACTTTTCACCGGGTTCAAGAATTGTTGAAGGGAAAGTTGGCTGGTTCGGAGAATCGGGATAGTGTTGTGTTTCAAGGCAGAAGCCCCAGTGTTTGTTGTACACGACACCGCCGCTTCCCGTTAAATTACCCAGCAAGAAATTGCCAGAATAAAACTGGACACCGGGTTCGGTAGTCAGTACTTCAAGGCTGCGTCCACTAACGGGTTCTTTCACGGTGGCAACAGGGCGAAGCTCAGTGACATCATCCGAAAGGACGTAGTTATGATCATAACCACCTTCCACCTGATCAATCCGTTCTCCAATCGTATGAGGCTCTGTAAAATCCATCGGAGTTCCGGCAACAGGCCTCAGCTCTCCGGTAGGAATAAGTGTCTCATCAACAACAGTATAGCGATCCGCCATTATCTGCATTTCATGCCCCAGAACATTGGTTTTCGCTCCACCCGTCAGGTTAAAATACCCATGGTGCGTAACATTCACCGGGCAAGGCTGATCAATAGTTCCTGAATAGTCACACTTTAGGCAATTATCCTTAGTCAGAGTATACGTGATGCTGATAGTCAGATTCCCGGGGTAACCCTCTTCTCCATCAACACTATTGTAAGTGAGTTTTACCCCCTGCCCCTCTTCGGTCATTACCGGCTCAGCATCCCAAACAACCTTATCAAATCCCTTGAGCCCACCATGCAAATGGTTCGGTCCATTGTTGGTTGCCAACAAGTACTCTTTTCCGTTGAGGGTAAATTTGCCCTGGGCAATCCGGTTCCCATACCGTCCAACAACAGATCCAAAATAGGGTGCATCGTTGATGTAGGGCTCAGTCCAGTATTGAGCCGGATCATCAAAACCCAACACAACATTTTCCATCTTGCCATCCCGATCAGGTGCGTACAGGTGAGTCACAATGGCGCCGTAACTAAGAACCTTGGCACTCATGCCACCGGCATTCGTCAGAGTAAACTGGTAAACATCCTTTCCATCTACCTGACCAACAATTTCTTTCTTAATATCCATATTTTCGTTAGTTGATTTTTTTTGCTTAGGAGCACACCCGCCAATCACTCCGAGAATGATGGAGGCTGCACCGACAATTCCTAATAACTTGTTGAATTTCATAATTTTGTAAATTTGTACGTATGTAAGGCAAGTATAGCGCTTTTTGCACAATTATCAGGGCATTCGGCAGCTTTTTTGCTACTTTTGAATCCTGTTCACCGAT
>LSQX01256912.1_pt1 | contig 15174 bp, 18 predicted proteins | sample 654561 | NCBI WGS metagenome assembly LSQX01 (sample SAMN04489861, study PRJNA283612) | anaerobic digester metagenome | isolation source: 4 biogas reactors fed with cattle manure at either 37C or 55C with and... | place: Denmark: Kongens Lyngby | collected 2014 | reverse complement strand
GGCATCAACCGCGTCGTGATCGTGCTCGGCGAGCCGGGCGCGGGGAAGACAACCTCGATGCGCTACCTCGCGCAGCGCTATGGCGAGCGCCTCACGATGGTGGAGGCGTCGGACGTGTGGGCGGACAAGCCCAGCGCCCTGCTTGGCGCGCTGGCGGAACAGCTCGGCGAGATCGAGCCGCCCGTCCCGGCGGTGGAGAGGCTGCGCCTCGTGCAGCGCAAGCTCGGCGTCACGCGCCGCGCCGTCGTGGTCGACGAGGCGCACCACCTCGGACCGAAGTGCCTGAACACTATCAAAACGCTTGTGAACACCACGCCGGGCGAGTTCGTATTGCTCGCGATCCCGAGCCTCTGGGCCAAACTCAACCGCACGGCATACATCGAGGCCAAGCAGCTAAGCACTAACCGCCTGTATGAGCTCGTGCAGCTCGACCTCGAAGAGCGCGACATCCAGGCATACATGCGCCACCGCCTGCCGAAGATGCAGGAGGCGCTGGCCGGCAAGGCGGCCAAGCTTGTGCGCCCGACGGCGCTGGCCGGCGGCAACTTTTCCTTCCTGCGCGACCTCTGCGACGACCTCGAACACGATGGCGAAACCATCACGATGCAGACGGTGCAGGACGCGCTTGCCGTGACCCTCGCGCGCCGCGTCGAAAGCCGCCGGCGCTGAACAATTGCCGTGGCGGCGCATCGTTAAAACACAAAGGGAAAGGAACCCTCTGCAACTGAAACCAACACAAAACCGCCGCCACGGTTTAAACTCAAACCAACACACACACGGGGATAAAAACAAAATGAGAAAATCGATACTAAAAAGCAAGACCTCCATCCGCAACCGCGAGCAGCTCGAAATAACCCTTGGCCAGTTCGCGGAAGTGACGCTGGAACACGAAGGCCTGAAGAACGAAATGGAAGAGCGCATCCGCAAAGTGCGCGAAGAGTACGAGACGAAGTTCGCCGAGCTCGACAACGAATCGAAGGCGCTGCTCAAGGAAATGGGCGCGTGGGCAGACGAACATCCGGAAGAGTTCGCCGGCAAGAAATCGCTCGACCTCGTGCATGGCACCATCGGCTACCGCACTGGCATGCCGCGCGTGACGCTGCCGCGCGGCGTGAAGGAAGATGAAGTCGTCGCCGAGCTGATTGAACTCGATGAATGCCAACAGTTCATCCGCGTGAAACACGAGCTCGACAAAGACCGCATTATCGCCGCGTTCGCCGCCGACGACGATCCGGCGGGCTACACTCAAACCGCCGCCCTCAGCGAAATCGGAATCAAAGTCGCGCAGACAGAACGGTTTTTCGCCGCGATCAAGCGCGAGGAGGTGCAGGCATGAGCGCCGATCCGGCTGAACGCGCCGTGCAGGGGCAGGCCGCGCAGGTGCTCAACAAGGCGCAGGTGCGCGATCTGATACTCGCGGCGCAGACGGCGTGGCGGGTGCAGCAGCGCTGCGGACTCGCCGATGAGCCGTTCGATGTGTGGCGCCACGCGGCGCTGCACGACGCCTGCGGGCGCCAGTCGTTCCGGGCCGTGACGCAGGGCGAATATGGGCGCGCGCTTGCGTACATGCTGAACCTCGCCGGGAAGAAGGCGGCCACGCGCAAGGCGGCAGCCAAGGCGCCCGCCGCCGACGAGGCGTCGCGCGCCCGGTGGGCGCTGGAACGCGAATGCCAGAAACTGGCGGCGGCGTTCGGCGGCCTCACCGGCGCCACGGCATACGCCGACGCGCTCCTGGAGCACATCCACAAAACGGACCGCTACCTCGCCACGGCGAAACAGCTGTGGCAGGTGCTGTTCACGGTTAGAAACCGCGCGAAGGCAAAACGCTCTAAAACCGCGCAGGACGCGTCCGGGGCATCCGGACAAGCCGACGGAGGCAAAAGCGGCTAGGGCGGTTTTCCCGCGTTTTCCCGCGCCATTGCGGCGCGGTAAAGAAAAGAAAGGCAACACGATGAGCGAAAAAGAGACAGAATACGACGCCGGGCCCGTGCAGGGGCCTTTGAACCTGGGCATTGAAGGCGCCGGGGACGCCAGGCGCCCGCGCCCCCTGCCCGCCGCCTGCGCCGGGCAGGGGGACATGGTGCGCGTTGCGCCGGGCAAGCACGGGTGGATACCATCAAAAGCCTGCGATCCGACGTCTATGCCGCAATACTGCCTCTGCCGCTGGGCGAAGCAGGCGGACGGCACTTACGCGCCCATTCCATTCCCGTACCGCATGGTGAGGCTGACGCCGGAGACCACCGCGCAGCTCGGATTCATTTCCGGCGGACGGCAGGTGCGCTACGACACGATATTGAGGCTCGGCCGCGCCGGCTTTATAGAACTCGTGCGGATCTCGCCGAACTGCTGGATGATAGATCTCGATTCATGGTTCGCGCACTTGGCCGCCTGCATGGACGACCCCGACTACTGGGACGATGGAGGTGAGGCGCGGCAGCAATATAATTTGGCCAACGGCCTGGGGGTGGACCATGGCTGATGAGATCACTGCATTCGGGCGCAAGGTTGAAGGCATCACGCAGGCGCGGGCGCGCACGGACGCGCTCACGCTCTCGCAGATGTACCCGGAGATCCGCGCCCGCGCTTTTGCGGTGCAGGGCATCGACGATTTCGCCCAGCTTAAACGCATCCAGGATAAAGTGGCGGAACTTAGCGTGGGCGGCAAATGGAACGAGCTTCGCGATTCGATCGCGGATGAACTCGGCGGCGATACCGCGGGCGCCCGCCGCCATGCCGAGACGGTGCTGCGCACCAACGGGTTCCAGGCGTACGGCGCCGCGCGGTGGAAGGCGCAGCAGGCGCGTAAGGATGTGTTCCCGTATCTGAAATATGTGACGATGGATGATGGCAGGGTGCGCGATTCCCACGCTCAGCTCGACGGCGTGATCCTCCCCATCGATGATCCGTTTTGGGAAAACCATTATCCACCATGGGGCTTCAACTGCCGGTGCATGGCGGTGCAGATGAGCGAGGCTGGCCTGGAGGATGAGCGCGAGGCCGGCGAGGGCGATCTATGGAACCCCGCCAGCCGCGACCACTACGTGGCCACGTACAAGGCGCGCGATGAAACGAATCAATACCAGTTCCGCCCCGGCTCGCTGGAGATCGATGTGAGGTCGCTCGCCCAGGCCAAAGGGCGCACCCCGGCGGACATGGAGCAGTTCGGCAAAATGATGGAGGGGCGCAAAATCGGCACCGGCGAATTCGGCGCGGACGGGAAGGAGATCGAGACGAACGTGCGCGAATGGCTCTTCCAGCCAGTGCGCCGCGAATATACGGAAAAGCTGATTGAACTGGAATCCAAAGACGGCAATGAGCATGCATTCGCAGTTGATTCCTGGACTGGCGAGGAAAAAGGATATGTGCCCGGGACGCGCAGCCAGGTTGATCTCCGCCATGTGCCGGTGCATAATGAGCAATCGCTCTCGGTGTTCCACAACCATCCGGGCGGGAACTACAGGTTGTCGCCGGCAGACGTGATAGGCTCGATGCGCCCGGATGTGAAGGAACTGACCGCGGTTTCCGCCACCGGCTGGATGCAGGTCCGCGCCACGGCGCGAAGCGAGCAGATGAAGACAACGCTGCGGGAATGGCGCAGACGATTCGAAGCCGCTGGCAGCAACCCAGTGGAATTCGAGCTGCTCAAACTCGAATGGCTGAATTGGCTTGCAAAACAAACCCAATATGGATATTTTGAAATATCCAGAGGAGGGACAGACTTGATATGACAAAGCAGGAAGCCATAATAGAACTCAATGAACTCGAAATGACGTTCCCGATCCCTCCGTATGAGGGAGATGAGGCCATCCGGGCAAAGGAAACCTCGGAGCGGCTGACTGAGCTTTTCAACTATATTTATGCAGGAGCAGCCAAACCCAAGGACGGGTGGAAAACATCGGTGCCTTCGCCCACCGGCGAGGAGCGCGAGCGCATAGCGCGGCATTGGATGAATGCAACCATCGCCGGGCTGCAGAACATGGATGACTGGCTGTGAAGATACACCTTGAAATAAAAGGCGCCAGGGAGCTTGAGGAAAAGCTGAAAGCCGCGCTTTCCGACACGACGAAAACTGCCGTGGTGGCGGACATGGCGGCCGAGCTGCTCGACATGACCGAGGCCAATTTCCGCAGCGCGCGCTACCGCCCGGTTGAATGGGCGCCGCTCGCGGAATCAACGCGGAAACGCAAAAAAGGCAAGCGGATATTGGTGGACAATGGCACGATGATACGCGGATTTTCCATCCAGAATGCCAGTGCCAGCGGCGCGGAAATCGTGAACACGCAGCCTTATGCGGTGTACCACCAGTTCGGCACTAAAACGATGCCGGCGCGGCCGTTCGTTCCGGCCACGGGGGAATATGGCTCGACATTGGAGCCGATTCCCGTCGCGAAGAAACGCATGGAGAAAACAGGCCGCGTGGCGATGCAGGTGGAGCTCCAGAACGCCGGGCTGATCTAGGGACGCCCGCGCCGCATCTGTCGCATCCGTGCGCACAGGGGTGCACGTGTATATGCAAATATACACGCATGGACAAAAACCCGTCACATGCGCAAAGCAAAGCCAAAGCGTACGCCAGGATCACATCGCCGGCGGCGCTCTCGGTTGGCGAAGGCAAACTCCCCACGCGGATGAAAATCCTCAACTGGGGGGAAAACCCGAACAGTCAGGGAAAGAAGGTGGTGGTCGGCAAGCGGCTCATCCAGGCGATGACCGAGCCGACATACCCGTTCCACGAGATCGCGCTCGATTACGAGCACAACACATGCCCGGGAACGACCGAATACCAGCGCACGCAGGAGCCGCGGCCGATCGCCGCGTTCCTGCGCGTCGATGTCGTCGAGGGCGCGGGCGTGTTTGTCAACGTCGAGCGCTGGACGCCGGACGGCGAGAAAAACGCGCAGCACTACTGCGATCTCTCCGCCGTGCCGCTGATGGACGCCGACGGCAACGTGACCTCGATCATCAGCGTGGCGCTCTCTCGCGCCGGCGCGGTGCCCGACATCACGTTTAGCCAGGCCGCGCTTGCCGCAATGGCGGTTATAACCAACCCAAAAGGAAACACACAAATGACGCATAGAGAAATGTTGATCGGACTGCTCGGCCTCGAAGCCGACGCCACCGACGAGGCCATCGCGGCGGCGTACAACGCCGCGCTCGAAAAGGATGCGGCGAAACCCGACGAGCCCGTGAAAGAGGAAGCCAAGCAAGTGGAGGAATCCGCGGCTCTGAGCGCCATCAAGGTGCTGGCGTCGCAGTTCGCCGACATGGGCGCTAGGCTCGACAGCCACGAGAAAGAGCGGATCATCGCCGCCGCCACCGCCGAGGGCAAGGTCGTTGCATTGTCCGCGGAAATCGTCTCGAAGCTCTCGCTCGACGATTTGCGCAAGCACTGCCAGGAGCTGCCGAAATCCGTCCCGCTCGTTGGGCTTACCCCCGTGAAAGTCGCGGAAAACAAAACGGTGGAGCTGAGCGCGACCGAGCTTGAGGTCGCCAAGTCCCTCGGCCTGACCGCCGAGGAATACGCCAAGGAGAAAGGGAAGTAGATGAGCGTGAAGTACCACCCGGCCCCGCGCCGCGCGCCGCCCATCCCAGCTCCGGCAGAGCTGGCGCCCACGCCGGCGCCGGACAAGAAAGCGGCCGCCAAAAAAGCGGCCGCCAAAAAAGCGGCGAAACCCAAACCCGGAAAACCCGCCGCCAAGGCGGAAAACGAAGGAAATAGCAATGATTAAAAGCATTATGAAAATCAGCGCGGCCATCGCCATCGCCGCCGGCGGCATCGCGTTCGCGGCCGAGCGCAACACCCCGCGCGTGGACACCGTGTTCAGCACCCTCAAGGCCGGCGGCACGGTCTATGCCGGACAGGTGGTCGGCGCCACGAATGGATACGGCTACGCCAGGGTGAGCGAGCTCACCAACAGCCTCACCACCGTTGGAGTAGCCGTGAACTCGGCCGTCTCGAACGGCACGCTCATGGTGCGCAGCGGCGTGTTCGGGCTTAAAAATGACGGTGCCGTGACCAGCTCCCACATCGGGCTGAAGGGGTATGCCTACACCAACGACACCGCGTTTACCGTGTCTAGCTCAGGCGTCGCCGAATACGGTGTGATAACGGATGTGGATGACAACTACGTATGGGTCAGGATAGGCCTCTAAAACAAAAAAGGAAAAACAAAAAATGATTCCCACAAGAGAAAACGCCGCCACCCTTTTCAAAGGCTACCGCGCGACATTCAACAAGGCCTACAACGCCGATCCCGATCCGCGTGACTTGGAGAACCTCACCGCGGAGGATTTCACAATGTCAGTGCCCAGCACCAACTCCAGCGAGGACCACAACTGGCTGGGGCAGCTCCCCGCGATGCGCCGCTGGCAAGGCGCGCGCGTAATCAACCAGCTCATGGTCGGCCGCATCACAGTCACGAACGATTCGTGGGAGGCGACAGTGTCGGTTCCCGTGACCGCGATCGAGGATGATTCCTACGGCCTGTTCTCGCCGCTCTTCAGCGCGATGGGCAAAGAGGGCCGCGACCTCTGGCGCCGCCTCGGTATCAAGGCGCTGCTCGGCAACGCGGCGTGGGCGGACGGCAATCCGTTCTTCTGCTCAGCGCGCCCGCTCGCCGATGGCACGGCGCCGCTCACCAACGGCGTCACCACGGCGTTCAGCGCTGCGGCGCTCGAAGCGGCGGACGCCGCCCTGCGCTCCGCGCAGCTCGGCCCCGACCAGAGCGCGAACGTGCTGCCCCGCCTGCTCATCGTCGGCCCGTCGAAGGCCTCCGAAGCCAGGCGCATACTCCGGGGAGAGATCGTGGCGGCCGCATCGGGCACCGCGTCGGAATCCAACCCCAACAAGGGGCTGGTCGAGTACCGCGTGTGCAACGACCTGGTGGGCAGCCATGCCAACAAATGGTTCCTCCTGGGCGAGGTGGCGGGCATCAGGAGCGTCTGCGTGCAGGTTCGCAAGGAAGCGATGCTGGTGGCCAAAACCCAGCCGACCGACGACAACGTGTTTCTGAATAACGAGGCGTTGTTCGGCACGGACGCGCGCGGCGAGGCGTTCCTCACGCTCCCGTTCCTGGCATACGCCGGCGGCCTCACATCAGTCGCGGCTTACGATGAAACCAAGGTGCCCGTGGAGGCCTAGCCGAAATGACCATGGATGAACTGCTGGGCGAAATGCCCAAGGCGCTGCTTGTGCAGGCACTCGACGATGATGGCGACGGCATTGCCGACGCCGGCGCGTGGGAGGCTGTGCAGGCCGCGGCCGAGGAGCGCATCCGCGCGGCGTTCGGCGGCGATCCGCCGGCGAAACACGCCACGGCGGTCTCGCACGCCCGCAAGCTGTTCATCCTGGTCGTGTTGTACGACCGCCGGGGCTTCACCGGCGAGACCAACCCCTACACTGCCGCCGCGAACAGAGCGGAAAAGCGGCTGGAGGACATCGCCTCCGGCGACGCCTCCCTCGACGCCGGCGGCACGGAGCCGGCCTTCGTCGGCCGGCCCGCAAAGGTGGCCAACACAGCGGGGCTGATGGGATGACTACGATATACGCGAACACAACGGCCGCCGCCTTGATGGCGGAACTCAAAATCCGCATCGAGGACGGCTACGCGGCGGCGCGCAACGCCACGGTGGCGGTGGCGGCTGATCCCGCGCACGCCATGGAGCTGCTCGCGGGCGGCCGCCTCGGCGGCGTCGCCGTGGTGATTTTCTACATGGGCGACGCGCCGCTCGCCGATGAATCAGATCTGCCGAGCGACACGGCTATCGAGGGGCGCCTGCGCGTGGGCGTGATCCGCCGCACCGACATGGCGCTCAAACCCACGCGCTCCACGCCCACGGCGCTGGATGAAGCGGAGGCGCTGCGCTGCTGCATCGCCAACATCATGGATGCCGGCACTCTCACGGGCGGATATGAATACGGCGGCATGACCTACGTCTCCACCGCCACCGGCGAGCTGCTGCACGGGTACATCATGGACTACACGGCGCTCTACGCCTACAAAATACCAGCAATCGAGGAATAATATAAATGGCAGTGAAATACACAATAAAGGGGGGCGCGAGCTGCGTCTGGGGCATCACGGAGGACATGTCCGGAATCGGCACGATCACGGACATCAACTGGACTGACACCGACGTGTCAGAGGTCTGCGAAAACCAGGAGGGCGCGGTTGACGGCGTCGTGGTGTACGACGGCAACAAGTCGATAACCGCGACCATAATTGCCCAAGTGGCGGCAGTGGTCCCTGCGAAGGGGACGAAACTCACGGTTGGGACTGAAAACTACCTAATACAGAGCGTCGGCGAAACAAAACGCCACAAAGGCAAGTGGACCGTGCAGATCACGGCGATCAAATACGACAACCTCGTCTGGTCTGAATAGGAGCGCGCCATGAAAAACCCGGACGCAGCGCTGGCGGCAATCAACGCCCCTCTGAAAACGAAAGTCGGACGGCACGACGTGCGCGAGCTCACGCTCGGCCTCGCATCCGTGCTGGAGCAGATAAAATCGCCCGTGATGTCGGGCGAGCGGCCGGAGGCCCTGGCCGCCTGGGCGGGCACGCTTTACGCGTTCACGCGGCCGGCAGGCCAAAGCCGCGCGCTGCTTTCAGCGAAAGGCGCGGGTGGCTACAACACGGCGGCGCTCAAGTGGGTGGATGACGATCTGCCCCTGGCCGAGGGCATGCGGCTCATCGCGGCCGTCGAGGCGGCCGTGCGCCGGCTCAACTCAATATCCGCGCAGGATGATGGCGGAGACGGCGGGGGAAACCCTTCGGCGGCTGGCCCGACGGCTGGATAGTCGGGCTGGCCGCGCGGGCCTGCCGCACGTACAAGTGGCCGTTGCCGTACGTGCTGGATGGCATCACGCTGGCGCAGCTCCGCCTGCTGGTCCGCCAGCCAGGCCCGGGCGGGGAAATGGCCGAGATGGGCACTGCCGAAATAGAAACACTCGACTGGATGGATGAGAATGGCATTGAGCCGGGAGACGAATTTTAAACATGGACATTGTCGCTAGCCTTAAGCTGGACACCGCAGAATTCGAGCAGTCGATTCCGGCGGTGTCAACCGCTTTAAAAGCGCTGGAAGCCGCCGCCTCTGGAAGCGGCAGGGCCGCGGCCCAGACGCAGGCCACAATTGGTTCCACCAGCGGCGCGGCCGCGTCCACCGCCCCGGCGATCGAGCAGCTCAACAAAGCCGTTGATGGCATGGCTCAATCAATGGAAAAGGCCGCTGAAGCTCTGTCTAAGGCTGCGGCCGGCATCGCTGCCGCAGGCGCATCGGCGAAGGCCGGCGCGTCGAAAATGGCGGGCGCGTCGCAGAATGCTGTCCAAGGCCTTGGCGCCGTCAACGCCACCACATCGCTGCTCACAGGCTCGCTGCAAAGCACCGCTGGCGCAGGCGTCGGGCTCGCCGGCGCCTTGAAGGGGCTGGGCTTGGCGGCCGCCGGTCCGGTCGCGCTCACCGCCGCCATCGCCGTTGGCCTCACAAAAGCGATTGGCGGAGCTATAATCAAAGCCAGGGAGCTGAGCGCATCCATCAAATTCGACAATGCGCGGATGGGCATCGAAAACATGCGCCAGGCGTTTGCCAGGCTGGCCGAAGTATCCCAACGAAACATCGATCTGCAACGGGAGCTCCGCGGCGTCACGGCCGAGGGCGCGGCGGTTGAGGTGGAGCGGCAACTGGCGGAACTTGAACTGCGCAGGAAGCAGGCGCTGGCCGGTGGTGGCGACGCCAATGAGATCAACAAACGCTTCGACTCCGATCGCAGCAGGATCGAGTTCGGCGGCCGCACGGCGGCGAACACGGAGCAGGCCGCGGAAGCGCGCCGGCAGAAAGCGGAAAACGACCGGTTGATTGCGGAAAACCGCGCGTCGATCGACGAAATAACCAACAAGGCGGCGAACGCCACGCGGTCGGCGGCGGCCTATGCAAGCGAGGCGAGTGGATTCGGCCTCGGGAGACCCGAGAATCTGAAACGCGCGCAGCAATACAATGAGCAGGCAAAAGGCCTGGTGGAACAAGCCGCGGCGCTGCGATCGCAGAACGAGGAGCTTGAGAAGAAAAACACGGTGCTCGACGCGCAAATCGGCATCTACGAAAAGCGGAATGAGGTGGTGGAGCTGGAGCGCCGCGCCGCCGGGATAAACCTGCCGGAAGACGCCGGCACGAAGGTCGGCGCCGCGTCGGCCGCCGAGCCACGCGATGATCGCTCGCCGCTCGCGGTGGCGGTGGACAGCCTCGCGCGGATCGGCGGCTATGTAGGCGGCGCCGGCGCCGCGCCGAAAATGGAAACCATGACGCAGAAGATCATGGAAAACACCAGGCGCACAAATGATCTGCTGGCCCGCAACGCGATGAGGTCGCCTGTGGCGGCGTGGGGGTAGCGATGGCGATAAAAAAAATCGGCAACACAGATGTAAGGCAGAGCTGGGAATCGGGCAAGCGGCAGAAAGCGGTGCGCGAAACCCTGGAGCTTGTCTACACCGGCGCCTACGCCGACCTCCAGCCGCTGATGCTGCCGCCGGGCACGGTCTCGGCCGCCGAGAACGACGTGCCGGCGGGCTACGAGGTGGCGTCTTCGGATCTGGTCCCGCTCAAAGGCCTGCGGGGCGAGCTGAGGATCATGCTGCGCGAACTCGACGCCGTCATCACCCAGAAGCCTCTGGGCGCGATCACATCGTTCATCGAGATCGACATGGCGCAGATTGAAAAGCCGTTGCTTTCAAAACCGGGCATTTCGGATAGTGTACCAAGCGAGATCGAGATGTGGAAAAACGCGCCCATCGACCTGCGCAATGCCATGAAATATGAACAGGACGGCGAGCCGTACGACCTGAGCGCCGTGTCGCGGATTTATGCGAAGTTGATCCTGAAAGGGGTCGAAAGTTATCTTGTCTTTTCGCCGGTGGTATCGCGCACATCCACTTACAAGAACCGGCCTGATCCGGCGGACTGCGGCAAAATCCAAACCCCGCCAATCACTGTGCCGGGGACATGGGAATATCTTAAAACGGGCGACCGCATAGTGCAGCAGTCCGACGGCAAATACGTGCGCACGGAACAGTGGACTGGCGCGGACACGTGGGAACGCGAACTTTATGAGGAGGCATGATGATCATTAAAGCTCCGCAGCAGGGATTCCCGGTGACGGCCGACTGGGGCCGCTCCGTGGTGGACGCGATCTGCCGCCTGCGGCTCCGTGCCGGCCCGGGAATCAGGATCACGCAGACGCCCGAGGGCACGACGGTCACCGCCACGCAGACGCCCGAGGGCATGGCGGTGGCAGCCGCCGTGGAATGGCCCCAGTGGCAATGCTCGCTCACCACGAACCGCGACGGAGATCCCGCTCTGTACGTAGGCTCAGGCCGCCTCGCGTGGGGCGGTGGCCACAATGCCACATGGCAGGGGCGCCAAATCGCGCTAAGTGTACCAGCAGGGGCTAAACATTACGTTGTTTGGTACACGAAATCCGCCCCTATAGCATACGAGGTTTGTTTCGAGGAAGTGCCCAGTGAACCGGTTTGCGTTGACGTGGCGGCCAAAGATCCTGAAGGCTTTATGCCAGATGTCGGTAGCGTGGATATTTTTGCCGATAAAACACGGCAGGAAGGCTGGACGGATGCACATATCCTGGCAACAATCGAGCGTGACGAGACAGGAGTTTACAGCATCGAGCAGATCCAGGTTGCGGAAATAGCCGTCAATGCTGTTGTTTACCCCGGAGAAAAGCCAAAACAGCCTACACCGGAAGATGAAACCGAAGCTTCATGCGTCAACGGCGGCGCCGATACGGAGAAATTCCCATCAGACATCGATGACAAGACAATAGACTGGAACGACGAAAACGGGGCGTTTGGCGACGGGGCGAGCGGCGAGTTCCCGAGTAAAATCGGCCCGTGCTGGTAATACTTGAAAGGAAAATACAATGGCGACTACAACTAAAGCAACGGCAGCGCGCTTTGTAAAGCGCAGCGAATCAGGGATAATCACCAACACGCAGTGGCTTGCGGCGATGGCAGGCACGGCAGATGGAATCAAGACAGCGGCCTGGCGCAGGGCATACACCGCCGACAGCCGCCTGCCGCTTAACAATCCGTCGCTGCCCTCGCATGACAACGACGCCTACGACGCATTCCAGCAGAGCGGCGCGGCAGTGGCGGATACAGGCGAGCAGACGATTTTCATGGGCGCGGCAGCGTACAGGATCACGCTGCCGGCGGGGCAGCCGGTGCAAAGCGTTGCCTTCAGGCTCGCGGCCGACAAGTTCCTGGTAGGCGGTTTGCGGATCGCAGCGGTTTTAACAAGCAGCGCAATGCCTCCAGACGATTGGGAGCTGTGCACCACAGGCGGCGTCGAAAATATCGTTGATGCGACGGGCAAATTCGCCACGCCTAAAACTAAAGTATCAGTAGATCCGGCGCCGGAGGTGTGGGACGGCATCCTAGCGACAACAGCCTCGCTTGTATCAAAGGACAAAAACAAAACTACGATCGCAACGCTCGACTTGAGCGGCGAAGTTGCTGCACACGCTTATCTGTACCTCATAATTTCGCTTTTCGACCCGGGCCGATGGCGCCGCGAGTACTACGCAGAAGGAAGCGGTCTAATCGATGGCAGCAGCATTGCTCTCACATTCGCCGCCGACGGCGTCGAGATGCCGGAAGACGCTGACGCCGTGCCTATACGCCTAGCCGTGCAGCAGACCGGCGCATCGAAGCGCGTGACGTTTTCTGCAAACAACTACAATCTTGAAAACGGTTATCTGCGTTTGCATTGGGGCGCGCGGATGCTGCTCTCGGGGTTCGTGGACCCGCTTACCGCCGTAACAACGAACTCCGAATTGATGGATGGCCACAAACGACTCGCCCCGCGCGTTGCGATCGCGGGGCTTAACAGTACGGCAACGGCAGAATACGTAGAGGTATACTGCGCGGAACCGCTGATAGCCGGCTACACTCTTTGGATCAGGGCGGCCGAGACATCCGAAGGCACCGGTAAAATACGCGTTACTGTTTTAGATGCGGCCGAGGCTGTAGATGTAACAAGCCAAAGTGTTTGGAACGGTACATCCGCACTTGTAATAGGTACAGCTCTTACCTCGCCGGTTGCAGGTGAATGGGTCGCGGTACCGATCACTAAAAACGCAAAGACAAGCCGGTTGCAGATACTCGCCAGCGTCGCGGAAATCCCGGCGGCCGACGCGGAGCGGATAGCGGTTGGATTCCCAAATCTGGGCTTTGACCTCGTAGATATGCACGCGGCAAAATCACCGGCGATCGCAGCGGCTCCGGCTCTGCCTGCATACGGCATTCTTACACTCGCGCCAGACGCCAGCACATCAGGTGATATTCTGCGTGCCATACGTGGCGGCATGACGGCATCGAACCCGATAAGCGATCGCGGCCTTTACAGCCTTACTAAAACGGCCTCCGCTTGCGTTTATGGCACCAGCCTCGGCCCATGGCTTACATTGGCCGGCGATCCGGCCCCGGCATTTACTTATTCGCATCTGGGGATATGGGCCGGTGACGGTTATTTTTTGGCCCTTGATAGCTATACGCGCAAATGGTACCAATCCGGCGCGCTGCCCGTTGCGCTTTCAGGGCTAACAAACACCACCACCAGCGCATTTCTCGACCGCATCATTGTGGATGGCGGTACGGTCGCGTGGGTCGACGAAACAAACGGCGTAGGCATCAAGACAGCAGGCACTACCAGCGCGTGGAAAACAGCCGTCGAGGCATGGACCGACGCGATGATAATTGCGAAAGCCGGAAACATAACAGTCGCGATCTGCGATAACGGCGGCACGGGAACGCTCGTCAGGGCTTACACGATGAACGACAGCAACGGAGCAATGAAAACCGCACTGGAAGCGGTTGTAGACGCGTACGACGTCGTCGTTGACTTCGACGGCATCTATCACCGCGTGATTTTCCGCATGATCGACGGCACCGTCAAGGCGTACCGGTGGTTTGTGCAGGTAACTGAAGAGACTGCCACGGCCACTTGGGTGGACGTCGCTGACGTCGGGGTAGCAGCAGGTTTGTTCTGGGGCATCTCGGGCAATGATCTGCTTTGCAGCGGAACGAAACCCGCATGGGCGGACGACTCGGCTATACCGGCTGGCAAAACACGTACAATGCTGATCTCCGGCACTGCCCGATTGGGGATCGCATATCACTAGGAGATCAAATGAGAAAAATAACACCAATTATATCTGCCGCTATCACGTGCCTAGTGGCGAACGCGGCAACGACTGTAACCAACTCATGGGATGTGGATCTTATTCGCAACAACCCCGCCGTGTGGTCGATTTGGCGTGGCGACACGCTCACGCTCGCCGCCAATCTGAGAGTGCCGGGCATCACCAACGCCGTGTTCTATTGGCAATCGCCCGGCATGGGATCCCTTTGGTGGGAAAAGGCCGCGTCATACACCACCAACGGATTGGTTTCCATAACCTGGTCCCCCGACATGGATTCCGGCGCGGAGACATACTCGTTCTTCTTCAAGGCCGGCGACGTTTACCGCCCGCGCGGCACGTTGCTGATGCAGGGCAGCCCCGGCGCGGCGCCGAATGAGATCCCGCTGCCTATACGGGCATTGGATTTCGCGACTATAATCTGGACGAACGCTCCGTGGCTGGAGACCGAAGCCGACCCGATCGCCATCCCGTTGATATACAGCTTTTCTAATCAGCTCGAATCCACGACGCTTAAATCGCTGGCCGAGGTTGACGACCGCATAGGGTCATTGCAGATTGTCGAGCCGCTAGTCACTAATTTAGTCCATGGCACATTCACCGTCACGAATGGCTTACTCGGCGCTGCCCTGACATTTGGGTATGGGTATGACGATGACCCCAGTGTGGCGGACCGATTCTGGTTCGCCGATGACAGCGGGTTTGAGCATTATTTGTGGCGTAACCGTGAGTATGATTGGATATTAACTGACGCCCTGCTAATTCCAAACATCCCCGACCTCGCGGCCGATGAATGGGTCTATGCTGCGGGCGTGATAGGTGGAGGCGAGCCGAATCTTGTGGCGGCGCTGGGGCGCGGTTTGCTGCCATTAGCCATGACTTCTCCTAAAATTACATGGATCCCGCCTGCCGAACCCGAGTATTCCCCCGCGGCGACCGAGGAGTGGGTGGTAGTCCACCGCGGG
>LSQX01288164.1_pt1 | contig 15175 bp, 12 predicted proteins | sample 654561 | NCBI WGS metagenome assembly LSQX01 (sample SAMN04489861, study PRJNA283612) | anaerobic digester metagenome | isolation source: 4 biogas reactors fed with cattle manure at either 37C or 55C with and... | place: Denmark: Kongens Lyngby | collected 2014 | reverse complement strand
AATCACCGGTTTTGCACCGGTTTCTCTTTAATATGGGCGTTAATCTTCTCCACTCCGGGCACTTCGCCAGCAGCCGCTCTCTTTGTAATGTTTTTCTTGATAGAATCGATTAACTCTGGAGTAGATAACCTCTCCCAAGGGCCATTGCCTCAGTCGTAAACAACAGCTCTCCTTCAACTTACGGATCTACAGTTCGCTCAAATAGGCAGCAGCTACACCAGAAACTTTAAAAGAAGAGTAGGTCCCAGTTCATTCCTGATAAAAATCATAAAACCGATTCCAATATTCTTTTTACCTTTTCCTGAGTAAGCTCAACAGGATTATTATCCATCCGGCCTAAAGTAAAAGACATCCTCGCTAACTCAGACAGATCCTCTTTTCGAATTCCAAAGGATGACAACCTGAATTTAACTATCCCGCTACTAATTCGCTCCAGCCATTCCTGCAATTCATCGGCACTTTTAACCATTAAAACTTCTAATAATTCCTCTGCTCCACTAATTGCCGGAAGATTAATCTTCATAACCTCTGAAAGAGTTAGTGCACAAGCCAAGCCATGTTCTATTCCAAAACGCATCGTCAAAGGGTAAGAAATTGAATGACAGGCGGTTGTCCGCGTATTAGAAAAGGCCAATCCGGAAAATAAGGAGCCTAAACAGACCTTTTTTCGATAGTATAATTTGGAAGGTTCGGAAAGGGCAAGTGGTAAATACTGAACAAGCAATCTTAATGCGGCTTTCGAGATTTCTTTCACCATTGGATTGCTGGCTTTGGCCCAATATGCCTCGATTGCCTGACAGAAAGCATCCAGTCCGGTGGATAACGTAAGCCGCCGGGGCATCGAAATTGTGTATTCCGGGACGATATAAGCCCGTTTGGGGCAGAGGTAAGGAGCGTCAATTGAATACTTGGCCACTCCCTCCCCATCCCAAACCGTTGCCCATTGTGTCACCTCAGAACCAGTTCCCGCCGTGGTCGGACAAGCATAAATAGGAATCAAAACAGGATACTTTAAATACTCTTTGCTGCGAATCGCCTGCCTAACATCCTCTGCCGAAAACTGCTCCATAGTAGCTAAATAATTAAGCCCAACGCAACACTTGGCTAAGTCTATTGTACTGCCACCACCAATGGCAAAAACCACGTCAGGAAGAAAACCTTTGATCTGGCATAGCTTGTTATACACATCTATATGGGTTGGATTTGGAGGAACCTGCCGTATCCATGTGAGATGTGTCTTTTGTTTTAATTCGCTCAGCCAATTATCTAGGGATAAACGGCTTACCGCAGATGAATTCATGAGCAATAATACTTTTTTCCCAGTTAGTTCTTGCAGACTAACATCACGAAACTCAGTGGCTGTTCCCCAAAAAACCTCACCCGGAATGCTTATCCTCTTCATAAAAAGCCACCATACACTTTCCTAGTAATCTTCAGGAATCAAAGTAATAATTTCTTTAAAGGGCATACACATCTCCTCAGCTTCTAGTGCGCGACGATGAGTTAAAATTGTCTCTGCCACCTTCTTCATAGCCGGAAATGCACTTCTCGTCAGGTGATTGGCATAAATAACAATATTAACGCCACGCCGGGCAAACTCATCTTCTGTTACCGAATTAAAGGTCGTTGGTACCACTACCAGTGGAACACATTTTTCGACCGAACGGAATTTCTCACAGAATTCGAAGATCTCTGCCGGATCTTTCTTGCGTGAATGAATCATAATCCCATTAGCGCCCGCCTTGACATAGGAAAAAGCCCTTTTAAGAGCATCATCCATTCCCTTTTCCAGGATTAGACTCTCAATTCTGGCGATCAAAAAGAAGTCTTTCGTTTTTAGCGCCGCTTTCCCAGCTGATAATTTAGCACAAAAGTTTTCAATACTATCTTGAGTCTGAACAACATCATTGCCAAATAGAGAATTCCTCTTCAGTCCGGTTTTGTCTTCAATAATAGCTGCGGAAACACCCATCCGTTCAATTGTTTTGATGTTATAAACAAAGTGCTCGATTAACCCTCCAGTATCAGTGTCAAGAATGATTGGCTTCGTTGTCACATCCATTATTTCATCAACCGTATGCAACCGCGTTGATATATCAACCAGTTCGATGTCGGGTTTCCCTTTTGCCGTGGAATCACAAAGACTGGATACCCACATCGCATCGAACTGATAGATTTTACCATCCTTAAGCACTTTCGTCTTTTCCGCAATTAAACCCGTGAGTCCACTGTGCGCTTCAATAGCATTTACCAAAGGTTTCATTGTAAGTAATTCTCTTAATCTGCCACGGCGGATATCAGGGATCGCCAGTTGCTCCCTTTGGCTGCGCTCTAAACGCTCATATTCCTCTCTATGCGAATAAGGAAATTCAACCAACTCTCCCCCATACTCTTTTAAAACAGCAATAACTTCATCACGAATGGGCTTTTGAAATCCGGTCTGCCAATCATCGCCATGGACAACGTAATCCGGTTTAAATTTTCGCAAGTTATCGGCATAACTGAGAGTGTGTTGAGGGACAACCCTGGCTACTCCTTTAATGCTTTCAAACAACTTAACCCTTTCTTCATATCTTAAAACCGGATAACGTTTATAACTGGCAACTACTTCATCAGTTAAAAGCCCAATCGTAAGCTCCCCCAGTTCAGCTGCCTTCTGAATAATGGAAATATGACCGCTATGGATCACATCGGTACTGAAACACATGTATACGGTTTTGCTCATTAGCGTTCTCTCCCCATGGATAATATTTCTCATAGATGTGCCAATCTTTTCTTGACTACCGCCAAATCTTCCGGGGTATCAATTTCACTGCAAAGCTGATCTCTAACATCAAAAGAATATAGTTGACAACGGGCGGAAACTTCATTAAACGCATCTTCCGCATAACAGTTAACACGGTTCTGTTGACAAAAATCAATGATCCGTTCAAGCCACACCTGCCAATCGCTATGTTTTAATCTGTACAAAGGTTGTGCGGCCATAGCATCTTTGAAATATTCAATACCAATTTTAATAATCCTGTTATGGCTAAGCACTGCCTTAAAATCCTTAACCGGTAAGGGCAGTGTTGAACTTACCGTCATACAACTGAGTGACTGCTCTATAAGTCCCTGCAATACTTCATCTTCGAAAACCAAATCTCCATGCATTAGTAATAAATCATTATCGAGATATTGTCTTGCCAGATAAATGGAGTAAATATAATTAGTCTGGGCATATAAAGGATTATTTACAAAAATAATCCGCAAAGATAAATTAAGACTTCGGCAATAATCCATCAAAACACGGTCAAAAAGTCCAGTTGTGACAATCACCTCTGTTATTCCATATTTCTGTAATAGTTTTAATTGCCGGCTGATGATAGTTTCACTTTTGGCAATCTCCGTCATGCATTTGGGATGTTCAGCAGTTAGAACTCCCATTCGTTTACCCATACCCGAATTAAGAATTAACGCCTTCATCTGCCCATTCTTCCTTTATTATAAATTAATAATATACTCACACTTCATAGTTTTTATTCACATTCCTCTAAATAAGCCATAAATGCCGCCTTATTATCTGCCGGTGTAGTCGTTGGCCGACCAAGGTTTTCGCGGGAACCAATCGCCGCTTTTACTTCAAGAAAAAGCGGTCCCTTTTGCCCCTTGATTGTCTCTAAAATTACCTCCAAATTTTCAAGATTGTCCACTGTATAAGCCGCTTGATAACCGCACGCCAGCGCTAATTCTGTCAAATTTACGTTTCCAGCGACTGTAGGTAACCCCCCTACCGATTCGTGAGCGGTATTGTTAATGACCACATGAACATAATTTTTAGGCGCATGGGCGCCAATTACCGCCATGGAACCCATATGCATTAAAACCGCACCGTCACCATCAATACACCAGATTCTCGTCTTGGGCTTGTTAAGCGCAATACCCAACGCAATTGAAGAGCTATGTCCCATTGAACCGACCGTAAGAAAGTCATATTTATGCGAAACGCCGTACTCCTCCCTGATCTCAAATAACTCCCGGGAAGTTTTACCCGTCGTAGAAACAATAATATCTTCCTGGGCCGCTTTCACCAGGACTTTGATCGCCTCTTCCCGTAAAATTTTGTTACTGTTTCTATAAATAACAACCTCTTCATATTTAAGGGTACCTTTTTTTACCACTAAAGCTATGCTTTTACCCGCTGCCAGCAACGGATTAAACTCTTGCATCTTTTTTTCCAGATCCGCTTTCGTTGTCTCCTGGTCAAGCACCATATAAGCGATATCCATTGTTTCAAGTAACTTTATGGTGACTTCACCCTGAAAAACGTGTTGCGGTTCATCTTTAACCCCCGGTTCCCCGCGCCAACCGATGATAAAGAGACAAGGAATGCCATATACCTTAGGATTTAGCAGGGAAGCAATGGGATTAATTGCATTACCCAATCCACTATTCTGCATATAAACACAGGGAATTTTCCCGGTCGACAGATAATAACCGGCGGCTAAGGCAACGCAGTTACCTTCATTGGCGGCGATAATATGCTTGTCCGATACCCCATAAGTATTCATTAAATAGTTGCATAAGGGTTTAAGGAGGGAGTCTGGAACTCCGGCAAAAAAAGAACAGCCTATAGTACTAATCAATTCCGCAGGAGTGAGCATCTTTCTTAACCTCCGCAAGTTGGGTTTTATAGGGAAATCCCTTATTGTCGAGATAGTTTCTTAACTTATCAATCTTCTCCGCGTACTGTGGTTGATTAATTAGATTAATATTCTCGTTGGGAGGTATTACAAATTCCTCACTTCCATCATCGTATAAAACGTACTTCTCATTTAGGGTGCGAATTACTTTATATCCATGCGTAAATTTGACCCCCAATTCGTTGATAAAGACCTCATCATTTAAAAAACCGGGATTGGAAACCGGATCCCTTTGGACTTCGATATACGGACGCTTTGGCTCGAGCATCTCTCCATTCTGCATAATATAAAGGATTTGTGATGGTAAATCACCTAAACTGAACAACGCCTCGGAGGTCTTGGGCTTAAGATTCTTGTTATAATATATAACTGGAACATGGATAGCTTCATCATACCAAGTGAAGACATTCCAAAAGGCATTATGTTCTCCAAGAACCTGTCCATGATCCCCTAAGATAATTAGATTAATGTTTTCAGGCAAAAAATCCATATAAAAACTCAATTGTTCATCAATATAACCAAGAGCACTATCCTTAATCCTAATTAGCTTTTCAACCGGAACCTCACCCGTCTTTTTCCAATGGTAACAATTAACACCCGGATGACCATCAAAAATAACCTGCTCGCTTTGATTTCCATTGGGAAAAGGCCAATGGGACTCCATTAAGTGCAATATGGAAAAGACGGGTTGTTGATTAACTTTGGCTAAATCAGTAATATAATTCCATATACGTTTCGGAAGAGCCTCAAATTTATCCCTTTTGGTCATTCCTTTTGCATGAAAAGCCGGCTCTTCTATCTCTTCATTTTGGATTATCCTTATTCCCCCATATTGATAAAAATCATACCCTTTTTCTTGTAAGTATCGTAATAAGATACTATCATCAAAAATAATGGGGCTATTATAAGATAAACCGTCATCTACTACCTTCTTCCCCGTTAAGAAGGAGTTGAAACAGGCAGCAGTGTAGGTCGAAGTACTATACGCCTTTTTAAAGACAATCGATTTCGCCATTAAATCATGGAGAAAAGGCATTATCTTCTTTGCTTGTTCCGAAAAGACATCCTTTGCCCGTAATGAATCCAAAACGAAAAAAGCCAGATCAGAAGTCTTACGCGCTTTGAGTACCGTCCGTAACTGCTTAAGCAATTCATCTAATTCCAGACTAAAATTCCTTAATTGATCCGCATCCTCATACCCGCCCTCGAGATAAATTTTGATATATTTACGGGCGGAGGAAAAGTCTCTTATATATAGATACTTAACAATAATTTCCTTGAGCAACCGTCCTCTTTCACTTTTGGCATCGGTCAAACGACGTTTAAGTTCAAATAGTTCTCGATAAAATAGATAAAAACTATGATCGTAAAATGGGTGAGGTTTCTCTTTAACTTCATCATATAAATCAACGATCTTGCACTGCGGATGTTCCTCCCGGATCTCAGTTGCTATCTCCTCCCGAAAGGCATATGAAGAGATGACGATATAATCAATATCCATTTTTTCAATTTCGCCCGGCGGTAAAATCGGGATCCCTTTAATCTTTTTCCCATGAAGCATTCTGTTTTTATCCACAAAGCAAACCGTATTCTTTTCTTCAAATGAAACAAGCTCCATCAAAACTTGGGTTGTGTGGTCTCCGGCACCCCAAATCGCTACCCGGGCATCTTCAGGGATGCACTTCCACTTTTGAACTATCGACTTTTCAACCGGATTTAACACAAGCGCCGGATGCTCTAGTTCGTATCTTGCTAATATTTCTTCTAGCCGTTGCGCAAAATCCAATTTAAAACTCACTTCCCATTAATCATTTCAGGATCAGAATTTCATCCACACCATGGTTAGCTTCCGTGCGTTCACTTCTTTGTTATTTTCCCGCTTCTCTTATGATAACGAGCGCCGGCATTCCCACACCCTATACATCCAGTCCAAGTTTTTGCCGGCAATTACAATGTATATTAATAGGTCAAATCGTTTTATCAGGGCAAACAAAGAAATCAAAACATACACCAGGAATATATCAAATCCCGGAATAATCCCCCTGTCTAAAAACCATTTTTTCCAGGGAGCACGGATTACTGTGTTTTTCTTTAAAAAAGGGAGCACATAAAGGTGAACTATGGCGAGATCAAGATAGATCGTAGCCACAAAAATGATTTTTGCTCCTAAAGATACGGGCGAGACAGCTGCGATGACCGGAAACAAGATAGCCCTGACTGTTTGGTCACAGATTTTATCGAGTTTCGCGCCAAACTCGGTTACCTGCCCTGTTAACCTGGCCAGAGTACCATCGGCCAGATCAAAGATAAGATGAATTTGAACCAATAAAGCGCCGGCGATACTCCTTCCCCTGAGAAAACAGCCTGCCGCTAGTATACCACTGAGCAACGAAACCAAAGTTAATAGGTTTGGATGGATCTTTAGTTGATAGCATATTCTTACGATAACCCGTGCAATTGGGTCGGCGTAATACTTAATCGTTATATATTCCTCGGATCTCCGCCGGGGAATAATCAGTTTTTCCGGGGAAAGATTCTTCTTACCAAAAGCAATCACTTGTTTCCCTCACCTTTTGACAATTTTAATCAGTTTCCGTTCACCCAGTCCTTCAATATAGGGTTTTTTACACCCAACAGGGGACCTTTTTTGTTATAAGCTTGAACTTCCACAATAGCGATACTCTTTTAAAGTAAGATAAACTACCCATCTTTGGGGGAAAAATCAACCACGGTCCTGACTTCAAACGGTGGCGCTGATGTTTTTGCTTATATTTTAGTAAGAACTGACGATAGCGTTTCGGTAATCTTCGGGTTGCGCGACGAAACTTATAAAGGTATCTTCTTTCCACCTCTTTTTCAAAGAACGGTTTCCCACTAAAAAAATGTTCTCCCTCGGCAAAACCCATCTCGTTTAGCTGTAAAGCTATTTCTTGATAAAACTGGCTAGCTATAATAATAAAGATCTTATCCTTCGCTTCTGCCTTTAATGCCTGTGGGGGGGTGATCATTCGTTTTTTAAAGCTTTTCCCCCACTTTGACTTGTTATTATCCACATAATAGGCGGGGATTATTTTAAGTATTTTACTCATTTGACCGGTTCCAAATAGCACAGTTTTTTATTGGTTAGGTCAATCCGGTTTCGTTCCAAAACACAGTTATATTTCTGATGAACCCCGCTGTTTTGCATGGAGGGACCTCCTTAACAGCCTTTACGTTACAGTACTTTCTCCTGGAATTGTTTGATTGCGTTAGCAACGTAAGCAATTGAATCAAATTTTCTTCTACCCACATTCTTGCCATTTTTAACGAAATTAAGCATAGCTTCAGCTAGAGCCTCATCTGAACAAGGAACCAGCTGTCCTTCGCCATTTTTCAACATATTGCGAGGACCAGGGATATTCGTTGCGATGATGTGCTTCCCTAATGTCAAAGCTTCCAAAATAACCATTGGCTGACCCTCAATATCTGAAGATAAGACGAAACAATCACATAGCTTTAGTAACGGATATGGGTTTACAAGATAATCAATAAATACCACCTTGTCGGCGAGCATCTGTTCCTGGGTAAAACTAACCAACTCGCTTTTCATTACCCCTTGACCGACAATGTACAACCGTACATTACTATATTCCTTTTGTACTTGATAAAAGGCCTTCAGTAACCGTAAATGATTTTTTTCCGGCGACAATCGACCAATCGTAATAAAGTTTGTATTCTCTTTTGTGGGCAAGGGGAAGGTAAATGAATAACTGAGACTTGGATCCGAAGAAATAGGGTTGACAGCCAGGTAATATTCTTTTCCATTTTCTATTGTGGTTTGTAACTTCTCAGCATTCTCGATAATTCGTTCCGGTTTAATCAAATTATTCACATAATCCATCTTCGGTACAGGATCAAACCCAAACATCCTTTTCGTATAAGCTCCCATCCCGTGGGCGTTAGCATTCAAAGAATCTTCACTCACACAAAACAGCTTATCGTAAAAGCGGTAAAGGGAGAAAACACTATGCAGCCCCGGGTTTTTTATCTTTCGGTCTTTATTTAAATCATTATGCAAATAAATCACTTTTTTCTTGGCTTTTAACCCAAAGTATAATTTGGCCGCCCATGAGGCTGAGTATCCATTAAAGTTAATCACTGTGTCGAACTCAAGATCAGTAAAGATCCGCCGCATGTTCCTGCGGTATGCAGTGGTCAATTCCGGTTCTTCTTTGCGAAGGCCTAAGATTTTAAGCCTTTCCGCCTTCACATACTCTCTCCTCGTAAATCCATCAGTCGTAACTTGATAAAAAACCTTCGCTTTTTTATTGATTCTTTGCTGATTTTGCCGGTTACTGTAATCATTGGGCAGTAAGACAATGATGTTGTACTTATCATAATCCAAATAATCTAATAGCGTCAGGAAGCTGGTTGTAACCCCATTTGTCGCAAGGTTTCCCGGATAAATAAGGATGTTCTTTTTCTTGTTCTCCAGCCGGTAAACATTTTCATAGCTTTCTCCTTTAAACACCAGGTTGATTACTCGTTCGCAGGCCCGGCCATCTTCGGCGCTGACAAATCGTTCTTGGAATTTTCTATATTGCGCTGCATATTGTTGTCTGACTTCTTTAATGCCATTGATCTTATCGATTACTTCCTCGATCGTGTCACAGATTGGTCCAGGAAGCTCATTTAAATCCAGATAAAAACCGCTCTTTGCCGCCGCATAATCCTGCCGATCCGGAGTGAAGAAAATCATTGGGTTGCCGGTAATCAGATAATCAAAAAGGATCCCGGAATAATCGGTAATCAATAGGTCGGTCACAGCCAATAACTCATTAGTATCTATATCTTGGGGCGCGCTCAAAGCCAAAGCCTCTTTGTCAAGATAGGGATAGACCATGGTATGGAACTTAACAACAATAACATAATCATCGGAGATGCTTTCCTTCATTTTCCAATAATAATCAAAGGTTTCTTTCACTGTATTTTTGGCGTAGTACTGACCTCTCCAGGTCGGGGCAAATAAAATGACCTTCTTACCTTTAGGAATATTCAACCTTTTCCTAATTTGCTCCCGGTCAGCATTAAAAATTAAATCATTACGGGGATAACCAATCTCTGCGATAAGGCCTGGCATTAAAGAATCAACTCCATAGCCTCGACAAAGGTTCTCGGTAGTATAACGATTAGGACTAATAAAATAATCAGTTGCTAAAAGAGCTCTAGATATATTCTTTGCTTCCCAAACATAATTGGAATCAGCTGCCAGTTTTTTTAATAAAGTGCTATGCCACGTATAAACATAAACCTGTCCCTCTTTTTTTATTAAATACGGCTTAAAAGATACATCATTTATATAATACTTACAGGACTCAGCATAACGAACAAACATATCTGAGTTCATCTCAACAATCTGCACCCGCGGATGGCCCTTAAACGGAACTACTTTGGGATGATTAATATCATTAATTGCAATTACATGATTGAGGTGCTGATAGTCTTTATGTTCTAGCAAATATCTGAACAAAGCATATGGATTCCCCGCAAAATCTCTCCCATTGGATGATTCGTAGAGGACATGATTTTCTAAAAGCGGTTCACTATGATAATAATGGGCTGCCAGACAAGATAGACGAAATGCCGGGTTCATCTTTAATAACCGATAATATCCAGGGCTTTTAGGGATCAATCTACTTGCCAATCTAGTTAAAACTGTATTCTTATTGTTTTCAGCCACCGCAATACCAATCTTATCAACTGGTACCTTTAACTCCCCAATTAACTGGGCCATGATTTCAGGATGAAACATGCTCGCTATTACTATCCGGTCATAGGACAACTGGCCGAGTTCTGCGGGAGAATATATCTTTTTCTTAAAAAGCAAGTTTCCGACTTTTGCCTTGTCATTATCTAAAAAACCGATAACGTTAACGGTTTTCTTCAAACGATTAAAAGCGGCTTTTCCAGCCTCACCGGCACCGAAGATAAGAATATTTTCTTTTTTCCTCCTGAAAATTTTCCTCCAAAGACCACTGCTTATCACTTGTCTTGACTCCGTCTGCATCCTTTGATTCTCCTTTCCCACTTGCCGTCTGTCGGCAACTCCCAATAATCCGCGTTACTTCACCGGTTTCTGTTTTATATGCTCATTGATCTTTATCCAATCCGGATTCTCCGCGAGCAGGGCTAAACAATCCTCCAGTGTGAAATGGGGGTTGACTGGATAGAGCGCAGTGATCATCTTTTCGATCAGCATAAAATCCTCCGGCGTATCAACCGTCCACCGGTAATGGCTAAAGTCTTTGTCATAAGGCAAAGTTTTTAGGCGATAGCGCTCCGGGCGTCTCTTGATAAAAATGGTAACATGCTCCCGCTCCGCTTCGTCTGTTGCCTCTTCATTGGCTTCCTTAAGCGCCTTATAAGAAAAAACCTCCGTATCCATCCCCCGGGGGTAAGTCCGTTTTGCGAAGGTGTTGGAGACGAAATCGTATTCCTCTTTATGCGTAAGATAAAAACCGATCACCTTGTCGACCACGGCCGGATCGATCAACGGGCAGTCGGATGTAATCCGGACAACTACATCAGCTCCATATTGAGTCGCTGCACCGTAGTACCGGCTCAAAACATCTTGCTCCGAACCGCGAAAGTAGGGAACTCCCAATCTGAGGCATAAATCAACAATCGGCTGTTCCTCGCCATGATCCGTGGTGGCGATGATAACTTGGTCAGCATGTTTAACCCGGAATAACCTCTCCAACTGATATTCGAGGAGGGGTTTATCCAACACTTTTTTCATAATCTTCCCTGGCAATCTGGTGGAACCCATCCGGGCTTGAACAATTATAGCGATTGTCATTTCCGTCCCTCTATTCACGACTGTCTTTTTGAAACAATTGAATCAATATCAAACTATCTTATAATCTCCTGTAATCTCTCGATCACGTAGTCCTGTTCCTTGTCGCTAAGTCCATAATGGAGGGGAAGCGTAATCGCCCCGCGGTAATATTGTTCTGCTTCGGGGAAATCACCGGTTTTAAAGCCCAGCTTCTTGTAGTAGGGCTGGGTATGGACGGGGATGTAATGGACATTGACCAGGATTCCCTCGGCCCGGAGGTGTTCAAAGATCTCCCGGCGCCGGGCGGCTTCCACCTGGATCACATAGAGGTGCCAGGCGGATTCGGTCTCCGGGTGCTGGTAAGGGAGGATAACCGGCAGATCTTTTAACTTCTCGTTATATCTTTTGGCCAGGTAACGCCGGCGCTGAAGAAACTTCTGGATCTTTTGCAACTGGGCTAAACCCAGCGCTGCCTGGATATCGGTCATCCGGTAATTGAAGCCCAACTCGATTTGCTGGTAATACCAGGGGCCGTGGGGTTCCCCTTCCATCTGGCCGGGGTTGCGTGTTACCCCGTGTGTTCTCAGCCTGCGCAACTTTTCACAGAGGTCCTTGCGATTGGTGAGGATCATCCCCCCCTCGCCGGTGGTGATGATCTTCACCGGGTGAAAACTGAAGACTGTCATCTCGGAAAAAGTGCAGGATCCTACTTTAGTCCCGCGGTAAGAACCGCCAAGGGCATGGCAGGCGTCTTCAATGATGGTAAACCCGTATTTATCAGCCAATTCCCTTATTGCCGCCATCTCGCAGGACTGCCCGGCAAAGTGGACCGGAACTACTACTTTCGGGAGCCGATCCTGGCGGGCGGCAGCTTCTAGTTTTTCCGCCAGTGCTGTAACATCGATATTATAAGTTCTAGGGTTAATATCCAAGAAGTCCACCTGGGCGCCGCAGTAGAGGGCGCAATTGGCCGAGGCGACAAAGGTATTGGGCGAGGTCCAGAGGAAGTCACCCGGACCTAAGCCCGCAGCCAGGCAGGCCAGGTGGAGAGCGGCGGTACCGCTGCTCACCGCCACAGCATATTTAGCGCCACAGTAAGCGGCGACCGCCTTTTCAAATTCCTGAGTCACCGGGCCTTGAGTGAGCATGTCGGATTTCAGGACCTTGGCTATAGCCCGGATCTCTTCTTTCTCAATATACTGACGTGCGTAAGGAATCACCATTTATTCAGCATCCCCCTGATCTTCTCCACCGTTAAGAAATCCGGGTTGTTCGCGGAATTATACTCAAAGTCTTCCGGTACCGGCCGGCCTTTCTCTCCCAACGGGCTGGTCCGATAATTAATGGGGGAGAAATAAGTGATTGATGGCTTGATGAGATAATAACCGGCAAACTCCAGGGTTAAATGGGCCAGATCCGCCGGGCACATCACCTCATGGAGCTTCTCGCCGGGACGGATCCCGATCTCTTTTATACGAATGCCGGGGGCCATGGCCTCCGCCAGGTCCACTATACGCAGGGAGGGAATTTTGGGGACGAAGATCTCCCCTCCTTGCATCAGCCGGAAGCTTTTGAGGACAAACTCTACCGCCTCCTCAGTGCTGAACCAGAACCGGGTCATCCGCCGGTCGGTCACCGGGAGTTCGGTGGCCCCTTCGGCCAGGAGTTTTCGATAGAACGGCAAAATGGAGCCCCGGGAACCGGCCACGTTCCCGTAGCGGACCACGGCAAAAGAAGTACGGTGGCCGCCGGCGATGTTGTTGGCTGCCACAAAGAGCTTGTCCGAGACCAGTTTGGTGGCGCCGTAGAGGTTCACCGGGTTGACGCTTTTGTCCGTGGAGAGGGCGATCACCTTTTCCACTTCGTTCTCAAGGGCGGCATGGATCACATTATCCGACCCATTGATGTTGGTCTTGATGAATTCCATGGGATTATATTCCGCTGCAGGGACCTGCTTCAAAGCGGCGGCATGGATCACATAGTCCACCTTCCACATGGCCTGCCGCAGGCGGTTCAGGTCCCGGATGTCCCCAAGAAAATAGCGCATTTCCGGCCCGTTAAACTCCTGCTGCATCTCAAATTGCTTGTACTCGTCCCGGGAGAAGACAATCAGTCTTTTCGGTTTGTATTTGGCCAGAATCATCTGTACGCATTTCCGGCCGAAACTGCCGGTCCCGCCGGTGATTAAGATGGACTTGCCATTAAACACCCTTTTCCCTCCTTACCGGGTCCTCTTACCCGTTCGATCCGGTTCCCGTGGCTTCTCACTCCGCGCCAGCGCTTACCGCCCGCAGTTGCCGGTCGTAAAGGGGTTCCAAATTCTCCAGTTCCCGCCGGAAACCATCGATTACCCGGCCGTATTCCTCATGGATCATCCGGGCTTTAACCACTGGATCCGGTTCAAACCGGATCGCCTGGTTTTTCCGGCCCAGCATCTCCAGTTCCACCCGCATCATCGGTTTTAAAAACACCTGGTAGAACTGGTTCTTAATCAGTTTTTTCAAGTCCTTGTCGAATTTGCGAAAAACCTGTTCCAGCCGGACGGTGTCCTTGCCCGGCGCCAACTCCTCAAGCAGCCGGAAGTTTTCTTCAAACTCCCGGAGGAGCCCTTTCACCTCCACCAGTTCGCCGTTCATCCGCGCCACTTGCCGCCGGAGATAACCCCGGTCGTAAGCAGCGACGGTTTGGGCGGCGCGCACCCAATCCTTCTCAACCACGGGAGCGGTCAGGCGTTCTCTGATCACCTGTTCCAGGGGTTGAAATGGGGCGCCCTTGATCTTCGCCCCGCCTTTGGTGGTGTTAATGAACTCCCGGCCCGGGTAAAGGCCGATGAAATACTCCATATTCAGGCGCATCATCTTCAGTCCCTCACTGGTATAAACCTGCCCGCCGTAAACATCTTCTACCAGAATGGCGGCTTCCCGTTTTTTCTCGGTCAACTTCGGGTTGTAATAGGGGATACCCTCCGCGTAAACCAGGCCGTCCTTGTAAGCCAGGTTTTGCCCAACAAAGATGACCGGTTCCGCCCCGAGCTTTGCCAGGAGCTGCAAAGTGACAATGGCGATGGTGGGGGCATCTTGAATTATCCCGGGTTCTTCGCCATTGGCAAACCGCAGGAAGAAGCGGGCCACCGTATCCTGGTCCATAATCATGTGCAGCATCGGCCCGGGGTAATCTGGGAAAATATCCGGCCCCACGCTGCTGCCGAAGATCAAGGGGATGGTGGTGATTTCTTCTTCAATCACCTTCTTGAAGACAAAGATATTCTTATTCGGATCATAGGTACAGGCCGCATCCGGATGAATCCCCGCATTCAGCAGGGGGTTAATCCCCGAGCCAACGGAAAAGATATACGCCAGGCCGTTTTCTTTGATGTAACGGATGTTCTCGATCTCTTCATGGACCGAAGGCCCGGCGGCCACAATCAAGGCGGGTCTCCCGCGAAAATATTCCATAACCGCCGGGTCAAGTATGTTTGGGGATCTCAGCAAATGTTGGAAGTTGGCAAGGCTGTTAAGGGTCCATTTCTTCTCATACGCGTAAGCGGTGCGCAGCGTGGTTCTGGACTCGGCCAGGACATTCCGGAAGACGGCGGCAAACTCTTTAAACTCTTCCAGGAAAAGCCTTTCGTAGGCGGGCAAAGCAATAAAAAGCGTCTCCCCCTGGAGGCGTGCGG
>LSQX01062064.1_pt1 | contig 15176 bp, 11 predicted proteins | sample 654561 | NCBI WGS metagenome assembly LSQX01 (sample SAMN04489861, study PRJNA283612) | anaerobic digester metagenome | isolation source: 4 biogas reactors fed with cattle manure at either 37C or 55C with and... | place: Denmark: Kongens Lyngby | collected 2014 | reverse complement strand
CTGAATATGATAAAGTGGGCGATGAGATTTACCGACTGCGTGACGAAAAACAGAAAGTACAGCTCGAGATCATTGGGCGGGACGAACTGAAAAAACGCATTGACGATATGGGCGATTTCTTAATGGGACAGCCCACAACAATAACTGAATATGATGAGTCCCTCGTCCGGCGGCTAATTGAAAAAGTCATTGTCTACGAGGACAAATTCACTGTGGAATTCAAATCCCGCGTGACTGTTGATGTTGAAGAATGAAATCTAAAAAAGCAAGGCACTCTGCCGAAATTAGGCTCGGCCTGTGTAGAGTGCCTTCCTCGTTATTGCCAGGCTCAAAGATAAACTGAATTTTATAAATCAACTTTACGCCACTTCAAATTTAAGGCTTTAATATAATTACCCTCAAAATTCATATCTTCCTTTTCTAAAGTATCATCAGCCCAGAAAATTCATTCATCATTAACAATTAAACTTCCTCCATATATTTCACGAGAATAGTTTTCTTGCGGCGGCCTTAAATTCAATGCTATTAAGCCTTCAAAACACAACTCAACAATTCCATACCATCCCGAATTATCAAATGTTACCGTTAGTGTTTTTTGACCAGAGTGACTTTCCTCATACTGCATTTTTTCCATTGTTGAATCATGAAAACCTACAAAATCGTGCAGTAAAGAATTTGCATCTTCTTGTGATTCGATATATGTCCAAGAATTAATATCATGTGGTTTTCGTATATGGATATTAGAGTTCTCTTTGGGAATCCTTTTTTCTGTTATTATCCGAAGCAGAAAATCAAAGTCTTGGAATACTTCATCATAGCCGTCAAAAACATTAATAGAATCAACGTATCCATGCTCTTTGCAATAATGTTTGAATTTCAGCAAATATACTTTCTCATAGGTCACCCAATCATCTCGATTGGAATTGATTACTTCATACAGCGGCGATAATTTCTTGCCATCTTTATCGAGATAATCTATTAACTCAAAGGAGTTAGTACTTGGATTAAATAAAATAGCTTGCTCGTAATAACCTGTATTGATTTTTCCATAAACTATAGACTTATAATATGTCCGATTATCTTTATCATACACACGCACAAACATTATCTTTACTCCTTATATCACGATTCATCATTGCTTTCATAATATTTAAACATCTTTTCATATAGTTCTCGTGTTTGCTTTTCATCTCCCCAAGATAATGGATCATCCGCATAGCATAAAGTCCAAAAGGGTTCTATACTTTTAGACAAAAGGTTCCATACGGAATATGCTTTCGTAGCAAAACTATTGATATCCATTTCTTTATATACTGCCTCAAGTTCGTCAATCAAAGATCTACCGAACACATCATAATCAATTTCTGTTTCTCTTGAACAATCCAAAATAGTATCAATTGTTTTCTCAGTATTTGTCGAGCACCACTGCAATTCTAATAGCAAGTCATTGTCAGTGTATTGTAAAAAAATATCGTTAAGATACCCATTATATTTATCAAGTGTAATAAGCTCACACTTCAGTAGTATTGCATAAGATAGCAATCTTTCAACCATAAGCTCACCTCATATAATAAGTGTTACCATTCGTTAATAGCAAATAAAGTTGCAAGTCGAACTTGTTTTAGCAATTCACCAGACAGAATCTCGAATTCTTTATCCATTCCTTTTTCGTGTGCCATATAAGGAGGGCTGTCATTCCAAGAACCCATTGCACCAAAAACATCGGCAGTACTAGCCGCCTCAAAAAGATGAAGGTTTTCTTTTGGAATTTCTGGGAGAGGCATATGAAATGCAGTGTCCGTAAAATCTGGCGAGCCCAACAGAATATCAAGAGCCTTTTGAAATACCGCGGCATAACCATCACAATCAATTTTCAGGGCTAATTCTTTTATTTCTGACAAGACAGATTTGAAGCTATTAATATTATTTTCAAAATGTGGCTTCCCCGAAGGTGCATCCTTCCACTCCTGTTCTGTATAAAGAATATTCCATACATTTTGAGCAGAATCAAAGTCCCACTGTTCACAGAAGAAAGTAACTCTGTTCCCTTCATAGAAACATACAATAGAGCTTTGTGTTGTATTTGAAAAGCCAAGAATATTACGATCCTTAACTGAAACTGGAGCAAGGAATTTAACATCTTGCAGGCCCTTCTTTAAGCAATTATCAAACCATTCTTGTACATTTGCCGCTATGTATTTTTTTGTACTAAAAAATTTCCTTTCCAGCAGAAACTGAAATTCAATTCTGTTTTCATACTTAAGCGGAGTATACCTTATTACTGATTTCTCTTTTAATGCTTTTTTTGCAGCTGCTGTAATGCAGCAAATTTGATACATTTGCCCGTTCATTATTTATCTATCCTTTATCAAAATTCAAATCAAAAGCAGAACAATTACCAATTTACCATCTGCATAAACAGTTCGTTATATATATTTAAACTGCTCTCTCAACCATGAAAAATCCAAAAAACATCTAAATCGACCACTCGTTAACCCATGTTATCTAACCTGACCACTCGTCAAACACTGGCATCTAAATCGCTCTGTCACGTTCAAAATCATGCCTTTGGACTTATTTTCACGAACCGATATTTTCATGATTTTCACATATCAGATTTCTGCTTTCAAATCTCAAAATGCCCTTATTTACTGGACTTTTTACACACTCACTTTTCAACCCTCGTTATCAATACAACCGTCTCAACGTGCTCTGTCCCCGGAAACATATCCACCGGCTGAACCGAATCAACAGTATATCCGCCCCCTGCAAGCACCTTCAAGTCCCGTGCAAGCGTTTCCGGATTGCAAGAAATATATGCGATTTTTGTCGGCTGACAATCTATTATGGCGTTGATAACAGATTCGTCGCAGCCCTTGCGTGGCGGGTCAATCACTATTACATCTGGCATTATCTGCTCTTTTGCAAGTCGGGGTAGGGCAGTTTCCGCTTCTGTTGAGATGAATTCTGCGTTTGTAAGCAAATTGCTTTGCGCGTTTCTCCTCGCATCCAATACTGCTTCGTTTACTGATTCGATTCCAATAACCTTCTTTGCGTGTTGTGCCAATAATAAAGAAATAGTGCCGATTCCGCAATAAAGGTCAAAGACCAGCTCATTCCCTGAAAGTTTTAATCCGTCTATTACGAGTGAATATAGCTTTTCTGTTTGAGAATGATTCACTTGTAAAAATGATTGCACAGCGACTTTAAATTTCAAACCGCAAATTGATTCTTCTATGCTGATTTCACCATGAAGCGTTTTGAACCTTTCGCCCATAATTACATTCGTCTTTTCATTATTGATATTATGCACTATTCCAACTAAGCTCGGCAGGCTTTTCTTCATATACTCAATGAACTCCGTCTCGTAGGGTAGGGGACCATTCGTAACGATTATTACAAGAACATCACCGCTTTGAGTAGTTCTAACTACCAGATGCCGCAAGATTCCGCTATGCGTTTGTTCGTCATAAGCCGATATGCCCTGCTTGTTTGCGAAATCGCATGTGGCGTTCATAGCATCAAGCGCTAAGGAATTTTGAATCGTACAATCCTTAATGGGTATTAGCCTATGACTTCTTGCAGCAAAAAGCCCAGCAATAACCTTGCCATCAGCGTTCGCAAAAGGAAAGCTCGCTTTGTTTCGATATCGAGTGTTGGGAACAGATCCAATCGTATCTTTCATATCGAATGTACCAGCTTCAAAACCGCCAATTCTCGTTATAGCAACAAAAACTCGTTTAGTTTTGAATCTCAGTTGCTCGGAATATTCTATATGTTGTAAATCACAACCGCCACATTCGTAAAAGTGAGAGCAGGCAGGTTCAATTCTGTGTTCGGATTTCGTGTGAATCTCTTTTAGTTTAGCGATTGCGTGATTCTTGTTCACCTTTATTACGTGCGCAGATACTTCCTCGGAGGGTAGGGCGTATGGCACGAAAACCGTAAAGCCTTCATATCGTCCGATTCCTTGACCTTCGGAGTTAAGCGCTGTAATCTCAAGCGTTATAGTTTCGTTTTTCTCAACGGGAGCCTTTATTTTGTTTTTCATTTATTCCTCACATTCTTTTTGAACGAGCTTAACGTTTTCGTTCCCAAGCATAGCAGCAAGCTCGTTCAAAAGCTGCGGTGATGGTGTAACATACATGCTTTTTTTAACAAGCTGCTGTTTCTTGGTCTCTTGATTATATAACACAATAGGTACATATCCAAAGTGTTTTTTTAGAACTCCCATTACAGTGTACTCTTGCGAGCGATTTCCATGATAGAAGCGCAGGAATAGCTTATTTTCTTTTGAAAAATCGCCCTGTACCTTTGCAACATCTTCAACTATAATTGCGTTTTGTCGCTCTTCGCTTAACGAAACCTTTCCTCTAATCAAAACAACCTCATCGTTGATTAGCTTGCTCATATTATGAATGTAAACCGCAGAGAAAGCCAAGAACTCCACATTGCCCGTTAAGTCCTCAAGCACACCTGAAAGCATCATGTTCCCAGACTTCGTCTTGCGCTTTTTAGTAGATTTGATGATGCCGCATATAGTTATTATATCACCGTCATTTAGCTCTTGCGTTGTGTCTTCGGATTCCTCGTTTTTCTTTGCAAACATTGAAGCTGTTGCAGACATATTCTTTATTACCAATGGATAATCGTTTAGCGGATGCTTTGTAAGGTACATTTCAAGCACCTCTTTTTCCATCGCTGATAAAGTTTTTTCATCGTACTCAGCAATATCAGGAATTTTTATAGCGTTATGAGTTGCATCTTGACTACTAAACAAATCAAATAATAATATCTGACCGCCTTTGCGCTTTTCTTCCTCCATCGAATTTTGGTCGATAAATTGCTCATAAACCGCAAGAAGTTGAGAACGCTTTAATCCTAACGATTCAAACGCACCTGCCTTTATCAAAGATGCTACCATTCGTTTGTTCATTCCGCATGAACGCTTTATGAAATCGTCAAATGACTTGAAAAGCCCATTCTGTTTGCGCTCGTCAATTATTTGCTCTAATGCTCCTAGTCCCACATTCTTGATTGCAAGCATACCTATTCTAATCTCATCACCTTGAGTTGTGAATTTCGCCTCTGAATAGTTTATATCTGGCGGTAATACTTTAATGCCCTTTGCCTTTAACTGATAAACATATTCAGCAACCTTTTCTGTGCCGCCTAAAAAGCTATTGATATTCGCTGTCATGAACTCAAGAGGGTAGTAATACTTCAAATATGCTGTTTTGTAAGCTACTACAGCGTAAGCGGCGGCGTGAGACTTATTGAAAGCATACGAAGCAAAGTGCATCATATCATCAAAAATGCGTTCTGCAAGCTGTTTATCAACTCCATTCCGCAAAGCACCAGGAACTTTTACAACTCCATCTTCTTCAATTCCGTAAATGAAGTTGTGGCGTTCTTTTTCCATTACTTCATGATTCTTCTTGGACATTGCTCTGCGAATCAGGTCGCTACGCCCCATGGAATAGCCTGCTAAATCACGCACTATCTGCATAACCTGCTCTTGATAAACCATTACGCCATAAGTAGGTTCTAAAATCTTTTTTAGAGCCTCATTTGGATACACGATATTATTTTTGTTGTTTTTGCCTGCCAAGAACTCGGGTATTCTCTCCATAGGTCCCGGCCTATAAAGTGAAATCCCGGCTATAATATCTTCAAGGCCTTCAGGCTTTAATTGGGTCATTAACTGACGCATTCCCGACGACTCAAGCTGAAACACAGCTTCGGTTTCTCCTCTAGAAATCATATCATAAACATTCTTGTCATCGTAGGTAATATGGTCGATATCGGGGACTTCCTTGCCGTTTGCTTCGATTAATTCAAGTGCATATCTTATAACTGTGAGGGTTCGCAGGCCCAAGAAGTCCATTTTAAGCAATCCCATTTTTTCAACCGTTTGCATAGGGAATTGAGTGCTTAATACACCTTTAGTTACATGAAGAGGAACATACTCGGTTAGCGGCTCTGGTGAAATCACAACGCCTGCCGCATGAGTAGAAGCATGACGCTGCAAGCCCTCGAGCTTTTGGGCGTACTCAATGATTTTTGCCGCATCCTTATCGGTATCGATAAACAGTTCTAACTCTGGGTTCTTCTCAATTGCGCCTTCAATTGTAATGTTAAGGTCATTAGGAATCATTCCGGAGAGTTTATCGTTATAATCGGGAGGCATTCGCATAGCTCGTCCAACATCTTTTATGGCTTGTTTGGCTTTCATAGTGCCAAATGTTGCGATTTGGGAAACATGGTCAGCACCGTATTTTCGGCTAACATAATCGATAACCTCTTGACGACGCTCATAGCAAATATCAACGTCAATATCAGGCATAGAAATACGCTCGGGGTTCAGCATACGCTCAAACAAAAGATTGTACTTCAATGGATCAACATCAGTTATATGCAGGCAATATGCAACCAAACTACCTACACCGCTACCACGACCCGGTCCTATCATTATCTTGTTTCTGCGAGCGAAGTCTATGAAATCGTGTACAATCAAAAAGTAGTCGACAAAGCCCATCTTAGTGATAACGGATATCTCGTATTTCAAGCGTTCGACTGCTTCCTTATTACTCGCCATGCCTCTTTTCTCTAAACCCGAGAAGCAAAGGCTTTCGAAATATTTATCGTTTGGTGAACCGTCTGGTGTTTCAAAGCTGGGCATGTGGCGAGTAGAAAAATCCATTGACACATCACACTTATTCGCAATTTCAATCGAGTTATCTATTGCATCGGGGTACTCACTAAATAGCGTACGCATTTCCGATTCAGATTTGAGGTAAAACTCATCAGAATTCATGCGCATTCTGTTCTCATCATCAAAATATGAGATTGTTTGAACGCAAAGCAATATGTCTTGATACTTTGCATCGGCTTTTTCAACATAGTGAATATCATTAGATGCAATTAGCTTTATATCCAACTCTCTAGCCAAACTAACAAGCTGTGGCAAGACTGCTAACTGCTCTGCCATACCATGATTTTGTATTTCAATATAAAAGTCATCGCCAAAAATCTTTTTGAGGCGAATAGCCAATGCCTTTGCATCTTCATATTGATTGTTTAACAAATAGGTAGGAATATCACCTGCTAAACAAGCGGATTGACAAATAAGTCCCTCTGAATACTCCTCTAACAAATCATAATCAATTCTGGGTTTGTAGTAAAAGCCTTTTGTGAAAGCAATACTGCTCAACTTCATCAGATTTTTAAGACCAATATTGTTTTTTGCAAGTAAAATAAGGTGTGAGTATTCTCTAACCCCATCGTTATTCTCCATGGATTTAGGAGCGACATAGGTTTCGATTCCGATTAGTGGCTTAATGCCTTGCTTTTTGCATTCCTCGTAAAAGTCAACTATTCCGTACAATACGCCATGGTCGGTAATTGCGATTGCAGGCATACCGAGTTCTTTGGCAGCAGATACAAGCTCTGTTATTCTCGAAGCACCGTCAAGTAAGCTATATTGTGTATGAACATGAGTATGAACAAAAGCCATATTAACCTCCCTTTTCTTCCTGTATTTCTTTAGCTATATCAATAATTTTGCGTAACCTATGATGCAAACCTGACCTACCTAAGCCGAGAATATCCGCTAATTCTGATAATGTTGCATCGGGGTACATTATGCGGGTTCTCGCAGTTAACGCCAAATGCTCTGGTAGGTTCTCGACATTATCCAATACAAGCTGCATAGCCTCTATTTGAATAGCAGATGCCGCAGCGGATTTTTGAATGTTAGCAACATCGCAATTCCTTGTTCTATTAGCGTAGTTTCGTACATCTCTATATAGCTTTACATTTTCAAGCTCGCAGGTGGATTCGGAAGCACCTATTATTTTCAAGAAATCGGAAATCTCTGTACTGTCTTTAATATAAGCGATATGAGAATCCTTTCTACTGGTTGCTTTTACATTTACATCGAACATAGCACAGTATTCGATTATTCGCTCTACGAAGTCTTTTGAGCGACAAACAAGCTCTAAATGATAGGACTTGTTAGGGTTTGTAATAGAGCCGCAAGCCAAAAATACACCTCGTATATAAGTTCGCATTGCTTCCCTGTCGTCGGTTAATTGGCTGAATATTGTTTTGTCAGAGTTTAAAACGCCACTAAGTTTTAAGATATTTTCTGCATCTTCACCGTACAGAGTTAGAGTTGCATTTCTCGCGACGCTTCCAAAATTGCCTTCCTGAACGATTATTTCCGACTGAACCGTATAAAACTCTGACGAAAGTTTAGCAATCAGCCGAATGACCGATAAAGACTCAGAGGTATATCTTACGCACAGTCCATGCCTTCTATTTAGTGCGATTGTACCTATAGCACCTGTGAATCCGCAAAAAAGAGCATTCTTCTGCTTCTTGCCTTTAAGGCGTAGCTTAATCAACTCTTCTTTTGTTTCGGACGAAAAGGACATATTAACCTCAAATACTATAATTGGGTAGCCATTTTTTCAAATCTCTATGAACTAATGTGCAAGGGTAGTCTGAATGTAGTCTTTGATACATGGTATTTGCTGCGAAAACTGAGCGATGTCTGCCGCCTGTGCAACCGAATGAAATCATCAATCTATGCTTGCCTTGTTCAATATACTTCGGTATTAGATTTCGCAAATTTTTCTCTATAGAATCCAGAAATTCGGCTATATAGTCGTCTTTCATAAGAAAATCTATGATTTCTTTATCCAAACCAGAAAGATTCCTAATATTAGGCTCATAATATGGGTTAGTCAAGAAACGCATATCATAAGTGATGTCGGTTTCAAGCGGAACGCCGTTTTTGTAACCGAAGCTCTGAAAAACTAACGAAAACGGAATCAATGCCTTTATTCCCTCAAGACCTGAAAGCTCGTGCTTTAAGTCATTCGGCTTTAAATTACTCGTATCTATTATGTAATTGGCACATTCACGCAAAGGCATTAGAAATTCTCGTTCTGCGGCAATTCCCGAATCAATATGTTCGGAAAGAGGGTGCCTTCTTCTCGTTTCGTTATATCGTCTTTCTATGATTTCATTTTTGCTATCGAGATAAAGTATTTCATATCGGCAGGGTAGGGAGTCGAAAATGGGGAAGAACTCATCAGAGCTACTTGCAAGCAGAGATTCACGCGCATCGATAACCACCGCTACACGCTCAATAGCTGGTGTACGTACTGAACAGATTTTTACCAAATCATTCAATAGTGCCGCAGGAAGGTTGTCCACACAATAAAAACCGCCATCGGCTAATGCAGCCAATGCACAAGATTTGCCTGCACCAGATAAACCTGTAACGATTAACAGGTACATTTTTACCTCCTACATTCTCAAAATTCTCCAAGTAGTTTAAGCTCTTCTTCAAGCATTATTCCACTATTATTATATACTCTTTGTTTAATTGTTTGTATTAGCTCCATTACATCGCTTGCTGTCGCATTCCCCGTATTTATTATGAAACCTGCATGAAGAGTGCTTACTTGCGCCCCACCGATAGAAAAGCCCTTTAATCCTGCTTCTTCAATAAGTTTACCTGCAAAGTTATTCAAAGGACGCTTGAAAACGCTACCTGCGCTAGGATATTTCAATGGTTGCTTCTCGTTTCTACGAACGGTATAGTCGTGCATTCTATCTTTTGTATGACCATCATCAGTACTTAGCTTGAATACTGCCTCTAAAACAATGCTTTTAGGGAATGCAAACTCGCTTTTACGATAGCCTAAATCACAGTCTTGAACCTTTTGAGTAAAAATTTTTCCGTCTTTTAGAATTTTTACACTATCTAGTACCTGCTTAATCTCGCCACCATAAGCACCTGCATTCATTGCCACAGCACCGCCGACAGAGCCGGGTATTCCAAATGCCCATTCAAGCCCCATTAAGCCGTTGTCAACCGTGTATTTTGCCGCTCTTGATAGCAAGCACATAGGAGAGCAGATGAAATACCCGTTCTGGATATAAAACTTTGGCTCGCTTTCTGAAAGCTGAATAATTACAGCGTTTATCCCCTTATCCGAAACAAGAAGATTTGAGCCGTTTCCGATTACATAGTAGGGTACATTAAGTTCAATACACTTGTCGATAATGCGGGTTAAATCGCTTGTGCACTCAACTGAAAAATAAACCTCTGCACAACCTCCTAAACGGAAGGTCGTATGGGCACTCATAGGTTCAAAGCGTTTTGGCTTTAGCTCTATGAGTGAATTACAAATATCATCATAAACATTGTTCTTTTTTGCACATTCCATAGTATCATTATATACATTATAGTCGAAAATGGCAACCATATTAGAATCAGGGAATTTGTTTATAGTGCATTGAATGTATTAGCATTTCGTTTAACCGATTAAAGAAAGCAATATTGCCCTCATTATCGCCAGAAATTGCCCTTAGTGCCTCTTCCTTTAGAGAATCGCTGTACCTTTTATACATGAAAGAATTAGGCACTTTCGGTTTCTGATACATTTCATAAGAATCAAGCGCTATTCCTGTTAGTGGATTGTCTTCATCAAATGGAATCCTTGTTGCGGTGTATAGGTTCATGGTTAATAGCTCGCTTTGGGCTTTTTCACTATATAAAAGATTGATAAATTCGTAAGCAAAGCCAATCTTTTCATTGCTTATATCATTACTTAGGCTTATTAGTTGTACTTGGTTAGTGTATGATGTTATTGGTTTAACTTCGCAAATAATACCCTTGCCGTTAGTGTTTAGCCTTTCCATATCACCAACTGCTCGAAAGTCAGCTAATGCCATTCCTGCGTTGTTATTAGTAAAACTCTCATAATCGCCTAATTGGCAACGCAATCCCAATATTGCTGCAATTTCATGGTTTCCACTTACCCCAAAAATGGTTTTCTTTTTTCCTGTTGCTTCAATAAATAGTTTTTCGCTGGCTTCTTGCAGCTTCTCCTTTGTTATTTCTTCATCAAAAATTAGTTGAGCTCTGTTTATTTTTTCGGTATTGAGCATTAAAGCGTAGCCCGAATAAAAGTAGGGCAGGGCGTATGTGGTACTTTCAACCTTTCCAACATCTTTTAGATAAGAGTTTAGTTCGCTTTCTTTGCTTTTTGAGAACGAATCATCATAGGGTAAAAACGAATCACAATAATCCAAACCAAGTGGGTATGAAAGCATATCCGGCTTTTCGCCCGAGGCAAGCATAGTATGGTACTCTTCAACACTCATAGGGATAACGTTAATATAAACATTATTGTACTTGTTTTCAAATTCAACAGCTCTTGTGCTTAACCAAAAGCTCGTGCTACCGCTATGCGCTTTGAATCCAATAACATGCCATACATTTATTATTCCTGCGAAACTGTATCGCCCTTTGCTTTTCCACTCGAGCAATACATTTCGATTTGAATTTTCCAGTATGTAATTCGGCGAATATACAAGGGTTAGTGCAATACATATAGTTATCAAAATCGAAAAGAAAATAGTAATTTTTTTCATCTGCTTCGCTCCATTCTTTTCCTATTCTTTATGATGCAAGACAAATATATAGTTGCAACGCCTAAAATCGATGCAGAGACTATACTCAATAGTGCAAAAAGGTTATTGGTGAATATTTTACTGTTTTCAAGTCCTCCATGAATTAGACCCGAAGTAGTAATGCTATCAGGCAATATTATCTCGCTTGCTAAATAAGCCAAAACAAATGCAAGAACAGCGCAGATGAGCTTAGAAGCTATGTACTTCTTTTGATTTAGCCTCAAAAATGACATCGATTGGGTCATAATGCACAAGCCGCTAAATGTAATCACAAAGCATATTAAGGCACAAGTTAACGAATGAGACATTCCGCTTAACTGCGAAACTGAGTAACTGCCATTAGCCATTTCAAGCACTCCAACTACTATGGATTTTAATACGTCAATCCTTAACCCAAGTAGCGCAAGTGGCTTCAATATTAAATCCAACAAACCTGCTTTATTTATAACTTCGGTGAAAACCATGAAGAAAATAATCGTTCCGCCGATTTTAAGAATAGAAACACCGCTCGCTAATATCGAGTCAATAAGTATTTTTGAGCTATCGGGCTTATTTCTTGGTTTGCTTATAGACTGCATGCATTTATTGATTCTATTTTTGTTTCGGAACAAATACGCTGTTAATAAAATTATGCTACTAAGATAATGTCCAATCATAATCGGAATAGCGTATTGAATTGAGCCTAACATTGCAAACGATACTGTTCCGATAATGAAAGTTGGGCTTACCATATTGCATAATGCGGTGAGTGTCGAAGTAGTGCCATCATCGAGCTTGTATCGCTCATTGATATTAGACATAAGCCTTGCACCTGATGGAGCTCCTGAAATTGCAGAGGCGAAAAACAAGACGAATATGCTAACTAATGGACTTGCTTTGCTACTTTCGAATATTCCATTCTTTTGCATAATAGATGTGCAAATAAAAAACGGAAATAACGCAGGCATAACTGCAGTTAGCCAAATTTCAAAAGCCTTCGTTGCTGCTAACATGGCAGTTTTGTTATAAGCGATTAAAAGAACACAAACAATAATACAGGCAACATTTATTATCGTGGTGTTTATGCTTGTAGTGTCAAACTTAGTTTTTGTTACTGCTAACCTCATAGCATAATATATGCTGCTATCTATAATATTTGCATAAAAAAGCGTGCTTATTGCTAAGCACGCTCAAAACTATAAGAACTTTATAGCCTATGGCGTATGCTTGTTAAGTTTGCAAAATTGCCTGGTTTGAAAATGTTTACAAAAACATCCACATTATTAGTCAAAGGTAAATCAGCCTTGCCCTCATCTTTGTAAGACTCTACGGGGATAATCTCGCTCGCATCTGTAATCGCAGTTATCTTAACAAAATACTCAATCCCATCGCTCGCAAGAATGTAAACTGTATAAGTGCCAGGAGTCTTTACAACGAAGCTAAACCTCGGAACAAAGAACATGCCTTCAGCTACCATATCCGCAAGGTTATCATATTGACCTAACGCAAAACCCATGCGCATAACATTAGTTGTATCTCCATCAAGGCTAACAATGTTATTGCTCAACACAACATGGGGTATTGGTAATGCGATTACATTTGCGGTCAAAAAGTATTCGTAGCCGTCGTTCATAAACAGATAAGCAGTATAAACACCAGCTTCATCTACAGTAAAATGTTTTGCAGAAGAGGCGTATTGAATACCGTTTTGGGTCATCTCAGCAAAAGTTGAATACTCTCCCTTTGCAATGCCAAAGATTACAACCTTATCCGCATTTTCATCAGCGAAAATTGTCAAGCCCTCAACACGAATTGTGGGGATTATGTTCTGAACATATTCAGCGAAAATATCGAGGTCAGCAAGAATTATAGAGAAATCCTCACTCCAGCCAGTAAATGTATAGCCCTCTCTAAAGGGATTATCGGGGGCTGCCGCACCTTCTCCATGTAATACTGATTGAGAAGAAATAATCGTTCCGTCAAAATCAATAAACCTAACAGAATGGAAAATCTGCAATTCCGTAACGGTAACCTGGATTGTATCGGTTAGTCCGTTAACGGTTTTTGCTGTAATAGTAGCTGTTCCAAGTGCTTCAGCCTTTGCAATACCATTTGAAACACTAACTATATTGCTATTGCTTGATAAGTAAGCAATGTAAGGTTGTGCGCCAGTAGGCAGAATTGAAGCATTAAGTGTTTGGCTTGAATCAATCTGAAGCTCAAATGAGCCGTTAGTAATTTCAATACTTTCTGGGTCATGAATCACTTTATTGTTCTTTACTCCTACATATATTAGGTCGTTACCAGCATCTTGAGGAACGGAATAAATACCATTTGTAGGTCTTATTACGACAGCGCCACCAGAGTAAACGGTCTGCTTTGAGGTAATGTTCATCTTGCCTATAGCATTAAAAGCAGATTCTCCATTGAAACCATATATGCCTGTAGTTTCCTTTGCAACTAATGCAACCCTAAAGCTAAAGTTAATTTCGTCTAAGGTCAATCCATTTAATGCAGAGCCTTGAACAGCTTTGCCTACTGCTACGGCGGCAGTATCACCGTCTGCAACAAAATCGATTATTCTCTTAAAAACAGTATAGTCGCCTGTATGAACTCTTAAATATTGACCAAACAAACAGGCTATTGCGTAAGCGCCAAGCGTGTTGTCGAACTCATATAAGGATTTTCCGTTGTGGTAGTTCATATATTTTTTGTCATTATATGAGCCAATGCGACCTGGGACTGCACTACCCGGATACACAAGCTCTTCAGCAGCCATAGAACTTGCTTCGTTCAACCACGAACCAGTTCTGCCAGCAGTATTGCTATAGTTTATTAGGTGTTGAAACTCATGTATAACAGTGCTAAAAGTAGCATCTATACCACCTTGGCTATAATACAAAGAAGGATATGTATCTATGTGAAGCATTGCAGCGCCGTTAATGCTAGCATACATATCCCCGCCCCAGAAGTAACCACCTACATAACCAGAGCCAATAGTAGCTCCGTCGATAATATCGTAATATAGAAGATGAACCTTTCCAGAGCCATCAACATCAGCAAAAGCGCCAAATGAATTGAGCATAAATTGGAATTTAGAGTCGAACTCGTTAGCAATAGTAGTGGGGTGGTTTGGATTGAAGCCCTCCACAGGGTCATAAGATGAGTTGGTTGGCGACCAAACATAGCAGTGAGTTCCAACCTTTGTAACCTTGAATTCAAGAGAAACCTGCGCGTTGTTGGTGATGTTAAGAACTATAAAGTTGCGTTTATCGCCTTGGTTGTATGTTGTTTTAGTTCTTTCGTTGTTTTCTGCCTGTTTTTGAATCTGAGGATACATCCAATCTGGAGTTGCAGGATGGTAATCCATTTTGAAGTTGTCAATACCCGCATACTCCTCGTTTTGCAGAGGCTTTTGCGAGAATGAGCCTGTTGAAGCGCCGCTGGTAGTTGTATAGCCAGGCTTAAAGGCAACTAAATAATCGCCATTATATTTCATCTTTTCTGTTGCGCTACCAACTGATTTTGTTTCATAGTTTTCAGCCATTAAGTAAGAAAACTTTTTATTGGTAACTGCATTGCTTGACTTAGGGATTGAAGCAAACACAAGTACCGCAAATAAGAGCGCAAATAATCTAATAATTATTTTCATTTTATTCACCTCAACAAATTTTTTATACTAATTCGATTATATTATATTTAGG
>LSQX01234916.1_pt1 | contig 15178 bp, 13 predicted proteins | sample 654561 | NCBI WGS metagenome assembly LSQX01 (sample SAMN04489861, study PRJNA283612) | anaerobic digester metagenome | isolation source: 4 biogas reactors fed with cattle manure at either 37C or 55C with and... | place: Denmark: Kongens Lyngby | collected 2014 | reverse complement strand
ATCGCGATGTCGCGGTCCTTGGGCTGAACATCATTGACAAGACGGTCACCAATGTAAATTTCACCTTCCGTAATTTCCTCAAGACCGGCGATCATACGTAGTGTCGTTGACTTGCCGCAACCGGACGGACCGACCAGAATAACGAATTCCCGATCCGCAATGTCAATGGTAAAATCACTGACCGCCAGGACGCCGCCCTCGTATCTTTTATAAACATTTTTCAGAGAAACACTAGCCATACGAAAAACCTCCCAATTGCTGTGTGCGCCTTTAGGCTTGTAACATGACTATACCACGATCGGATTTTAATAAATAGTGGCAAAATTCAACAAATGTTGGCGGCAAAATTTGGCTAAGCTTCTAAGAAAGGTCGCATCTTTCCTGAATTATCGGCTTGATTTTTTGAAAAATATTTTAAAAACAGGGTTGATTTTATTCTTGATTGGTGTTTAATTATACATTATAATGAATTATTATTTAATTTGCCTCTTGGCCGAACCGGTCGGAAAAAGGAGCGATTCGTGATGAACAAAGGTTTTCGTGTGGGGATTATCGGAGCCACGGGTTACGTCGGTGTTGAACTGGTACGCCTTTTATCCTCGCATCCGTTCTTCAAACTGACCCGGCTTGTTTCACAAAGCTATGCCGGCAAGCCTTTCTCGGAGATCTATCCGGCTTTTAACCGCGTGGTCGATACGATGTTGAGCGGCTTGGACATCGACCAGGTTGTCTCCGATTGTGATTTGGTCATCACGGCCCTGCCCCACGGGGTCTCGGCGTCGGTCGTGCCCAAGTTTCTTGAACGAGGCGTGCGTGTTCTTGATCACAGCGGCGACTTTCGTTATCGCCGGGCGGCGGTTTATGAACAAGCATACCGGCTCCGTCATCCGTGTCCGGATCTCTTGGGCGAAGCGGTCTATGGTTTGCCGGAAATATACCGGAATGAAATCGCAAAATCTCGCTTGGTGGCCAATCCGGGCTGCTATCCAACCTGTGCGCTTCTGGCGCTTAAACCGCTGTTGCAGGCAGGTGTAATCAACACCGAGGGCATTGTCGTCGATGCGGTTTCCGGTGTCAGCGGTGCCGGCCGCAAGTCCGACCTCGCCTACTCTTTTTGTGAACAGGATGCCAGCTTTAAAGCTTACGGTGTGATCGGTCATCGGCACACCAGCGAAATCGAGCAAGAAGCCGGTTTTTTGGCCGGCCTGTCGCAACCGCCGCTGGTGACCTTTACCCCTCATCTCGCCCCGATGAAAAGAGGTATGTTGGCCACGGTTTATGCGGACCTTCTTCCGGGTACCGACGCCTCAAAACTGCAGGATCTTTTTGCCCAAACCTACGAAAACGAACCTTTCATCCGCCTCTTATCCGGAGGACAATTGCCGGAAACACGCAGTGTTTTGGGCACCAATTATGCTGATATCAGCGTTTTTTCGGATGACCGTACCAACAAAGTCAAAATTATTTCGGTCCTTGATAATCTGGGAAAGGGAGCGGCCGGGCAGGCCGTGCAGGCTCTGAACCTGATGGCCGGCCTCAAGGAAACTTCCGGTCTGGAAATCCCCGGATTTGCCATCTAGAATCCATCACGGAACAACACGGAGGCTGAACATGCAAAATTTAAAAGTCAATGAAATGCAGGGAATCATCGCCAAGGCCGAAATCCTGATCGAGGCTCTGCCTTATATTCAAAGTTTCAGCGGCAAAACCGTTGTGATCAAGTACGGCGGTAATGCCATGATCGACGAAGAATTAAAGCATCGGGTGATGAATGACGTCACCTTGCTGAAATACATCGGAATCAATCCGATTTTGGTTCACGGCGGCGGTCCTGAGATCAATTCCATGCTTGACCGACTATCCATTCGTTCAAAATTTCAAAACGGCCTGCGCGTGACCGATGCCCAAACCATGACCGTGGCCCAAATGGTCCTGGCCGGCAAGACCAACAAAGAAATTGTTGCACTTTTGGGGCAAAAAGGCGCCCAAGCGATCGGAATTTGCGGTATTGACGGCCGTCTGATCGAATGCCAGCGCATCACGACCGATGAGCAGGGTCAGCCGTTGGATATCGGCTTTGTCGGCCACATTACCCGAATCAATACCAGCGTGCTGGAAACTCTGACCGCCAACGGATTTATTCCGGTTGTCGCGCCGATCGGCGTCGGCGCGGCAGGGGAGAGTTATAATATCAATGCGGATACCGTAGCCGGTGAAATCGCCGCCGCGCTCAAAGCGGAAAAACTGATGACCCTTACGGATGTGGAAGGCGTAATCATCAAAAACGAAAAAGGCGAGGACGTTGTTGTTTCCACCTTAAACGAAAAGGAAATCAACGATCTGATTGCCCGGGGCATTATCAGTGGCGGCATGATTCCCAAGGTCTTGGGTTGCTTGGATACGGTTCAGCGCGGTGTCAGGCGGGCACATATCATCGATGGGAGAATCCCGCATTGTCTGTTGCTGGAAATTTTTACCAACAAAGGAATCGGAACCATGATCACCCATGAACCGCAGACACATCAGACCCAAAACCCTTGATCGTCACAGGAGGACATCATGACCATTGACAAAACATTGCAAACCATTATTGAGCTCGACCAAAAACACTATTTGAACTGTTTCGGCACCCGACCGCCCTTGTGCATCGAGCGTGGCGAGGGGGTCTGGCTGTACGGTACGGATGGCCGGCGTTACCTCGATCTGATCGGCGGTATCGCCGTCAATGTGCTGGGGCATAATCATCCGCGCCTGGTTCGGGCGATCGCCGATCAAGCCGCGAAAGTCATTCACTGCAGCAATTATTATTATAATTCGCCGCAAACCCTTTTGGCCGCACGTCTGGCCAAGTTGACCGGATTGGACCGGGTTTTCTTTGGCAATAGCGGTGCCGAAGCCAATGAAGCTGCCATCAAGCTGGCCCGCGGTTATTTTTATAAGCAGGGACGGCCGCGACAGCAAATCGTCACCGCCCTGCAATCTTTCCACGGGCGAACACTGGCAACCGCTGCCGCCACCGGGCAACCCCAATACAGCCAACCTTTCGCGCCGTTGCCGCCGGGCTTTTCCCACGTGCCGTTCAACGATCAAAAAGCCCTTCGCGAAGCCGTCAGTGACGCAACCTGCGCTGTCATGCTGGAACCGATCCAGGGTGAAAGCGGTGTGCACCCCGCCGACCTCGAATACATTCAACTGGCCAGAACGTTGTGTGACCAAACCGGCGCTCGGCTGATTATCGATGAGATCCAGACCGGCATGGGCCGAACCGGTCGTTTTCTGGCCGGTCAGCTTTATCAGGTCAAACCGGACATCGTGACGCTGGCTAAGGGACTGGGCGGCGGTGTGCCGATCGGTGCCGTTCTGGCTGACGAAACCACATCATCCGGCTTTGTTCCCGGAGATCACGGCAGCACATTCGGCGGCAATCCTCTGGCCTGCGCCGCGGCCATGGCTGTTCTGGATGTGTACGAAGAAGAGGGCCTGATAGAAGCGGCGGCCCAACGTGGCCAACAGCTGAAGCAGGCCTTGTACGATCTGCGAAAGAAACATCCCCATATCATCCAGGCCGTCCGTGGCGCAGGCCTGATGCTGGCTTGCGAACTTGGCGAGCCTCAAGCGGCGGCGGTCAAATCCGCCATGATGGCAAGAGGCTATCTGATTGGTTCGGTCGGTACTTCCGTTCTGCGCTTGTTACCGCCACTGATCCTGCCCGAAGAAACCATCGCGCCCTTGATCGTTGATCTGGAGGCGGTCCTGAAGGAGGTCATATCCTAAGTGAAACATCTGATCAGCATCGGCGATCTGTCGCCCGAACAACTTGAGACCCTGCTGGACCTGGCCGACCGCCTCAAGGCCGTTGCCAAGGCCGGGATTCCCCATCCTCTCCTCAAAGGGAAGACCTTGGGCATGATTTTTGCCAAATCTTCCACCCGCACCCGGATCTCCTTTGAGGTCGGCATGGTTCAGCTGGGCGGCCACGCTCTGTTTTTATCCACCCAGGACATTCAATTGGGACGCGGTGAGACGGTGGCCGACACCGCCCGGGTCATGTCTCGATATCTCGATTGTCTGATGATTCGGACCTTCGACCATCAGGATGTTCTGGATCTGGCCCGTTATAGCTCCATTCCGATTATCAACGGCCTGACCGATCTGTTGCATCCCTGCCAGGCGCTGGCCGATCTGATGACCATTCGTGAACACAAAGGGCATCTGCGCGGTCTGAAACTGGCGTATCTTGGCGATGGCAACAACGTCGCCAACTCCCTGCTGCTGGCTTGTGCCAAAGCCGGAATGGATATCGCGATTGCCTCGCCGACAGGCTACACTTGTAACCCGGTCTGCATAGCCCAAGGGCGGGAGATCGCCCGGACTCAAGGCGGTTCGATTCTCCTGACCGACGACCCTTTTGCTGCTGTGGCCGGGGCCGACGCTGTTTATACCGACACTTGGGTCAGCATGGGGCAAGAAAGCGAAAAGGCGCTGCGCTTGCCGATCTTTTCACCCTATCAGGTTAATGACGCAATGATGGCTGCCGCCAAACCCGAGGCGATTTTCCTCCATTGTCTTCCGGCCTATCGGGGGCTGGAGGTAACCGAGTCGGTTATCGACGGTCCGAACTCCGTGATATTTGACGAAGCGGAAAATCGCCTGCACGCTCAAAAGGCGGTTCTGCTCACCCTGCTTGCGCCGGGCGCCGAGCTGCCATGACGCCTCAAGCAACACACATCCGACCCGCCACGGACGCCGATGCGCCCGCCTTGCTGGAACTGATCCGTATCGCGATGGCGGTCTATGCCCACAGATCCGGGATCGGAACTCTTTTGGACGCCCAACTGGAAACCTTGGACGATCTCTTGGAACATCTGCACGCCGACCACGTTCTGGTTGCCGAAAAAGAGGGCGGGCTGGTGGGAACCGTTCGACTGGTCCATCGCCCCGGCAACGATACCGCCTACTTCAGCCGCTTTGCCGTCCTGCCTTCTTTGCATCTGAACGGCGTCGGCTCCATGCTTTATCAGGCGGCCGAAGACCACCTGCGGGAGTGCGGCGTCCGGTTTATCCGTTTACACACCGCATTAACCAATCCGTTGCTGGTTTCCTTTTATCGGTCTCGGGGCTTTCGCTTGATCGAAACAAAAACCGCACGGGGATACCCGCGCGGTCTCTTTCAGAAGCAGATTCATTGATCAAAACCCATTGTGAATTGTGTTGCCGAAAAACTAGTAATCGATGTTGCCCAAAACCCCTATAATCGTAACAATAATCAGGACCAGCGCCAAAAAGCAAATGCCGATGATGTTAAGGATCTTGGCAACCTTCAGCTTGCGATCGGCCTCTTGGTAATCGGTCTCACTGGTAGCCATAATTGCGAACACCAGAGCGATCGCGCCAAGAATGCTTCCAATAAAAGCACTGCAGCAACCGCAGACGATGTTAATAATGGAAAAAACGATCTGTCCGGTTGCCGACGGCATCGGCGCGGTCTGGCCATATTTCAGGCCGCCGGTCGGAACCGCCGCCGTCTTAATGGAATCGGACCTGCCGCCCCGTGAAGGATCATAATCGGGGCGAATGTAGGCGGGATGCGGCTGCGGCGCACCGCAATTGGGGCAAAATTTGGCATTTTGATCTATCTCTTGCTGGCAATTCGTACACTGCATAACAACGACCTCCGACCAACATGAAACTTCCTGTTTTAAATTTTATGCTTTTCACCGGACAGCGTCAACCGGCATCTGCCGAATAGATTTCCACCTTGCCGGTCAAACCGACCGGCAGGGTAAAGCCGGATGCGTGAAGAATCGATGTGACCGGACTTACCTTGCCTCTCATCTGATTTTCCAATGTATTGGTCACCTCGATCCGCAATGTGTTGCGACCGGTGACGAGAAGTTCGCCGACGGGGAACCGGTAGGGCGGGCAAAGCCTGATACCTGCGTAGGTATCATTAACCCAAACCTCGACGGCTTCATTGGCCTCTTCCAGAAGCAGCACGTGCTCTTGCCCGGTTTCGGTCTGCACTTCAACGGCGGTTTCATAGCGAACGGTTCCCGAGAAGTTTGGCCGCTCGATGCTGATATCGTACAAAACGGCTGTTTCCCGGCGATTTTTAAAGTCGGGATATTCCTTTGCGGTTGCCAGCGAAATCTGCCAAGGTCCGTTGATTTCCAGCATGGGCTTGAGCATACTTAAGGGTTTGCGAACCGGCAGGTCAGATGGTATTTCTTGACCGAAGACCAAGACACAGGACTCGTAAGGCTCCAGAACCACCCGGACCTTCGATCCTTTGCCCTCCGGCCGGATCAAAGCGTGATAGAGCTTGTTTTCCTCCCCGTCGTAGAAAGCCGCCGGGCCGGCTACCGGTAGATAAATCCATGTGTCCACCCTGTCGCTGAGGGATTCATTAAAGAACATGAATGTATCGCTTCCGGTCCGGTAGTGTAAATAGCGCAGAAAAGGGAAAGGGCGATCCAAAACGATATCTCTGATGCCAAATTTGTCCAGCAGATCCGGCAACTCTGCCAGGGTCGTCACCGGGCAGAAACGCAGATTTTCCGGTAATGTCTTGCCACTGATCATGCCGTCGCTGACACCCTGCGGCAATTTGTTGATAAAAATAACCGGAAAGCCTTCGCCCATGGCCTGAACAGCAAATTCGGCAACGGTCGAATGAATATACTCGGCGGTCGGCACGATCAAGCAACGATACGTGTTTTGGTTGACAATCAGCCAGCCGTTGGAAAGACTCATTTGATAGGTTTGTCGATCACTGAAGACATCCGACGGTAAAAAATCGAAATCGATTTGGTTTTCAGCCAAGACACGGGCCGGCTTTTGCATCAACATGGTTTCGCCGGTCCATTCGCTTTCGGCATGATAAAGAATCGCCGCCGGAGCGATGGCACGGCCATCATTCAGCAGGTGGCACATACGGTTCATATAACGCATCAGGTGGCCAAAATGGCGATATTGCGGGTTGTTGCCGCGGGCATAGAAATGGGGCGGACAATCCTCGTCGGGAAATTCTTTCGGGGAAAAGGCGTGGGGCACATAGTGGTTGACACCGCGAACCAAAAAATGATCCGTCAACCACTTCATCATCCGAACACCTTCACCCCAACCGTAGGCGCCGAAAATCTCACACATGGTCCGGCCTTTTTTGATCGGATCAATATGGCCGTACGACGAACCCAATTTGCCGAGAGCAAAATGGAAGAATTCACCGTCGCCGGGCTGTAGAATCCGACGGTGGCGCAGTGTGTTTTCCATGCCGGGCAAAACCTGTCCGCCGATGTCATCAATCCCGGACATATGTTGTCCCGCTAGGCCGCGGAAAAAATGACCCAAGCTGCTGCCAAGCCGGCTGTGCTGATTGTTGTCTTCGATCAGATGACCGATGTATTCGACACCGCGCGCCGCGCACCATTCGCCGATCTGGCGGCTGAAATTCTTTTCGATCAACCGGGTCACAATGTCCATAAAGGCATAACGAACATGGGCGGCGCAAGAATCGGTCTCCGGTCCGGCAAGCCAAAGAAACGGCAAATACAGCATCCAGTTATCGCCTAGGGCATCGCGCATCAAATCCGGCATTTCGGCGCTCCAAGGAAGCGGCATCATTTTTTTCCCAATCACTTCGTCAAAATTAAAGCCGATTGTATTGCCCACCAAAGGCTCGTCGGAGAAAAACCCGGCGATGGTTTTGCCAAAATCATCGGCATAGCGGGCGTAGTGGGGTTCATAAACCGCCTCGATTTGCAATGCGCAGGATGCACGATCAAGCATATTGATGTAATTGGTGTTGCCGCCGCCGTTTCGGGTCAGATAAAGGATGAAAACACGCCAGACACCGGCCGGAACATCCCAAGTCAGCACACCATCTACGACACGGGCGGTTAAATCAAGCAATGACACGGGATCCAATTTATCACCCGGCAGAATTCGTCCGGCCACAACAGCCAAAAGATTGTCATCGGTGAAAACCAGCTGATCTTTGGGTGCACCGAAAGGTGTTGACGGTGCAAGCGCAGGCATCGGCACCGTCCGGGCCAGTGATCCGACATCAAGGCGGGCGCCGGCAAGCGGACCGGCAACATCGGTGTTTTTAAACATAAGGTATTGTTTGCGCAAATGAATGGGTTTTTCTTTCAGGATGTCATTGGCAAAGCCGGTAGGGAAGTGGGCGTCGTCCAATATCCAGACCTTCATATCGCGTTTTTGGGCCTCATCCAGAATAATATCCAGATCCCGCCACCACAAAGGCCCGGCAAAATCCGGATGCGGTCTGGCCTCAACACAAACAGCGCCGATGCCGCACGCGTCGATTTTTTCCATTTCCTCGCGCAGAATCGCCTCATCCTCGCCATGTTGCCAGAAAAACGGCAGGATATAATTGTCGCCCTGATTGTTCAACACTTCAATTAATTTCTGATTCACTCGATACACCTCCCGGATTTCGACGATTATCGAAGCGGGTCGGCGGTCGCCGCCAACCAAGTAAACGGTTCCCACGGTAAGTTGCGCAGCACAAAAAACAAAAGACTGCTGACCAAAAGCAAAACCAACATCCAGCGATGATCGCGTATCGGTGGCAGAACCGGACGGCCGACCACCGCTCGCAGCCACTCTCCCAGCAACGCATATGCCGGCAGCAACAACCAGAAGGGTGTGATCAGATTATGGGAAAGCGCCGTCAGAATTTTACCGTGAGCCAATGCGTTCAGTGCTCTGGTCGTGCCGCACCCGATGCAATCAAGCCCGGTCACCATGTTAAAAAGACAGGGGATCGGGAGAAGATTTCGGTCGGGATCATAAAAGTATACAATGGCAAAACCACCGATGACCAGTATCGGCACGCCGATGCCCACCAGCAGGCGGCGGGCGGTTTTCTCCCGAACACGGCTTTGCATGGCAATCAGCGATGCAAGAGTGGACTGACTCTTTTATAGACCAGCCCGACAATAAACGAAACGATGATGCCTTTGAACAGGTTGAACGGCACAAAGACCCATAGAATCAAGCTCTTAAGATCGCTGACCATCAGATTGCCGGCCTTGTGCGTCATGTTAATAATCGCTTCCATCGGGAAGCCCATCGCCGAGACATAAAACGGAATCATCAAAAAATAATTGATCAGGCTGGCTCCGCCCGTCATGGCAAGGGTTCCGGCCGCCATGGCAAGGTAGGCGCGGCTGCGTGTTTTGTGTCGTTGATAAATCCATCCGGCCGTACCGACAAAGAGCACACCGACAACGAAATTGGCCAGCTCGCCGACATACATGGTGCCGGATGCCGGTAAATGAGCTAAGTTTTTGATCAGCTCGATCAGGATTCCGGTCAGTGGGCCCATCGCGAAGGAGCCCAGCAGGACCGCGATCTCGCTAAAGTCAAATTTAAGAAAAGCCGGCATCAGCGGCAGGGACATCTCCAAATACATCAGGGCGATGGCGACGGCCGAAAGGATGCCGGTTTTGGCGATCCAACGAATGCGGGCGCGGTTTTTGCTGACGGTCAGATTCAAGTCGTTTTCGGTCATGGTAGATCCTTCTTTCTGCTTTTTTGTGACCGAACGAGTCGGGGTTCCATTCTTGAAAAAGAAAAGCCCCCTCCGGTACTCGGGGGCAATCAAACGTCGGCAGACGCGTCGTTTCCTTCCATCCAGACTGTACTGTCGGCCAAGGAATCTCACCTTATCAGCCTCGCCGGCCGTCAGGCCGGTCAAGAGGTTCGCGGGCTCGCCCCTCGCGGGGAATCACCGCCGGTAGGGAATCACACCCTGCCCCGGAAACATCTCGGTTCGGGCATCATTATAGCATAGCGGTTCAGGGGTTTCAACCGCGCCGGAAAGCGCGGTCGACTAGCGGTCTTCGGCCAAAATGTAGCTTTTGACCGTGGCCAAACCTTTTGCCGTCACATAGGCCCGCGGAACGCGCCGCCCGATCAGGCAGGTCATTTCGTAATTGATGGTTCCCATCCAAGAGGCCAGCTCATCAACCGAGATGCCGGATTTGTTGCCGCCATTGATTTGTTCACCGAATAAAACAACCTCTTCGCCGACGGCGACCCTCGGCGGCGGCAATTGGGTCGCATCCACCATGCAGGTGTCCATGCAAATGCGTCCGATTACCGGCAGGCGGCGACCCCGGAGCAAGACACTGGCTTTTCCGGTCAGGCGACGGGAATACCCATCGGCATAACCGATCGGAATCGTAACAATCTGACTCTCTCGGGAAGTAACAAAAGATCTCCCATAGCTGATCGGGTATCCCGGAGGCAGATCTTTGGTCAGAATAACACCGGATTTCAGGGTCATGGCAGGTTTTAGATCGGTCCAAGCATCGGGGCAGCCGGTTGGAACCATGCCAAACAAAATCAATCCGGGGCGGACCAGATCCAGATGCATAGCCGGAAAACGCATGGTCGCGGCACTGTTGCAGACGTGCTTGATTGGAATTTGAATGCCGATCCGTTCCAGCTCGCGACAGATGGCGTTGAATTGTTCAAACTGTTCGAAAACAAAGGTTGTGTCCTCTTCGTCGGCGGTTGCGAAATGCGTATAAATGCCTTCAATGATGATCCGGGGCAACCTGCCGATCCATGTAATATCTTTGACGGCGCCATAGCCGGCCAGAAAACCGACCCGTCCCATTCCGGTATCGACCTTGATATGAATACGCGCATCGCAGTTCAGTTGCACGGCTGCATCGGAAAGCGCCTGTGCCAGATCCCGACTGTAAACGGTCTGGGTTATCTGGTTGCTGAGTATTTCCGGTGCCCGGCCGGAATCGGTATAGCTGAGAACCAGAATCGGAACGCCCACGCCGGCTTGGCGCAATTGAACGGCCTCGTCCAACATGGATACAGCCAGGCGGGTAACACCGTTTTCCAGCATGACCGGAATGGTCTGCTCCACGCCATGACCATAGGCGTCGGCTTTGACCACGGCCATGACCTCCGCGCTGCGATGAACCGAGCGGCGGATCCGCCGGACATTCCAAGCAATATGATCGAGATTGATTTCCGCCCAAGATCGATTTAGGTACTCATGATGTGTCATCTGTTTATCCTTTCACGAAGGCTCCCAGCCAACTTGTCGCAAAGCATCTCCCATTGCGTCGATCACATCGCCCGCCAGAATGGTGCGATGACCCATGCGCGAGGCCACCAGATCAGCCGCCAGACCATGCAGGTAAACCGCAGCAACCGCGGCCGCCTCAGCGGTCGCCATCCCCTGCGCCAGCAAACCGGCGATCAGGCCGGCCAGAACATCTCCGCTGCCACCTTTGGCCAGACCATGATTGCCTGTCGGATTAATCCAGGCCGTTCCGCCGGGCTCTGCGACAACCGTCGCCGCACCTTTAAGCACAACCACCGCCGAACAGGCCGCTGACAGCACGCGCGCCGCCTCCTGACGGTCGTTCAGGCAGCAGTCCGGGAGCAGTCGGCGGAATTCACCGGGATGGGGCGTGAGAATCCCGGGGGCAAGACCCCTTGCCGTTCGCCGGCGCAACAAGTCGAAATAATGGTCCGGGTCTCCGGCCATTTGATTCAGGGCATCGGCATCCAGAACCACCTGTCCGGCTTCGGAAATCACCTGCGGTAGGACCGCCCGAAGCCATTCCGATTGACCGGCTCCCATACCGGCCACAACCGCCGACGCAGAACGGAGAAGCGTTTCCATTTGCGAAAAAAGGGCGGCCGGTTGCTGGGACAGCGTGTGCAGCAAACATTCCGGCCGCGCCGCCAAAACCGTGGCGGCAACCATCTCGGGAACAGCAACCTCCACAAGACCGGCTCCGGACCGGGCGGCGGCGGTGGCCGCCAACAAAACCGCGCCGGGCATGCCGGGGGAACCACCAAGGACCAGAACACGGCCAAAGTTCCCTTTGTGGCTGTCGGCAGCGCGCTCCGGCCGGACAGCCCGGACATCATCAACATCCGTTTGATACGTTCGTCCGACACCGCCCTTTACCCCGGTTGTCTCCGGCAGGTCGTCGATCCAGGACTTCGGCACGCCGATGGGTTCGACCAGGACACGGCCGGCAAAAAAACGGCCGGGCGCACCGCACAGGCCAATTTTGCTGTGGAAAAAAGTGACGGTCACATCGGCACAAAAAGCCGCGTCGGCAGCATGACCACTGTCGGCGTCCACACCGCTGGGGATATCGATTGCAAGCACCAAAACACCGCGCCGCCTAGCAGCAGCGGTCAGCAAAGAGGCCTGCCGCACCGATTCGGGAAGAGGGCGATCGGCACGAAAACCCGTGCCAAAAATTCCATCGATAATCAAGGCGCCGGTTTCCAGTCGGTCGAAATCATCCGGGGTTAACGGTTTGATCTCATGTCCCAGACCAAGATAGGCCTGTCTGTTGGCTTCGACCTCGTAAGAGCGCAGCGCATCCGGAAAAAGCTCCCGACATATCACACGATACCCGGCGGCAGCCAGCAACCGTGCGCTGGCAAAGGCATCACCGCCGTTGTTTCCCTTGCCCGCCAAAACAAGCACCGTGGCAGCAGCCTCCACCATTTCCCGGCCTCTTTTAACCACGGCCGCAGCGGCATGCTCCATCAGAACCAGCAGCGGCAAGCCGGTCCGTTGTTGCCACAGACGATCGATGGCCTGTTGCTCAAAGCGGCCGATCACACGCATATTTTCGCCTCCCTGTGCCAACCCCTGTACATCGGCTTTCCTACATTATAAACGAAAACACGGCAAAAGGGCCGCCTTTCCGGACAGCCCTTGAGATCAATGATATCAAGATAATTATTATATGTACTTTTCCAGCGCTGCGGCCAGTTCGGCATAAGGCCGGGCGCCAACCAGTTTTTCCATAACCTTGCCGGATTTGAGAATATAGAGGGTGGGTATGCTCATAACTTTAAATTGCTCGGCAAGATCCGACTCCTCGTCGACATTGATCTTGCCCACCACCGCGCGCCCTTTGAAATCTTGCGCCAATTTATCAACCGTAGGGGCAACCATGCGGCATGGTCCGCACCAGACAGCCCAGAAGTCAAGCAAAACCGGTTTGTCGCTTTTCATCACAAGTTCATCAAAATTATCCGATTTAATCGTCAAAGTCATTCCAATTCCTCCTGTCGAAACCGCAATTTTCCGTTGCGAATTTTATTAGATATCGAACCGAGAATAACATCTTTTCACGAATTTTTCAGTAACTAAAGTTACATTGCCAAGACCGGTTGTGTTCTACATGGTCGTCAGGTCAAAGGGTGTCTCTTGATAGACATAATAGTTCAGCCAGTTGGCGAACAAAAGGTAGGCCGAGCTCCGCCAGCGAACAACAGGCGGCCGGTTAGGGTCATCGTCCGGAAAGTAGCCTTGCGGCGGATCAATGGACAGCCCCCGTTCCCGATCCCGATGGTATTCTTCCAGCAAGGTCAAGGGATCATACTCCGAGTGGCCGGTCAGAAAAATTTGACGGCCCGACATGTTGGAAATCGCATATACGCCGGTTTCTTCCGATTCCGATAAGATTCTCAACTCGGGGACCTTGGCAATATCGGCGCGGCGGACCTCTGTATGCCGGGAATGGGGCACATAGAAAACATCATCAAACCCACGGAACAACTTGACCGGCCGGGTCCAGCTCAGGCTGTGCCGGAAAACGCCGAAGATCTTCCGCTCAAGGTCATGCTTGGGCACTCCGTAATGATGATAAAGGCCGGCCTGCGCACCCCAGCAAACATGGAGGGTTGAATAGACATGGGATCGGCTCCAGTCCATAATTTCACACAATTCCGACCAATAGGCAACCGATTCAAAGGGCATATGCTCAACCGGAGCGCCGGTAATGATCATGCCGTCATAACGACGGTCGCGCACCTGATCAAAAGTCTCATAAAACTTAATCAAATGGTCTTTGGTCGTGTTGCGCGGGCTATATGTCGAAGTATAGAGAAAATCGACCTCCACCTGTAACGGCGAGTTGCTCAGCAATCTCAGAAACTGTGTTTCGGTCGTAATTTTGGTCGGCATCAGATTCAGGAGCAGGATGCGCAAAGGCCGGATGTCCTGTGAGTACGCCCGGTTTTCATGCATGACGAAAATATTTTCCCGCTCCAGCGTAGATGTTGCAGGTAAATGATCCGGAATTTTAATTGGCATGAGACAGCTCCTTACTATCTGTTCATTCCTTGACAGGGTTTAAGGAAAGTATCCTCGCCTCTTTCCGAAAAGTCAAGACATAGCTCATAATCAACGATAATATTGTGATAAAATGAATTCAAAGCTTGAAACAAGTGAGGGCAAGAATATGCACGACGGTTTTTTGCGCGTGGCAGCCGCGACACCGGCCATTCTGGTCGCCGACTGCAAGAGCAATCGGGACCGGATTCTTAAACTGATCCGCCGAGCTGAGGATGAACAGGTCCAGCTTGTTGTTTTTCCGGAACTATGTCTGACCGGATCGACCTGCGGCGACCTTTTTTTCAGCCGGACATTGCTGACAGGAGCCGCCGACGCTTTGCTTGACCTGGCCGCAGCCACGTCGGACCTGGCGATCATCAGCGTGATCGGGCTTCCGCTGGCCGATGGAGGGCGGCTCTACAATGTTGCCGCCGTACTGCACAAAGGCAAAATCATGGGATTTGTCCCCAAGTTTTATCTGCAAGGCCGGGTGGAATCAGGGGAAGCTCGCTGCTTTTCTCCCGGCCCGGCCCTGTCTGAAGTGCCCTTTGCCGATCAAAACATTCCTTTTGGCCGCAATCTGCTTTTTGGCTGTCCGGAGCTCCCGGACTTACAGCTGGCGGTTGAGATCGGCCATGATTTGTGGGCTGCCCGTTCGCCGGCCATCGACCATGCCGCCGCCGGCGCAACCATCATCGCAAACCCGTCCGCTTGTTGCGAATTTGTCGGCAGGGCCGCCCGCCGACGTCTGCTGGTGCAAAGCCAGTCCGCCCGTCTGATTTGCGCCTATGTCCACGCCAACGCCGGAGAAGGCGAGTCCAGCACCGATCTGGTTTTTGCCGGACACAACCTGATCTATGAAAAAGGCCGCCAACTTCATGAATCCCCCCTGTTTTCCACAGGTCTCATTACGGCCGATGTCGATCTTCAAGCACTGATGGCCGATCGGCAGAGCCGAAATATCGGTTCTGCGCAACCCGCAGAAACCCATCGAAGCATCCCTTTCTCAATGGAGGTTCGACCCTTGGC
>LSQX01231538.1_pt2 | contig 15179 bp, 14 predicted proteins | sample 654561 | NCBI WGS metagenome assembly LSQX01 (sample SAMN04489861, study PRJNA283612) | anaerobic digester metagenome | isolation source: 4 biogas reactors fed with cattle manure at either 37C or 55C with and... | place: Denmark: Kongens Lyngby | collected 2014 | reverse complement strand
CGCCCTTACCCTTTATTGACAGTCGCCCAGCCTTTGTGCTAGAGTATTCTAGGTATTTTGTGCGAAGGATGGAGGTGTCGATGTAATGAGAATCGGAATTACTCTGGCCTGCTCAGAGTGTAAACAGCGCAACTATTCAACTACTAAAGATAAGAAAACGCATACTGACAAGTTTGAGGTTCGCAAGTATTGCAAATTCTGCAATACTCATACAGTTCATAAAGAAATCAAGTAAAGCCGGGGATGTGAAAACCTGTGAGCAAAACAAATGCACCTGCCAAAAAAGAAGGCGTAACTCTCAAAACCCGCTGGGACAATATTAGCGATTATTTCCGTAGTGTCTACAGTGAGTTAAAAAAGGTACACTGGCCCGATCGCAGACAGCTGATTGGCTATACCGGTGTAGTTCTTTTTGCCGTAGCCCTGATAGCGCTAATTATCTGGGCATTTGACCTGGGCCTGTCAAACTTGATGGCGCTGATTTTTGAAGCGTTTGCCTAAAAGACTGAGTGGAGGAGGTGGTTTCCATTACGGTCGAACAGCAACTGGACCAGAATAATCCTGAAGAAGGCCAGGATAAAATGAAATATATCGGGGAGTGGTATGTTGTACATACCTATTCCGGCTATGAAAACAAGATCAAAGTGGACCTGGCTAAACGGGTTGAGTCCATGGGTATGCAGGACAAAATTTTCGAGGTGCTGATCCCCGAAGAAGAGGAGATCGAATACAAAGGCGGCAAGCGGAAGGTCACTTTAAAGAGGGTCTTTCCAGGGTATGTTATCGTCAACATGATCATGGATGAAGATTCCTGGTACGTTGTTCGCCATACTCCTGGTGTCACTGGATTTGTGGGAAGTGGAACCAAACCGATACCTCTACAGCCCGAAGAGATAGAACGCATTTTGAAGCAGATGGGGCTTATCGAAGGTGCCAAGCCTAAGATTATTGATGTTGAAGTAGGAGAAAGCATACGGGTTAAAACCGGACCTTTTGCCAACTTTGAAGGAGTGGTCAGGGAATTGCTATCTGACCGCGGGAAAATCAGGGTTAATATATCAATGTTCGGCAGGGAAACCCCTGTAGAACTTGATTATGAACAAATTGAAAAAATGTAGGTAGGAGGTGAAAAAGTGGCCAAAAAGGTAGTTGGCAAAGTGTCCTTGCAGATTCAAGCCGGTAAAGCAACACCCGCACCGCCAGTGGGACCAGCATTGGGTCAGCATGGTGTCAATATTATGGGTTTCTGTAAGGAGTATAATGCCAAGACAGCGAATCAAACGGGATTTATCGTACCGGTAGAGATCACAGTTTACGAAGATCGTTCCTTTACCTTTGTATTGAAGTCTCCACCCGCCTCAGACCTGCTTAAAAAGGCAGCTGGTATTGAGAAAGCTTCGGGAGAACCTAACCAGAAAAAGGTTGGAAAAGTACCCCGGGCCAAATTGATTGAAATTGCTGAGACCAAGAAAGATGACTTAAATGCAACTGATATTGATGCAGCTGTGCGCATGATCGAAGGAACAGCGCGTAGTATGGGTTTGGAAGTAATCGATTAAAGAAGTGGGAGGATGTAATTCATCCGCTATACCACGGGAGGTTATAAAATGAAGCTAAGCAAAGCCTATAAAGAAAGTCTAACCAAGTTTGATCGCAACCATTTGTACGATCCCAGTGAAGCACTGGAACTCGTTAAGCAAATGGCAACTGCTAAATTTGATGAGACTGTTGAAGTCCATGTTAAATTAGGAGTTGATCCCCGTCATGCCGACCAGCAGGTCAGAGGAACAGTAAGTCTGCCGCACGGCACCGGCAAGACCCGTCGTGTATTGGTATTCGCCAAAGGCGAAAAGATTAAGGAAGCTGAGAATGCTGGAGCCGACTATGTTGGCGGTGAGGAATTGGCGGAAAAAATTCAAGGTGGATGGTTTGACTTCGAAGTTGCGGTAGCTACCCCTGATATGATGGGTGTGGTTGGGAAACTAGGTAAGATACTGGGGCCACGTGGCTTAATGCCTAATCCCAAAGCTGGAACCGTCACTTTTGATATCGAACGCACCATAAATGAATTAAAAGCAGGACGTATTGAATACCGAGTCGACAAGACTTCTATTATTCATGTTCCCATCGGCAGAGCTTCTTTTGAAAATGACCAGCTGATGGAAAACCTGAGCACCTTTGCAGAAGCTTTGATAAAAGCCAAACCTGCAGCAGCCAAGGGACAGTATATGCGCTCAGTGACGGTTTGCTCCACCATGAGTCCTGGGGTTAAAATTAATCCTATTGTTCTTATGGCAGCTAACCGGTAAAATATTAATGAAATTGAATATAAGCGACTGTAGACAGCCGGTGACCTTTTAAGGTCTTAAAGAAATGAGTTCGCCTGCCGAGGTTATGAAATAGACATACATGTCATTCAACCTCTGCAACGCTGCAGAGGTTTTTTCATAGCTATGCTGTTTACGCATCCGGTAAAGAAGGGGGTGACAACCGAATGCCTAATATTGAAGCCAAAAAGAAAATTGTAGCTGAATTACAGCAAAAAGTTGAAGATGCTACCCTGGTAGTGTTTACAGATTACCGGGGACTGAGTGTTGATGAGATGACTGCACTACGCAGCAAACTGAATGTTCCCGGGGTTAATTATCAGGTGGTGAAAAACACCATGATGGAATTTGCTCTGACAAATAGTGGACATGAAGATATTGTTGAGTATATTTCCGGCCCCAATGCAGTCATTTTCAGTAACGAAGATCCGGTAGGTCCGGCTAAAGCTGTTTATGAGTTCATTAAACAGTATAAGAAACTCGAGGTCAAAGTGGGAGTTCTCGAAGGACAGCTAGTTACCGCTGATAAAGTTAAGGCCCTGGCTGAACTACCGTCCCGAGAGGTTCTTATCGCTCAGGTACTGGGAACTATGCAGGCTCCCATCACCAGTTTTGTTTATGTTCTCAACGCCAACTTGACTGGTCTGGTAAGGGCTTTGGATCAAGTCCGCGAACAAAAGGCCGGCTAATAGCCAGCTAAATTTTAAAAGTTATTAGGAGGTTATATACAATGAGTAAAGTACAGGAAGTTATTGATATTGTTAAAGGTTTGACCGTTTTGGAACTGTCCGAGCTAGTTAAAGCTCTGGAAGAAGAATTTGGTGTTAGTGCTGCCGCTCCCGTAGCAGCTGCTGCTGCTGCCCCTGCTGCTGCCGAAGCTGTTGAAGAACAGACCGAGTTTGATGTTATTCTTACTTCCTCTGGAGAAAAGAAAGTTAATGTTATCAAAGTGGTTCGTGAGCTTACCGGCTTAGGACTTAAAGAGTCCAAAGACCTGGTTGACGGTGCTCCTAACGCCATTAAAGAAAAAGTCAATAAAGATGAAGCCGAAGCCATCAAAGCCAAAGTCGAAGAAGCTGGCGGCTCTGCAGAAATTAAATAGTATATTATTATTAAACTTACCCGCGAGTATTAAAATCAAAAAATCCGCTTTCGATAAGGAAAGCGGATTTTTTTACAGAAACGCCCGTTGAAAATCGGCAGCAATAAACAATTTACTATTGATACCGATATTTTTCTGGTATACCCTTAGGATAGGTTTAAACTGTCAATAGAAGGGAAATGATGATGGATGAGAAAACGAGTCTGTTGCGCCCTTTTGCTGTTGAGTTTCCTACTGGTGAGTCCTGCACCAGCCTTGGCTCAGGTGGTAGACTGGCATCTTACCTGGCAGGACGATGGATCGATACTGGAAACCGTTGAACTAGAGAGGACTGATTTGGCACTGGAAGAAGGAGAGTGGCAATCATCCACCGACAGCCAGAACAAGTTAGTTTTGACAAGACGGACCGCCGATTGGAATGATTATCAGCAACTATCTGATCGCCTTCCTTTGAGTGTGAAAAGCCGTAATTACCTGGTACTAAAGGTAGCTAACTTTAACAGTGAGAACTTCTCAGCAGACCCGCAGGGAATTTATGCTCAAATAGCTGCCTGGCCGGATGCTCAGCTTTCTATAAAACTACCGGGCGTTATTCGCGATCATTCGGCTGATACAATAGTTGACAAACAGGAGGCTGTATGGCAACTTAACCGCCTCGATCATATCACTACCGAAGAACAGCTGCTCAAAGCGACCGTTTTTGATGGACTACTACTATCTATTGTATTAGTAGGGCTAGCCGTAATCATTATAGGACTCTTCTTCCTGCGCAGTATATACCGTGTACATAAATTTATAGAAACAGAGTATTCCTTGGAAAATATTGAACTGGAAGAGGCTGACAACAGCAATACAGGAACAGAAGAACAATAAATCTAGTTCATTCCTTGACTGCCACATAATATTATGCTAGCATTAATAATTGCTATTCCGATTACTGTAGAGGAAGTATGTCTTGGAAACATGTCTAGACGCTTAAGGTTAAAGCGAGGTTAAATTGAGACCTTGCTTTTCACTCTTTTGGGATTAAATAGAAGGGGTGAATGCTGTTAATGGCCCACATCGAACGATACGGACGAGTAGAACGACTCAGCTATTCCCGGATCGCAGAACCCATCCAACTGCCGAATCTTATCCAGGTGCAACTCAGATCCTATGAGTGGTTCTTGGAACATGGTCTGCGCGAAGCCCTCAATGAGGTATTCCCTATCAAGGACTTTACCGGCAATCTTGAACTAAGTTTTATTGACTACAGTCGGGGAGAACCGAAGTATTCTGTTCATGAATGTAAAGAACGGGATGTGAGCTTTCAGGCTCCCTTAAAGCTAAAGGTTCGATTGACCGACAAAGAGAATGGGGAAATCAAGGAATCCGAAGTTTACATGGGTGATCTTCCCCTGATGACTGACAAAGGTACCTTCATCATTAATGGTGCTGAACGTGTAGTGGTCAGTCAGTTGGTAAAATCACCGGGTGTTTACTTTAGTGACCGGCTAGATGTAGCTGGTAATGTGCTGTACGGTGCTACTCTAATTCCCAACCGGGGTGCCTGGTTTGAATTGGAAATGGATAGTGCCGGGGTCATCTATACTCGTATTGACAAAACTAGAAAAATACCAGTCTCCGTGCTGTTGCGTGCCATCGGTTTTGAAACCAATGATGACATACTTGAATTGTACGGTGGAAACGAGACCATTCTCACTACGTTGGAAAAGGATCCCACCACCAATAAGAAAGAAGCTCTTATTGAGTTTTATAGACGGCTGCGCCCGGGAGAGATGGCGACCGAGGATGCCGCCGAACAGCTCTTAAAGAATCTCTTTTTCGACCCCCGCCGTTACGATATGGCTACCGTGGGGCGCTACAAGGTAAACAAGAAACTCGAATTGGACATCCCGGTAGATGTACGCCATCTTACCATAGAGGATATTACTCAGACCATCGGTTATGTGATCAAACTGATCAATGGTGAGGGTAAAACAGATGTTATAGACCATCTGGGTAACCGGCGCCTGCGTTCCATAGGGGAACTGCTGCAGAATCAGTTCAGGACAGGCCTGGTGCGTATGGAGCGCGTAGTACGCGAACGTATGAGTATCCATGATGTAGATACTCTGACCCCTCAAGTTTTAATTAACATTCGTCCTATTACTGCCGCAGTGAAGGAATTCTTCGGTAGCTCTCAGCTGTCCCAATTTATGGATCAAACCAACCCCTTAGCTGAGCTGACCCATAAGCGTCGTCTGTCCGCTCTGGGACCAGGTGGTTTGACTAGGGAGCGGGCCGGGTTTCAAGTGCGCGACGTGCATCACTCCCACTACGGTCGTATATGTCCGATAGAGACCCCCGAAGGTCCAAACATTGGGTTGATTGGTTCACTGGCTACCTTTGCTCAGGTCAATGATTTCGGTTTTATCGAAACCCCCTACCGCAAAGTGAATAAGGCAAAAGGTCAGGTAACCGGTGAGATTTATTATTTGTCCGCCGATGAAGAAGAAGACTTCAATGTAGCCCAGGCCAATTCTCCTCTTGATGACAAGGGACGTTTTATAGGGGAACGAGTAGAAGCCCGTTATAGGGAAGAGATTCTGGAAGTGCCCATAGAACGGGTCGATTATATGGACGTTTCCCCCAAGCAGGTATTCAGTGTGGCTACATCACTTATTCCTTTTCTGGAAAATGACGATGCTAACCGCGCTCTAATGGGTGCTAACATGCAGCGCCAGGCCGTGCCCTTGATAAAAACTGAATCTCCTCTGGTAGGAACCGGTTTGGAGTATAAGTCAGCTAAAGATTCTGGTGCGGTGGTGGTTACACCCAAGGCTGGGGTTGTGCAATCAGTAAGCGCGGACAGCATCGTGATCCATCATGATGATGGTTCTAAAGAGGCTTATCGCCTGCTCAAGTTTATTCGCTCTAATCAGGGTACCTGTTACAATCAGCGTCCCATTGTCAGAGTTGGAGATCGGGTAGAAGCTGACGAAATAATCGCCGATGGTCCCAGCACCGATCAGGGCGAACTGGCTCTGGGGCGTAATGTTCTAGTAGCTTTTATGCCTTGGGAAGGGTACAACTACGAGGATGCCATATTAATTTCCGAACGGTTAGTTAAAGAAGATGTTTTTACCTCTATTCATATAGAAGAATACGAATGTGAAGCTCGTGATACCAAACTGGGCCCCGAAGAGATCACTCGTGATATTCCTAATGTATCGGAAGATATGTTAAAGAACCTTGACGAGCAAGGAGTTATTCGGGTAGGAGCTGAAGTTCGGCCGGATGATATTCTGGTGGGCAAAGTCACTCCTAAAGGAGAGACCGAGTTGACTCCGGAAGAAAGATTGCTGCGCGCTATCTTTGGAGAGAAGGCTCGCGAGGTTAGGGACTCATCCCTGCGAGTACCCCATGGAGAAGCTGGCAAAATTGTAGCCGTAAAACGGTTTTCCCGTGAAAAAGGTGACGAATTACCTCCCGGTGTTAACCAGCTAGTAAGGGTGTACATAGCTCAGAAACGCAAAATATCTGAAGGCGATAAGATGGCCGGGCGCCATGGAAACAAAGGTGTTATATCCCGTATATTACCGGAAGAAGATATGCCCTTTTTAGAAGACGGCACCCCCGTCCAAATTGTCTTGAATCCCCTAGGAGTACCCTCGCGTATGAACATCGGCCAGATCCTGGAATGTCATATGGGTTGGGCAGCCAAAGCTCTGGGTATCAATATCGCCACTCCGGTTTTTGACGGTGCCAATGAGGAAGATATTTTCACCAAGCTACGCGAAGCTGATCTTCCCGAAGATGGCAAAGTCGTCCTTTATGATGGGCGCACCGGAGATCCTTTTGACCATAGAGTAACAGTTGGGTATGTATATATGTTGAAATTGGCTCATCTGGTCGATGATAAAATACATGCCCGTTCCATAGGTCCATATTCACTGGTAACCCAGCAGCCCTTGGGAGGAAAAGCTCAGTTCGGGGGTCAGCGTTTTGGTGAGATGGAAGTATGGGCCCTGGAAGCTTACGGGGCTGCCTATACCCTCCAAGAAATTCTGACAGTTAAATCAGATGATGTGGTGGGCAGATTAAAAACCTATGAATCTATAGTAAAAGGCGACAACATTCCTGAACCTGGCGTACCAGAGGGATTTAAGGTTCTGATTAAGGAACTGCAGAGTCTGGCACTGGACGTACGGGTTCTATCCAATAATGATCAGGAGATCCAGATAAAGGATATGGACTATGAGGTAAATGAGAAGGAAAAAGCTAAAGAACTGGGACTGGATATTCCTGAAACAGCTGTGGCCCGAGGCCCAGAAGTTGGAACAACGGTGATAGAAGAGGACTATGATCTCGGTGAGGAAGATGAGGGCGATACCTTAGATGCCGATGTTGAAAGCGGGCCCGATTTGGATGCCCCCCTGGAGGATGATACGGATGACCTGCTCCCAGAAGATGAAAGCTGAGGGTGAGTCGGCAAGCACTAGAGACCATCCGTTTGGAAGGGAGAGACTGACTTGTTAGACGTGAATAATTTCGATCGGATCAAAATATCCCTGGCTTCTCCGGAGCAAATTCGCTCCTGGAGCAGTGGCGAGGTCAAAAAACCCGAGACCATAAACTATAGAACCTTGCGTCCTGAAAAAGAAGGGCTGTTCTGCGAGAAGATTTTCGGTCCGGTTAAAGACTGGGAATGTCACTGCGGAAAATACAAAAGGGTTCGCCATCGTGGTATCGTTTGTGACCGCTGTGGAGTAGAAGTTACTACCTCCAAAGTACGGCGGGAAAGAATGGGACATATCGAGTTGGCTGCTTCCGTATGCCATATTTGGTACCTGAAGGGAATTCCCAGCCGCATGGGACTGCTGTTGGATATGTCTCCTAAGGTATTAGAAAAAGTAATTTACTTTGTTAATTATATAGTAATCGATTCCGGTGATACGCCGCTGTTGAAAAAGCAACTGCTCAACGAAAGGGAATACCGGGAAAACCGGGAACGCTATGGTGATAGTTTTGAAGCTGGCATTGGAGCCGAAGCCGTGAAGTCCCTTTTGAACGAAATCGATCTGGAAAGCATGTCAGTGGAGTTAAAGGAAGAAGTAGCTACCACTACCGGACAGCGTAAAAGCCGAGCTATTAAGCGTCTGGAAGTGACCGAGGCCTTCCGCTTGTCTGGTAATGATCCCCAGTGGATGATTCTGGACGTGTTGCCGGTGATTCCCCCCGAACTGCGCCCTATGGTACAGCTGGATGGAGGACGTTTTGCAACTTCCGATCTAAATGATTTGTATCGCCGGGTGATCAACCGTAATAATCGACTCAAAAGATTGCTGGATCTGGGGGCTCCCGATATTATTGTCCGCAATGAAAAGCGTATGCTTCAGGAAGCCGTTGATGCCTTAGTTGACAATGGACGGCGCGGACGCCCGGTTACTGGCCCCGGTAATCGCCCCTTAAAATCACTCAGTGATATGCTGAAAGGCAAACAGGGGAGATTCCGCCAGAATTTGTTAGGAAAACGCGTAGACTATTCCGGGCGATCGGTTATCGTGGTAGGACCTAATCTTAAAATGCATCAGTGTGGCCTTCCCAAAGAAATGGCCTTAGAACTGTTCAAACCTTTTGTAATGAAGAAATTGGTTGACCGCAGTATTGCCTCCAATATAAAGAGTGCTAAGAAAATGGTAGAACGCGGCCGGGAAGAAGTCTGGGATATTCTTGAGGATGTCATCAAAGAACATCCGGTTCTGTTGAATAGAGCTCCTACCCTGCACCGCTTGGGCATTCAAGCCTTTGAGCCGGTACTGGTAGAAGGCCGTGCCCTGCAGCTTCATCCTTTGGTTTGTACTGCCTATAATGCCGATTTTGACGGCGACCAGATGGCGGTTCATGTTCCCTTATCGGCTGAAGCTCAAACCGAAGCCCGATTATTGATGCTAGCCAGCAACAATATACTTAATCCCAAAGATGGAAAACCGGTGGTAACACCTACCCAGGACATGGTTATCGGGATCTACTATTTAACCTTTATTAATGATGAAGAATGGGCCCGAGAAAATGTCAAAGCCTTTTCCAGTCCGGAAGAAGCCCAGATGGCCTATGAACTTGGTCATATTAAACTCCACAACAAAATTAGGGTCCGTATGCGACTACCTCAGACTGATAGTGAGGAAAATTCGCTACAGCTAGTAGAGACATCAGTTGGCCGAGTTATCTTCAACGAAATTATTCCGGATCATCTGGGTTTCTACAACGAAGTGATAGATAAAAAGAAGTTAGGCAACATCGTTTACGAATGCTACCGATTGGAAGGCAACGCCAAAACTGCAATTATGCTGGATGGCATGAAAAGACTGGGATATAAGTTTAGTACCCAGGCGGGCGTAACCGTTGGTGTGACCGATTTTGAAACTCCGGAAGCCAAGCAACACATCTTAAGTGAAGCTGATCAAGCGGTAGATAGTATCGAACAGGACTTCCAGGTGGGGCTGATCACGGATGAAGAACGACATGCTCAGGTAGTTGAGATTTGGAATCAAGCTACCGATGATGTTACCGATGCCCTGAAAGAATCATTAAATGAAGAAAACCCGGTATATATGATGGCCACTTCCGGTGCCCGCGGTAACTTCCAGCAAATCAGACAATTAGCGGGTATGCGTGGTTTGATGGCTGACCCATCCGGTAAAATCATCGACCTGCCCATCAAGGCTAATTTCCGGGAAGGGCTCACCGTTCTAGAGTACTTTATATCAACCCATGGAGCTCGTAAAGGCTTGGCCGATACTGCTTTGCGTACAGCCGACTCCGGTTATTTGACTCGCCGCTTGGTGGATGTGTCCCAGGATGTTATCGTCCGCGAGGAGGACTGCGAATCAGTGGAGGGTATCTGGGTCGAAAGGATTATGGAAGGATCCCAGCTCATAGAGCCCTTACATCAGCGTATAATAGGGCGAGTATCTCTGGATACCATAGTAGACCCGCAAACCGGTGAGGTATTGGTAGAGGAAAATCAAATGATCGATGACGATATCGGTTATATTGTTGAACGGGCCGGCATCGAAAAAGTAAAAATACGCACCGTTTTGACCTGTAAAACCAAACATGGAGTCTGCCGTAAATGCTATGGACGCAATCTGGCCACCGGATATAATGTAGAAATTGGTGAAGCAGTTGGAACTCTGGCAGCTCAGTCAATAGGTGAACCAGGTACTCAGTTGACAATGCGTACTTTCCACACCGGGGGTGTCGCTGGTGATGACATAACCCGTGGTTTGCCTCGCGTTGAAGAACTGTTTGAGGTTCGTAAACCAAAAGGGCAGGCTGTGGTGGCAGAAGCATCAGGGAATGTCCGCTTTGGCGAAAATAAGGGCCGCCGTGAGATCGAGGTTCTCAGCAAAGAAGGCGTAGTATTAGGTGCCTATCCGGTTCATTACGGGTCTCGTCTCAAAGTACAGGAAAATGATTTTGTGGAGATCGGTGATGCCTTAACAGAAGGGCCTTTGAATCCTCATGATATCTTAAAAACCAAAGGACTGCAGGAGGTTCAGCGTTACTTGCTGCAGGAAGTCCAAAAGGTGTACCGCTCCCAGGGTGTGGATATCAGTGATAAGCATATTGAGATTATGATCAGACAAATGCTGAAGAAGGTCAAAATAGAAGACCCCGGGAATACCTCCATGCTGCCGGGTGCCTTCATAGATGTATCCTTTTTTGAAGAAGAGAACCGGGCGGTCATCGTCCGCGAAGAGAAACCAGCGGTTTGTTCCCCCATGTTGCTGGGAATTACCAAGGCTTCACTCAACACCGACTCCTTCTTGTCAGCCGCCTCTTTCCAGGAAACTACCAAGGTACTGACCGAGGCAGCCATCAAGGGAAAAGTAGATCATCTGATCGGGTTGAAGGAAAATGTTATCATCGGGAAATTGATTCCTGCTGGTACCGGATACCCAATATATAGGAACATTGGATTCCATGAAACTGAAGAAATTCCTCAGGAACCTGCTGTAGAATAAACAAAAGGTTTGACGAGGGTTATGCCAGGTGCTAAAATGTTTAAGTGCGTGGAAAATAAGGGGACGCTAAATTGAAGTTTACGGACCCTAAGGAGGGTGTGCAGTGCCACTCAGGGAAATCCGTGACCACGCCAGAGTAATTGGTACCAAACAGGTTACCAAAGCCATAGCTAAAGGACAGGTTGACATAGTCTATCTGGCTCATGATGCTGAACCCCACATAATTGACCCAATTCGTGAATTGTGCGGCCAGAAGAATATCAAGGTGATCATGGTGGACACGATGGAAAGTTTGGGCAAAGCCTGCGAAATAGAAGTGGGGGCAGCTGCCGTGGCACTGGTTCATAGTCATTAACCGGGGAAGGAGGTGCACTAAATGCCAACTATCAACCAATTAGTCCGTAAAGGGCGCGAAAAGATGGAAAAGAAATCCGACGCTCCTGCTCTGAAGAATAGTCCGCAGAAGCGCGGTGTGTGTACACGTGTTTACACCACTACCCCGAAAAAGCCGAACTCGGCATTACGTAAGATTGCTCGTGTTAGACTGGTCAACGGGATTGAAGTTACGGCCTATATTCCAGGAATAGGTCATAATCTACAGGAGCACTCCGTGGTTCTAATCCGGGGAGGTCGTGTTAAAGATTTACCGGGCGTTCGCTACCATATTATCCGCGGCACTCTGGATGCAGCAGGAGTTCAAAATCGCAACCAGAGTCGGTCGAAGTATGGAGCCAAACGACCCAAGAAGAAGTAGGAGGGAGGCAACTCATGCCTAGAAAAGGGCCTGTACCCAAAAGAGATGTACTGCCGGATCCCATCTACAACAGCCAGGTTTTCACTAAACTGGTTAATCAGATCATGTGGGACGGTAAGAAAAGTATAGCAGAACATATCTGTTATGGGGCATTTGAGATTATCGAACAGAAGATGGACAAAGATCCAATGGAAGTGTTTGAACTAGCTATGAAAAACATTACCCCATTGGTAGAGGTTCGCGCCCGGCGGGTTGGCGGTGCTAACTATCAGGTGCCGGTTGAAGTACGTCCTGAACGACGTCAAACTTTGGCGGTGCGTTGGTTGGTAGCTTTTGCCCGGAAACGCGGCGAAAAAACCATGGCTCAACGCTTAGCTGGCGAATTAATGGATGCTTACAATAGCACTGGGGCCTCCTTTAAGAGGAAGGAAGACACCCATAAGATGGCCGAGGCCAATAGGGCGTTTGCTCATTATCGTTGGTAGGCGGTCAAAGGAAGTAATAACGCAATGACTGAATTATCCCGAATCAGAAACATTGGCATTATGGCTCATATAGATGCCGGCAAAACCACTACTACCGAGAGATTTTTGTATTATACCGGTAAAGTCCATCGCATTGGCGAAGTAGACAAAGGTACCGCTACGATGGACTGGATGAGCCAAGAGCAGGAGCGGGGTATAACTATTACCTCAGCGGCTACTACCTGCCTGTGGAAAGATTTTGTAATAAACATTATCGATACGCCCGGGCATGTGGACTTTACAGTTGAGGTAGAACGGGCATTGCGCATACTTGATGGAGCTATCGGCATATTTTGTGCGGTGGCGGGGGTACAACCACAATCGGAAACAGTCTGGCGACAGGCCGACCGATACCATATTCCCCGGATAGCCTATATTAATAAAATGGATCGCATCGGTGCAGATTTTCTGCGTGTGGTTAATATGATCAAGGATGTACTGGGCTGTCCAGCCCTGCCGGTGCAGCTTCCTATTGGTGCAGAAGATAGCTTTGCTGGTGTTATTGATCTGGTAGAATTAAAGGCCTATGTTTATGAAGATGAAATGGGAGAAACCTTCATCGAGCGTGAACTCACTGCTGAGGAAGCCAGCTTGGCTGAGCAGTACCGGGCCAATATACTGGATCTGTTGTCAGTTTACGATGACCGAATTCTGGAGTTATACCTGGAGGGTGGGCGTATTAGCGCCCAAGAGCTTTATAGATCCCTGCGGGAACTTTCCCTAAAGAACATGATCGTACCCGTGTTGTGTGGGTCTTCCTTCAAGAACAAGGGTATACAGATGCTCCTAGATGCAGTGATCAAGTATCTGCCCTCTCCGCTGGATGTAGCAGCAGTGCAAGGGACTGATCCTATCACAGGAGCTGAGAAGACTTGCCGCGCCAGTGCTGATGAACCATTAAGCGCCTTGGCCTTTAAGGTTGCCACCGATCCATATGTAGGAAAATTAACATATTTTCGAGTGTACTCAGGATCTCTTAAAACGGGTGCTCCGGTTTACAACAGTCGCAGGGGACGTAAAGAACGTATAACTAAAATACTGAAAATGCACGCTAACCACCGAGAAGAGATTGATGAAGTTTTTGCCGGTGATATCGTAGCCGGGGTAGGCCTTAAGGAGACTGTGACCGGAGATACTCTGTGTAGCGAAGAGCAGCCCATTATTTTGGAAAGTATGAAGTTCCCAGACCCGGTAGTTGATGTGGCCATCGAGCCCAAGACCAAAGCGGACCAGGATCGCATAGGTGACAGTCTGAAAAGATTATCAGAAGAAGATCCTACTTTCCGTATCCGAATAGATGAGGAATCCGGGCAGATCATTATTTCGGGTATGGGAGAGCTCCACTTAGAGATCATAATTGATCGTTTGGTGCGGGAGTTCAATGTAAATGCCAATGTGGGGCGACCTCAAGTTTCTTACAAAGAAACCGTTCGGCACAAAGCTGGCACTGAATCCCGCTTTGAAAAGCAAAGTGGAGGCCGAGGTCAATATGCCCACGTCATTCTGGAAGCGATTCCATTGAATGAGGGGCAGGGCAAACGATTTATTAATAGATTGAGTGGTGATGTCATACCCAAAGAGTTCGTTTCAGCGGTAGAAATAGGCGTGATGGAAGCCTTACAGGCTGGGATACTAGCCGGATATCAGGTAGATGATATCGAATTTAGTCTGGTGGGAGGATCTTATCATGAGGTCGATTCCTCCGAAGTGGCTTTCAAGGTAGCGGCCAGTATGGCAGTGAAAGACTTGCTGGATAAAGGTAATTCTGCGTTGCTGGAGCCCATCATGGATATTGAAATTCTATCGCCGGAAGAATATGTGGGAGACGTCATAGCTGACTTAAATTCCAGGCGAGGTCGAGTTTTAGCCCTGGAAGATAACCGGGAAAGTAAAATAATTAAAGGTACCGTACCTCTGGCTGAAACCTTTGGCTATGCCACCAGTTTACGATCAGCCAGTCAGGGAAGAGCAAGTTTTTCAATGCATCTGAAAAACTTTGCCGAAGTACCGGAATCGAAGAGTAAGGAAATTGTAGCCAGGCNNAATCCCTGCGCCGCTACCATAGATTACTCAGAAGTGGGACTTTATCTCACTTCTTTTATTTTATTTGCAGATTGGTTAGAATATAGCTTGACGGCAAAGATTAACCCAAGAAAGGGGAAAGGTGAGAACAGATGGCAAAGGCAAAATACGAGAGGACCAAACCTCATTTAAACATTGGGACGATTGGACACGTGGATCATGGTAAGACCACGTTAACAGCAGCGATCACCCTGGTTCTGTCGAAGGCAGGAGGAGCAGTAGCGACTTCTTATGATGCCATAGACAAAGCACCAGAAGAGCGGGAGAGAGGCATAACCATCAACACCTCCCATGTAGAATACCAGACCGAAAGCAGGCATTATGCCCACGTAGACTGCCCGGGACATGCCGACTATATCAAGAACATGATCACCGGAG
>LSQX01191080.1_pt1 | contig 15180 bp, 15 predicted proteins | sample 654561 | NCBI WGS metagenome assembly LSQX01 (sample SAMN04489861, study PRJNA283612) | anaerobic digester metagenome | isolation source: 4 biogas reactors fed with cattle manure at either 37C or 55C with and... | place: Denmark: Kongens Lyngby | collected 2014 | reverse complement strand
TGTCTGCAGGACTTTGAATGGACTCATGTCCGACAAAGCTAGATAAGTTTTTTGATGGGTTTGTCAGCATATCAGCATCTTCTGAGTGAATTGCAACCAAGGCTCCTGTTCGTTCCTTTATTTCCTTAACACTTCCTATATGATCAAAATGGCCATGAGTCAGCAATATCATAGTAATCTGCACATTGTATTTCTCTGTCAGGCGCAATATCTTATCACCATTGTCACCTGGATCAATAACAACAGCCTTCATTGATTCTTCACAATATGGGATATAACAGTTCACACCCATTTCGCCTACCATCATGGATAATAGTTTCAATTTTGTCTCCTCCTAAAATGTCCTTTTACTGTCCAATAAGATGGTAACAGGTCCATCGTTAATAAGCTCCACATCCATATGTGCACCAAAGACACCTTTTTTCACTGAAGCCCCCATTTGGCTTGTCAACGTACAGAATTTCTCATAGAAAACCTCGGCGATTTCTGGAGCAGCAACCGACGAAAAACTAGGCCTTCGCCCCTTTCTACTGTCACCACAAAGTGTGAATTGAGACACAACTAATAATTCTCCTTCTACATCCAATAGAGATAAATTCATTTTCCCCTCTGAATCTTCAAAAACCCGTAGCTTTACAATTTTTTCAGCCAAATACTCCAAATCCTGCTGGGTATCGCCCTCTTCTACCCCTAGAAAAACCAAGTGTCCTTTATGTATGCGGGAGACTTCATCTCCTGCTACACGGACACTTGCTTGCATTACTCGCTGTATAACCGCTCTCAATTTGATCTCTCCTCAAAAAGTCGCTTTATTGATATCAGTAAGCTATTAATGATAACTTCCAGCATTTTATTTCTAACTACAAAATTCCTATACGCTATGCGTTAACACGATATACATCCATCACATCAGGCAAACGACCAAGAAACTTCATAACCTTTTCTAACTGCTTGGTATCATGAATTTCCATATTCATATTTACAACCACCATCTTGTTCTTTGCAGTCCGTGCGTTAATGGCAGTTACATTTATTTTGATATCGGCTATAGCATTAGTCAAGTCAGCAAGTAGCGCTTGTCTGTCTTGTGCTACTATCTGAATTTCTGCATTATAGGCTGCCTTGTGCTCACCAATCCAGCTAACCTCAATCAATCGGTTAGTCTCAACAAATTCATCAGCCAGGTTAACGCAATCCCCTCTATGAACAGATACGCCTCTACCCTTTGTGATATAACCGATAATAGGGTCGCCAGGCACAGGATTGCAGCATTTGGCAAAACGAATCATAATATTATCGACACCTTTAACTTGGATGCCATTACCCGGAATTTCCTTTTCCTTTTCAGCCCTTGACTCTTTAATTATGCTTTCAGGAGTTTCTTGGGTATTAGCCTTTCGATATTCCTCCAGTAAGCGAGTCATAATAGGCCCAGTGGATATGCCACCATAGCCAAGAGCTGAATATAAATCGTCCATAGAAGTAAAGCCATACTTCTTAAAGATGCCATCTATCCATTCGTTCTTTAACAACTGAGACAAGGGATAGCCTTGGCGTTTTGCTTCACGTTCAAGCATCTCCTTGCCCTTTTCAATATTTTCTTCTCGTCTTTCCTTCTTAAACCATTGCTTGATTTTATTCCTTGCCTGGTTGGTTTTAACAATTTTCAGCCAGTCGCGACTAGGCCCATGACTGGTAGATTGGGTAGTAAGAATTTCAACTATATCGCCTGTTTCCAATTCATAATCCAAGGTAACTATTTTTCCGCTTACCTTAGCGCCTATACAACGGTTACCGATAGCACTATGAATTGCATAGGCAAAGTCTAGCGGGGTGGCACCTTTGGGCAGATTTATAACATCTCCCTTAGGAGTAAATACGAAAACCTCATCTGTGAATAAGTCGATTTTCAATGTCTCCATAAAATCTCTAGCATCTCGGGATTCATTCTGCCATTCCAGCAGTTGACGCAGCCAGGACAGTTTTTTATCCATATCGTAGGAGGTCCTACTGCCTTCTTTATATTTCCAATGGGCTGCAATTCCATACTCTGCTGTTTTATGCATTTCCCATGTTCTTATTTGTATTTCTAAAGGTTCGCCTTCAGGGCCTATAACCGTTGTATGAAGTGATTGATACATATTCGGTTTAGGCATAGCAATATAATCTTTGAACCTTCCCGGCATCGGTTTCCAGAAAGAATGAAGAAGACCCAGGGAAGCGTAACAATCGGTAATATTGTTACAGATAATTCTAATTGCCATTAAATCCAGGATTTGAAAAAAGTATTTTTCCTGTTCTTTCATTTTCCTATAAATACTGTAGATATTTTTAGGTCTTCCTTGTATCCTGACTTTGATGCCAAATTTCTTTAGCTCCTCTTCCATCTTCTTTTTTATAAATTCTATGTACTGCTCTCTTTCTTCCCTACTTTTAACCACATTTTTAGCTAATTCTCTGTATTTTCTAGGGTTTAAATTGAGCAAAGAAAGATCTTCTAGCTCCCACTTCACCTGGTATAGGCCTAGCCTATGAGCAATGGAAACATATATATCTAAAGTCTCCTGAGCTTTCAGTAAACGTTTGGGCGCAGGCATATATTTCAAAGTACGCATATTATCCAATCTATCGGCTAATTTAATCAAAATAACCCTGATATCTTCAGCAATAGCCAGAAACATCTTTCGAAAATTTTCAGCCTGTGCCTCCTCTTTAGTCTGGAAAGAAATCTTACTCAGCTTGGTGACTCCATTTACCAACATAGCAACTTCTTCCCCAAAGATATTATTTATCTCTTCCAAACTTACCTGGGTATCTTCTACCACATCGTGCAGCAAACCTGCGGCAATGGTAGTAATATCCATGTTCAGATCTACCAGTATATCGGCTACCTCTAATGGATGGGATAGATAAGGTGCACCGGAATATCTTTTTTGATTCTGGTGGGCTTCCTGGGAGAAGATATAGGCCCTCCATAAAAAATCAAAATCAGCCTCGGCATTGTAGTCTTTAATTTTATCTATTATTGTTTCAATCTTAACCGGTATATCTATTTGGGATACCTCTTCTCTTAACATGGCTATTCAGGAAAGGAACAACTTCATTATAATACTTTTGTCTATATATAGTTATTGCTAAATTAATGTGCTCTTTTGAAATGCTTTTATGGTGATTAAATTAGAATGGAAAATAGCAATTGTCTTAGTTATTTTATATTGATTTCGGGTAATTATATCTTATATTTTACTAGGGAAAAAACCGGGTAGTTTTTAAGCTTTTCTCTTCCCTGTAACATTTCTAATTCTATAATAAAATCAGCCCCAACCACTACCCCTCCCAATCTTTCAATAAGCTGAAAAACGGCCAGAGTGGTTCCTCCGGTAGCTAACAAATCGTCTACTACCATAATACGGTTACCTTTTTGAAAGGCATCTTGGTGGATTTCTACGATACTTTCCCCATATTCCAATTGGTAGGTAATCTTTTCTACTTTATAGGGAAGCCGCCCTCCTTTGCGGATAGGAATAAACCCTACGTCTAAACTATAGGCAACCGGAGCACCTATAATAAAACCACGTGCCTCAATCCCAGCAATATAGTCGATATTTAAGCCTTTACAGTGCTGCGTAATCTGGTCAACACAATATCGAAAAGCCTCTTTGTCTTTCAGTAAGGTAGTAATATCTTTAAACTGTATCCCTTTTATCGGGAAATCCGGCACATTCCGAATTATATTTCTTATATCCATTGAGCAAAAACCTCCGATTCTCAAAATGGAAATAGGTTCACCTTTGTGTATTTACTCTAACTTGGTCTTCTTTTTTTGTTTTTTAGTTACTTTTATTTCTTTTTTCCTAACTTTTTCTTCCTGATTAATTATCGACACAGATTTAGCAGATATTTTCCCCTTCTTCTTTAATTCTAACAACATGGGTCCGGCAATACAGTTAGAGGAATAAGTGCCTACAGAAATTCCTATAAATAAAACAAAAGCAAAATCGGATAAGGTTCCGCCAAAGAAATAGAGTGCCAGTACAGGTAATAAGGTGGTGACAGCAGTATAGGTAGTCCTGGTCAGAGATTGGTTTATGCTAAGATTTATTATTTCTGGCAATGGGACTTGTGGCTTTAACTTTAAATTCTCTCTAAGCCTATCAAAGATTACAATGGTATTATTTATGGAGTAGCCTACAATAGTAAGAAGTGCTGCTACGATGGGAATTGTTATCTCTTTCTGTAATAAAGAGAGTACGGCTAAGGTAACTAAGACATCATGTGCCAGGGCAATAATTGCAGTAATAGCATATTTAAATTGAAATCTAACTGTTATATATAGAATCATACCAATAAAAGCAAAAATAATAGCCAGGGCGGTCAGTCTTTTTAATGATTCTCCAATAACAGGACCAACTATTTCTAACCTTAATACCCGAAAGGGGCCAATTCTTTCTTTAATAACATCTAATATTTTTTGCCTTTCTTGCAATTCGGTCTGGGCTGTTCTTATTACAAATTCACCATCGGATAGCGATTGAATAGTACTACCGGCTAAATCTATTTCTCCCAATACATTCCTAATCTCAGCAATAGCTACATCTTTCCGATTAAATTCCAGCTGCAACAAAGCACCACCGGCAAAATCTATACCATAGCTGAACCCCTGTATTAAGAAGGATATGAGCCCAATCAAAATTATTATCCCGGAAAGAAGATAACTTTTTTTCCTAAAGGAAACGAACTTAATGTCAGCATCTTTAAATATATCCATCAAAGCCCTCCCTGCACGATATCAAACTAAAGCATTCTTATTAAGTTTTGGCCCTAATAATTCTAAAAATAATTTAGTCACTACAATTGCAGTAAACATGCTTACCACAATTCCTATACTCAAAGTAACAGCAAACCCTCTAATAGGACCACTGCCAAAATAAAGAAGGGCAACAGCTGCAATTAAAGTAGTCAGATTGGAATCAAATATAGTGATAAATGCTTTAGAGAACCCTGCTTCAATGGAGGCTCTGAGGGTTTTATCCATTCTTAATTCTTCTTTTATCCTTTCAAAAATCAGGATATTAGCATCTACCGCCATACCTATAGTCAGCACTATACCGCCAATACCCGGTAGGGTTAAAGTAGCTTTAAAAATAGCCATCCCTCCCATTATTAAAAGCATACATATTAATAAGGCAGTATCGGCAATAAGGCCAAATCCCTTGTAAAAAATTAGCATAAAAATAAATACCAGTAATAAGCCGACTATACCCGCTTTTAAGCTACGGTCAATGGAGTCCTTGCCCAGAGTTGGACCAACTGAACGATTTTCCAAAATTTTGACTTCCACCGGAAGGGCACCGCTCCTCAACAATAAAGACAGCCTCTGCGCTTCCTCAACGGCGAATGAGCCCACAATAGAGGCTTCTCCGCTAGGAATAGGTTCCTGTACTACCGGTGCCGATATTTCCTGCCCATCGAGAGTAATAGCTAAAACTTTCCCCACGTTTTGAGTAGTAGCTTTTTCAAACAGCTTTGCGCCTTCGTCATTAAACTCCAACAAAACATTAGGTCTGCCAAACCGGTCAAAAGAAGACTTGGCATTCTTCAAATACGCTCCGGTTAATAAGGTCTCCCCTAACGCATCTTTAAATTCTAGCAAGGCAGTCTTGCCGATAATATCCTCCGCTTCTTGGGGGTCATCCACACCAGGCAACTGTATCAGAATCCTTCTTTCTCCTTGACGCTGAATAACAGGTTCCTTCACTCCTTCCGGATCGATTCGATTGGTAATAATCTCTATTACTCGGTTTACGGCATCGCTATCCACCGGGGCATCCGGTGAATCGAGGCATTCTAAGACAATATGAGAGCCTCCCTGCAAATCAAGTCCTAAGTTAATATTTTTGTTTAAAGGAAAGACATAATAGAGGGCAATACCAATAACCAGAACAACAAAAGCTAATCTTACCATTCTTATTTGTTTCATATTTAAAAACTCCTCAACAAATGTAGCAAAGGAAAAACTATTTCCCCTAAATATTTACTTATCCTATACTAGCAATTTTACTCAATTGAACTGCGCCCATCTCAATTTATATCAATCGATAATAAAGAAAAGAATGTTGACGGGTAGCTAAAAAATTAAATAAGTCAATTGCATCCTTAATTCATTTCAACTATTCTTTTCTAAGGATTTAATGGCTCAGCAATAAAAAGAGAAACTGAATTCCCCCTGCAATTAAAAGAGAATTAAACAAGAAGAAGGGCGGGTTAAAAACCAGCCCTTAAATTTTTTCCTGTATCTTTGTATCTGAAATCCTAAACTTCCCCTTTTTGGCCGATAGCACTTCTGGTGGTATTTATCCTTACATCTTTGCAGACTTCTAAAGTAAATATATCACCCTTAATCTCCCTAATAATGCCATAGATTCCGCCAATAGTAATTACCTTATCCCCCACTTTTAAGCTTTCTAGCATCTCTTTATGTTTTTTCTGTCTTTGCTGTTGCGGACGTATCAGGATAAAATAAAAAATGGCGAAAATAATGATTAACGGTAAAAATTGCTGCACACCTTGAGACATTTCAATTAATCCAAACCTTTCTTTTTTAATTCCATTAAATTATAGCTAAATAATTTATATTTATCAAATGTTTTAATACTTTATTTTTATTAACAATATTATGATAGTTTTCCAATTATCAAATTTTTTTTTCTTGATTTTTATATTTATTGTAGAAATCCTTTTTCAAAGCTTCTAAATTATCTTCTGAAATTGCTCTTCTTATTCTTTTCATCAGTCGGTTCATAAAATAAAGATTGTGAATTGTTCCTAAAATCGGCCCCAACATCTCTTTCGCTAAAAAAAGATGTCGTAAATAAGCCCGGGTAAAATTTTGGCAGGTATAGCATTGACAGTCAGAATCCAAGGGTTGCAGGTCTGTTCTATATTTGGAATTAGTTATAGATATTTTGCCATTATGAGTAAATAGGCAGCCATTTCTTCCATTTCTGGTGGGCAGGACGCAATCAAACATGTCAACTCCCCGAGAAACACCCTCTAAAATAGACTCCGGCGCTCCTACACCCATTAAATATCTTGGTTTTTCGGCCGGTAGTAGGGGAACTATGGAATCAAGTATTTCATACATTAAAGATTTTGGCTCTCCCACACTCAGACCGCCTATAGCATAACCGGGGAATTTTAATTCTATCATCTTCAAGGCATTCTCTTTACGGATATCAGCAAAAAGTCCCCCTTGAATAATACCAAATAATACTTGTTCCGGATGCCGATGATAATCCTGGCATTCTTTGGCCCATCTATAAGTCCGATCAGCCGCTGATTGTGTTTCAAATCGGCTAGCAGGATAAGGGCTACATTGGTCAAAGACCATAGCAATATCAGAGCCTAAGGCCATCTGTATCTCCATTGCCTTTTCCGGATTAATAAAATGCCGGGAGCCATCCAGGTAAGATTGGAAGGTCACCCCTTCTTCGCCAATCTTATTGATTTTCCCCAGACTAAAAACTTGAAATCCCCCACTATCAGTTAAAATCGATTTGTTCCAGCCCATAAATTTATGCAAGCCCCCGTTTTTTAAGATTAACTGATGTCCCGGCCTTAAAAAGAGGTGATAGGCATTGGCTAATATAATAGAGAACCCTAAATCGTCAATTTCTTTTGGTAATAGCCCTTTGACTGTAGCCTGTGTTCCTACCGGCATAAATACAGGTGTTTCGATAATCCCATGCGCAGTCTCCAGGATTCCTAATCGAGCTTTATTATTGACATCCCTATTTTCTTTTATAACTTTAAAATTAAAAGACATACCGGCCTTTCATCTTCTAAATAGTATGCAAAAGTACTAACAATCAGTAAATGAACATGGCATCCCCGAAACTATAGAAACGGTAATTTTCCTTAATAGCTTCTTCGTATGCTCGGAAAAGATAGTCTTTTTCAGCAAAGGCTGAGGCCAACAAGAGCGGAGTGGAGCGTGGCAGATGAAAATTAGTAATTAAAGTTTTAATCACCTTAAACCGATATCCCGGATAAATAAACAGGTCAGTCCAGTAAGTTCCTTCCGACACTCTATCTGCTGAAAAAGCAGATTCCAGAGCACGGACAACTGAGGTTCCTACCCCTACAATTCTTCTTTTTTCAAAAATAGCCCGATTGATAGCCAGGGCATTTTCTTTGCTGACAGTGTATAGCTCTTTTTTCATTCTATGTTTTTCAATCTTATCAACCTTCACCAATTCAAAGGTTCCCCTACCAATATGCAAAGTTAAAAAAATTAGCTCAACACCCTTCCTCTTAATCTCGGCTAATAGTTTATCTGTGAAATGAATACCTGCTGTTGGAGCGGCGATAGAGCCATTTTTTCTAGCATAAACAGTCTGGTAAAACGAAGGGTTTTGCAGTTTCTTTTTGATATAAGGCGGGGTGGGCATTTTCCCAATTTTCTGTAAAATTTCTGAAATGTTTCCATCTGCTTTCAACTCCAGCAAGAAAGTGCCCTCTTCTGTATCCCTATTAACAACCATGGCGCTGAGTTGTGGGGAGAATAATATTTCAGTTCCGGGAGGGGTTCTGCGGCCCGGTTTTAATAAAGCCTGCCAGAATGAGTTTGCCTTGAAATTTGTAAGCAACACCTCTACTTTCCCTCCGGTATTTTTTTTATGTCCAAATAAGCGAACGGGAATTACTTTACTATCATTCAAAACCAGAAGGTCACCGGGATTCAAATAATTGATAATCTCAAAAAACTTTTTATGCTCAATTGCTCCCGTTTTTTTATTCAGAACCATTAAGCGACTCTGGTCTCTCTTTTTAAGGGGTTCCTGTGCAATATATTGGAGTGGCAGATGATAATCAAAAAGAGATACATCCATTGGTGACTCCCGGTAAAACATTCTCAATAAAGTTTTGTTAATATGATTCCCTTATAATAATACTTCAGAATTTCCTCGTAATTGAACCCTAATTTAGCCATACCATGAGCACCCCATTGGGAGAGGCCCACGCCATGTCCACAGCCCTTGCCATGGAAAATAACCGTTAAATCGGTATCGTCAACACTATTTTCAATTATTTTCGATTTAGTACTTTTTTTGGGCTCCGGCATCTTTTTTGGCCGATTCAACAATTCAAGCAACTCCGAAATGGTAAAATCCCTATCCCCTTTAAGAATATCACTTACCTTCTTTTGGGAATCTTCCTGTTCTGGGTTTGGGACCTGAAGTTCATTATTTTGAGCAACCGGCTCTGCTCTACTGCCAACTATGCTTTCCATTGTAAATAGAGAGCTTCTAACTAAATTCGGACCCACTAATAATCTAAAATCGTTAGTCTTAAAGGTAACTTTCTTATTGTTATCATCCCATATTTCTACAGATTTAACACGACCGGTTTCGGTCTTTTCAGCAATGATCATTTCTCTTATTTTATTAAAATGATGGCCACTTTGAGCTAATTTTGCTATTATTTCCTGTTCTGAAAGTGAGTAGTCCCATTGGTGATTGGGAGGCGAGACAGTTTCTTCGTAATCGGAATATACGCTCCTCAAGTAGGGAACATAACCGCCCCACACATCTTCACTGTTTTCAGTGGAACCACCACAATCAGAATGGTAAACTGCATTGATTGGTTTGCCATTATAGGTAGCAATTATTCCCCTGGTATCATCTACCGCCTTATTAGTGGCTGGATGTTCACAAGAAATACCGCCATATTCCTGACTATTAGTAGTGGCACAGAGATTAAACCCCTGCTCTATATATTTATTCATATTAGCCAAGGCGAAAGTCCTGGCGGCAATTGCCTGAGTTCTCAATGCTTCTACCGGCCAATTGGGTGAAATTTCTAACTTTAAAACCCCATAAAGATATTTTTCTAACTCTATAACATTTATAACTTTTAAAAGAGACTTGTTAGAAATAATTTCTATATTGCCTCGATACTTTTTCCCTTCCACCTGAAGAAAACCGTCAGCTACAGGCATAATCTTAATTCCTCGATTAGTTTTAAAGGATTGGCTGTTAATTCTTATTCCCTGCTTTTCTGCGACTATTTTAACGGTATTATTGTTTTTCTGTAAAAGCAAATTTTCCCCAGTAGATACTTCAAAAACCTTTAACCCTTTATCCCCTTTAATGTTAATCTCTTTACAATCGAGAAATATCCCCACCTTTATAATAGGAACTGCATGTACCGCATCATGCGTAACAAATAAAAAAATGAGTATTGTCAGGAGAATACATATTAACCGGTGACTTGCTATTCTTTGTCGACTTTTTTGGGAAAGGATTCCTAATATTTTCATAGAGATACTCCATTCGATTGGTTTAGTTTGATATCTTTGATAGCTATCGGGAAGGAGGCTATCTAAAAATTCGCAAGATAAGGGTTATCAGGATGCTTAGCAAGACTGACAGTCCTAAGGGAAAATAAAAAACAAAATTTTTTCTCTTAATTAAAATATCTCCCGGTAAGCGAAAAGAAAAAGAAGGAAACTTTTCTAATAATAAAAAAATGATTCCGCTAATTAAAATCAATGCACCTGTTATGATAAGCATTTTAGCAATAACATTCATATTATTCATCTTTACCTAAGATGCTCCTTTAAAATAGTGTCGAGTTATCATCTTCTCCAATCTTATTCCGGTACTGAGAAAAATAATGGTAAGCCATTTCTGTTGTTTTTCGTCCCTGAGGAGTCCGTGCGAGAAAGCCTTTCTGTAAAAGATATGGCTCATGCACATCACAAATAGTCTCTTTGTCTTCATTTAAAGAGGCAGAAAGTGTATCTAATCCAACCGGGCCGCCTTGAAATTTATTCATTATAACTAAAAGCAATCTCTTATCAATATCAGATAAACCCTGGTCATCAATTCCCATATTTTTCAAAGCAAACAGGGTTATTTTATCACTTATGACCCCCAATCCTTCAATCTGAGCATAATCGCGAACTCTTTTCAACAGTCTATTTGCTATTCTTGGGGTCCCTCTAGAGCGCCTGGCAATTTCCCGGGCTGCACTTTCTTCTATTCTGATATCCAAGATAGTAGCCGAGCGAGTAATTATCTGATGGAGCTCATCTTCATTATAGTATCCGATTCGGGATATTACTCCAAAACGGCTTCTAAGCGGCGAAGTGATGAGTCCCGTTCTGGTAGTGGCCCCAATCAGAGTAAATTTTGGCAAATCAATCCGAATGGAACGGGCACTGGGGCCCTTTCCAATCAAGATATCAAGTGCAAAATCTTCTAAAGCCGGGTAGAGTATCTCTTCCACCGACCGATTCAGACGATGTATTTCATCGATAAAAAGAACTTCCTTTTCCTTCAGATTAGTTAATATTGCCGCTAAATCTCCTGCCCTTTCAATTACCGGGCCGGAGGTCATCTTAATATTTACTGCCATCTCATGGGCAATAATGTTAGCTAAGGTTGTTTTTCCCAAACCGGGGGGTCCATATAATAAAATATGGTCTATAGCCTCATCCCTTTGCAGTGCAGCTTTGATATAAATTGAGAGATTATTCTTCACATTTTGTTGCCCAATAAAATACTGCATTTTCTGAGGTCTTAAGTTGGCTTCAGATTCTAAGCCTTCCTTTTTTAAGTCCTTTTCTAATAAATCTTCTTTTTTATCCATAGCTTAGTGCTCTCTTATAATAGATTATCTTATATCCATTATTGAAAATTGTTTTTACCCAACAATATAATCAAATTTTACCATAGCAAATTAAAAAGTCGGCAAATTTCTAAAATTAATTCTAATAGACATTTCGTGTGAACCCTATTTCTGTAATGCCTCTTTTATTAAATCTTCTAATTTTAACGAGCTGAGTTCCGGTGTTTTAGCCAAAGTATTCATGATTCTTTGCTTGGCTTCTTTTTCGGAATAACCCAACCCCTTCAAAGCTTCAATGCCTTCCCAAGCAAGGTCCTTTTTGCCTTCTTCAGCTACTATTTTCCAATCTGATTTTAACAATTTAAATTTTTCTTTGAGCTCTAACACCATCTTTTTAGCAGATTTTATTCCAATACCGGGTATGGTGCTCATATCAGATAAATTCTCTGTTAAAACAGCATGCTGAAAACGCTCTGGTCCCATTTCAGAAATTATGTTTAAGGCAACCTTCGGTCCAATACCGCGAGTGTCAAGTAGAATTTTAAAAAATTTACATTCACTCTCTTCAGAAAAACCATAGAGAGTTATCCTATCTTCCCGTACATACAAATGAGTATAGATAGTCAGCGGGAATTTATTACTATCGAACTTATCACCGGAAGGCACGTTGACAATAAACCCCACCCCGTTAACATTAATTACTACAGAATTTGTTCCTTTTGATTCTATTTTCCCTGTTAAAGAGGCTATCACAACAATTTTATCTCCTGAAAGAATTAATAAATACTAAATGTCGACAATATTTTGGAAATACTGAAATGCACTTTTTACAGAAATTTAAAAGATTACTATTATTTAATAAGAATATTTGTGGTGAATGTGGCAGATAGCTACGGCTAAAGCATCTGCAGCATGTTCATATTCTGGCTTTTTTGATAGGCTTAAGAGAACTTTTACCATCTCCTGCACTTGATTTTTGCTAGCTCTACCATAACCAACTACCGCCTGTTTTACCTGTAAAGGGGTATAGACAAAAAAATTTATTTCTAATAAGGAGGCAGTTAGAGCCAGGGCTCCTACAACTTTTCCCACATTGAGTGCGCTTCTGGTATTTTTACTAAAAAATATCTCCTCAAGAACTAAATCGTGAGGAGCATATTTCTTAATTAGAGTATTTATCTCAGAGTGAATATTCTTCACCTTTTCTGATAAATTATCGTCTATACTGTTAACAATACCTCCATAAGCTATGGCTCTTATTTTATTCTTTTGAATTTCAACCAATCCGTAACCGGTGTTGTTTAGACCGGGATCGATTCCTAAAATAATCAAAATCTACCCCTGTTCAGCTGTAAGTTGTTCCATGACCTGGTCCTCAATGTTAAAATTGGCATATACATTCTGCACATCATCTTGTTCTTCTAATTGCTCCATTAGGGTCAGCATTTGTTCTGCTTTATGACCTTCCAAGTCAACAGTGGTCTGGGGAACCATAGTTATTTCCGCTAAAGAATATTCTACTTCTTTTTCTTCTAATATTTTTTTAAAATTTTCAAATTCAGATGGAGGCATAGTTACTTCAATAATCTTCTCGTCTATCTCAATATCATCAACTTCTACTTCTAATGCTAAGTCGAGTATCTGATCTTGATTAACTATTTCTCTCTCGAAAGAGAAATAAGCTTTTTGAGAAAAAATCCAGGCTACACACCCAGTGGAGCCAAGATTACCACCATATTTGGAAAAAAGTCTTCTTATCTCTGAAACGGTTCTATTTCGATTGTCAGTGAGTACCTTTACCAATACTGCTACCCCACCAGGACCATAACCTTCATAGATAACCTCATCGTAAGTAACTCCTTCTAATTCACCAGTACCTTTTTTAATAGCCCGCTCTATATTTTCGCTGGGCATATTATTCTCTCTGGCAAGTTGTATGGCATTGCGCAATTCGGCGTTTGTTTCGGGGTCGCCGCCATTGCGAGCAGCCACAGATATAACCCTGATAATCTTGCCGAATATTTTACCCCTTTCAGCATCAGCCTTTCCTTTTTTCCTCTTAATTGTACTCCATTTTGAATGTCCAGACATAAAATATCCTCATATGCAATTTTTCTTATTTTAGCATATAAAAAAAGTCGTTTCAATTACTGAACAAAAACACCCTATTAAAAGATTTCTGAACTTTTTAACTTTTTTAAATGTTTTAAGTCTACTTTTAGATATTTAGGATAGGCGGTCTATTTCGTTTATGAGCACTTGATTTACTCATTCTTATAATGTCTTCTTTAATTTTCTTGTCTTCCAATTTTCCATATTTTAGAAAATTATCTAATTGCTCGTAACTGAATCCCATTTCTTGCTCATCGGTCTGTTCTTCCCACAATCCACCTGAAGGAGGTTTTGAAATTATTTTTTGAGGAATATCTAAAAATCTTGCTATCTCATAAATATCACTCTTTAAAATATTACCTAGAGGAAGAATATCAACTCCCCCATCACCATATTTGGTAAAATAACCTATAGCTATTTCGCTTTTATTGCTTGTTCCTACAACTAAATACTCCAAGAGTGCGGCAAAATAATAAAGCACTATCATTCTCAATCTCGGCTTGATATTAGCTTTAGCTATTTTATTATCCTGACTGGTACCCATAATTGATAAGAGTTGATGGTATATTGAGGTAAGGTCAATATGTTGATAGTTAAGATGATATCTGTTAACAATTTCCATGGCATCTTGAATATCCTGATCGATACTTTCACAGGGCAATATTAAAGCCATAGCATTATCAGGAAAAGCTTGTTGACCAAGAGCTGCTACTACAGCAGAATCCAGCCCGCCACTTAAACCAAAAATAATACCTCTTTTCCCAGCTTTTAATACTTTTCTTTTCATCCAAGAAATTATTTTTCCAATCTTTTCATCTAATAATTCTATTTTTGATTTATCGTATCTCTCCATCTTCCCCCCCATAATAAAAAATTCCCGGCAGTGTCCTACTCTCCCACAGGTAATCCTGCAGTACCATCGGCGCTGGAGGGCTTAGCTGCTGTGTTCGGGATGGGAACAGGCGGTTCCCCTCCGCCATCGCCACCGGGAAAAATTACAGAACATAGAGAGGTGATTAATTATCTTTAAAAAGAATACGGTCAAGCCTTCGATCTATTAGTATCAGTTAGCTAAGACCATTACTGGCCTTACACATCTGACCTATCAACCGGGTCTTCTTCCCGGGATCTCTCCTGGATTTGATCCAGATGGATACCTCATCTTGAGGTGAGCTTCACGCTTAGATGCTTTCAGCGTTTATCTCGACCGAACATAGCTACCCAGCGATGCCCTGAGCAGAACAACTGGTACACTAGCGGTTCGTCCACCTCGGTCCTCTCGTACTAGAGGCAGACCCTCTCAAGTATCCCACGCCCGCGACGGATAGGGACCGAACTGTCTCACGACGTTCTAAACCCAGCTCGAGTACCACTTTAAATGGCGAGCAGCCATACCCTTGGGACCGGCTTGAGCCTCAGGATGTGATTATCCGA
>LSQX01000976.1_pt2 | contig 15180 bp, 15 predicted proteins | sample 654561 | NCBI WGS metagenome assembly LSQX01 (sample SAMN04489861, study PRJNA283612) | anaerobic digester metagenome | isolation source: 4 biogas reactors fed with cattle manure at either 37C or 55C with and... | place: Denmark: Kongens Lyngby | collected 2014 | reverse complement strand
GTGGTACAGCAGGTGCCATCATCGGTAACAAGATGGACAAACAGGCAGCTGAGCTGGAACAGATTGAAGGTGCTCAGGTAGAAAAAGTAAACGCAGGAGAAGCCATCAAGGTTACTTTTGAATCGGGTATCCTGTTCGCAACAAACTCAAGCACATTGAACACCGCTTCACGTGCTTCTCTCGATAAATTTGCCACTTCACTACAGAATAATCCTGATACAGATGTAAGAATCTACGGACATACCGACAGCACAGGTAGTGATGCCATCAACAATCCACTGTCACAACGTCGTGCCGAATCGGTATACAACTATCTTCTTGCCAAAGGTGTTTCCGGTGCCCGTATCGCATCTGATGGCTATGGTTCAGCACAACCTGTCGCAGACAACAGCACTGTTGAAGGAAGGGCTCAGAACCGCCGTGTGGAAGTCTTTATCCTTCCCAATGCCAAGATGATTCAGGAAGCCAAGGAACAGGCACAATAATCTCTGAACTTATTGTATAACAATATGAAATCGCGTTGCCTCTCTGGTGACGCGATTTTACGTTTTATCAAAAAAAAAATGGCTGAAGATTTAACTATTCCGAAAGAGGGGTCGAAAATAGAGATATACGAATCGATCTACCCGCAACTGAAAGCGTTGACAGAAGATGAACCCGATCTGATTGCCAACATGGCGAATATCGCTTCTGCACTGAAAGAGGCACTCGGATACTTCTGGGTAGGTTTTTACAGGGTGGTGGGTGATCAGCTGGTGCTCGGTCCGTTTCAGGGTCCTGTTGCCTGTACACGCATTACATTTGGCAGAGGTGTGTGCGGAACAGCATGGAAAGAAAAGCGAACAATTCTCGTCCCTGATGTAGATATCTTCCCCGGACATATCGCCTGCAGCTCCCTCTCCCGGTCGGAGATCGTAATCCCGCTGTTGAAAGAGGGTGATGTTGAGGCAGTGCTCGATGTGGACAGTGACGATGTGGACAGTTTTAACGAAGTGGATGCCCATTATCTGGAAAAAATTGCTTCTTTGTTAAAATTCTAGTCCAATAATTTTTGAAATAACAAAACTTAAGGCTATCTTTGTAGCCGCAAATTGAGCCTGCAACGAGTTTGTTTCAATTGCAAAATAGCTTTCATGTTGTGAAACTGATCCTGGAAAGGTATTGATAGATTACATATTGCGAAAGTAGCTCAGTTGGTAGAGCACGACCTTGCCCCAAAAGTGAGATGAAAACCGACCTTGGCAAGGTATTGATAGATTACATATTGCGAAAGTAGCTCAGTTGGTAGAGCACGACCTTGCCAAGGTCGGGGTCGCGGGTTCGAGTCCCGTCTTTCGCTCAGAAGAAGCCATCACATTTAAAGGCTAGATAGTAAAAAGGAAACGCTCCGGTACATTTGTTCCGGAGCGTTTCTTTTTTCTATAGCATATCATCAAGCAGCTTATTTTCCTTTCTGTTGAATCGGACCAATCAGATTCTATTTCAGTGAGACAGTGATTTTATCTGCTATTTCCAATGCCGTTGTGAGTGTGTTGAGATCAGGGAACAACTCCCCGTTTTCACCAGCATAGTGGCTGTGTCCGACAGGTGTGAGAGTGATCTCCTCTTCCCTTTTTTTCGTGTCGATACAAGCCATATATACCAGGGCTGGCTGACTGGAGGTCATGTATTCTTTGTCACCCGGAAATTTATTATTGGTCCAGTATTCATTCCAGTCCCACGATTGATTCAGCTCAACATAAATGCGGTATCTGCCGTTGAGTTTTTCGCTGGTGAAGAGAGTCATCATAAATGAATTTTTAGGAGTAGCACCAGTATAGACATCCGCTACAGGAAGCTTGTTTGTGGGCATCAGTGTTTCCTTTTCATTTTTCACATTCCGCTGATGCGTCCAGTATGGGAGTGATGCCGGTCGTTCTATCTCACCGGCCATCCATCTGCCGGTTCTTCTGCTACCCCTTTTAAAAATACCTTTACCGATACTCTCCGATACGTAGAGTGTCTCGATATACTTTCCTGTGCTGTCTGCCAGCCATATAGCAAAAAGCGGGTGGTTGTGGTGTCTGCCTTTTTCAAACCGCAGGCTGATTTCCGATGTACTGTTTTTTTCTCCGTAGGTATAATAATCAACTTTCGCTGGTCTCTTTTGCGCAGAGAATACTATTCCCAGTAAAACCAATAACAGCAATGAGAGTTTTGTTTTCATCTTTCTCTTTGTTTTTAGATTACCTCTTTGATGCTTGCGGAAAGGGTCTGTTTCAGTTTATTATAAATAGAACAAAATTCCGCCAATAAATTTATATTTTAATAATGATTCCTATAGTGGGCAACACGGTACCGCTGTAGGTCTCTATCTTTCTCAGTTCCTGCCTCCCCTCGGGGATGCCGGGATCGTAGGATGAATCCATCACCAATCCTTCCGGTGTCCTGTTCGTGTAAATAGGCGGGTTCTCTGACTGGAAGTTGTAGGCGTTCTGCACGTCGGCATAGAGGTTCAGCATCCATTGCTTATAATAGAACTCTTTGTCGATACGCAGGTCCAGCTGGTGTGCGTTTTTTAACCGCTGGGTGTTGTAGTTCGTATAGTCGATATAAGCCTGGTTGGTGACGCTCCAGGCCGCCTTGCTGCCAGAGAGCTCCATATCGACGGGAGAGTAGGGGGCACCTCCCACGTAGCGCCAGCGCATGGAGATGTTCCAGTTACGCGGCAGCCGGTAGCTACTGATCAGGTTGACCATGTGACGGGTATCCCAGTTGGAAGGACGGTAGGTGCCATCGTTGTCGGTGAACTCACTTTTGAAGAGCGTGTAGGTCACCGTGCTGTTGAGCTTCTTCCAGTCAAAAAGCTTCCCGGAAAACTCGATCCCGTATGCACGTCCCTTGCCGGTGGAGATAATCTCCTCATCACCGATCTGACCATAGTCGGTACCCTTGCCGGCGATGCTGATTCCTTCCCTCACCGAGAGAGGGTAGTTTTCATACTGCTTGTAGAAACCTTCCAGATTGAAGCGGGTGATGTCGGAGGGGCGAAACTCAAAGCCGGCAATCGCCTGGTTGGAGATGATGTGCTTCAACTGCTCGTTCTGATTGGCGAAGTTGCCATCCGCATCCTTGTAGCCCAGGGTGGTGTAGGCAGGCCGCATGGCATAGCGCCCTATGTTGCCGTTGAGGTCCCACTTGTCACTGATCCGGTAAGAGGCGGAGAAGCGGGGGGAGATCTGATTGAGCGGATTTCCCATATTTTTGTTGTAGTTGTTGCCAATGGTGTTGATACCCAGTGAGAGGGAGAGCCGGTCGTCGTAGTAGGTATCCGATGCCTGTATGAACGCCTGATAGGCCCAGAGGTGGAGGTCGGTGCTGTAGATCAGGTCGGTGAGCGAGCCATCCACGAACGCCTTGCGGTTGGTACTGTTGGTGTAGTGCGAATAGGTCAACCCCGCACCCACCAGGATCTTGACAGGCAGGTCGGGATAGCTGCGCTCGAAGCGCAGTTTGTTCTCCGCCTCATCCGAACGATAGTCGGAGATCTTGGGCCGCGCCTCGTCGTTGTTCTCATACTTGTAGTTGTTGTTGCGCAGCATGTTCCTGCTCAGCACCCAAGTGTCGAAGTAACGGTCGCTGAAATGCTTGTAAACAGCTCCCACGGCGTAGTTCCACTGCTCGTAGATGGGCAGGTAGTTGAGCAGGTACTTCTGTGCCTCGGTGCCTGTCTCCTGCAACCCAGTGTTGAGCGTCATGTTGTCGATGGCGCCGATGCCGATGAAGGAGAGCTCGTTCTTCTGGTCGATCTTATACTTGTACTTCACCTGGAAGTCGTTGTAGGTCGGCAGGAAAGGCAGTCCGATCAGCTTGAAGAGCAACTGCAGGTAGGACTGACGGGCGGAGACGATAAAGGTAGATTTCTCGCCGATGGGACCATCCAGGGTGAAGGCGGCATCGGAGGCACCCACGGCAAGCTTCGTGTGGATGCGGTCGCTGCTGCCGTCCTTCTGGCGGATGTCCATCACCGAACTCAGTGCGTTGGAGCGGCTGGCGGGGAAAGCGCCTGTGTAGAAATTAATCTCCCTCACGAAGTCGGGGTTGATCACCCCCACGGCACCCCCTGAGGAGCCCTGTGTGGCGAAGTGATTGATGATGGGGATCTCCACGCCGTCGAGGTAGAAGACATTCTCCGAGGGACCGCCACCCCGCACGATCAGGTCGTTGCGGTTGGGATCGGTCGCTCCCACACCCGGCAGGGTCTGAAGCACCTTGGAGACATCACGGTTCACGCCGGCGGCCTTCTCTATATCCTTGACACTCACCGTGGCAAACGAGACTGGACTCTCGATCTTTTTCAGGTTCACGTTGGGGCGGATCACCACCTCGCTGATCAGGGTGGATGACTCCGGTACGGCGATGTCGATGAAGGTGGTCTGGTTGCCCAACACCTGTATCTCTGCTGAGACGGTGGTCTCAAAGCCCACGTAGCTGACGATCAGCCGCACGAATCCAGGGTCGATCCCGGTGAAGATAAACTTGCCATTCAGGTCGGTGGTGGACCCGATCAGTGTTCCCTGGATCTGGATGGTGGCAAACTCCAGCGGTTCGTTGTTCTTCTCGTTGTATACACGGCCCTCAATCGTTCCTTTTTGGGCATAGGTAATAAAACTAATGACAAGTAGGAGCGAAATTAAAATAGGTTTTCTCATAAAAAGCAGTTATGTAAGTTATCTCCCTGAAGTGCCAATTTTTTCAGAGGTGTAATGTGAATTAATTAAAAATAAAAGCCTGAACAGAAAATGGTAGATGTAACTTATTAACAATTATGTTACACGAATGTTTTCTTTAATGAGAGAAGATTTAAACATTTATAACAGAAATGCAAATCTCTTTTTCTGCAGGATTATTCAAATGGGATCAAATCAGAATCTGGCAATAAATGATATCAGAAAGCAGTGTAAAAACAGTTTTTTTACTATATATTTGCATGCAAAATTTAGAACGATTTTAATTAATGAACAAAATATATCTTTTGCTCATCCTCCTGTTATGCAGCAGCCCGCTGATTCTATCTTCCGATCTGCCTGCAACAGAGGTGAGAGCTGTCTGGCTGACAACGAACTACGGACTGGATTGGCCGCGAAACAGAAGTAGCCGGGAGATGCAGAAAAATGAGCTGATATCTATACTGGACGACCTGAAAAAAAACAATTTCAACACGGTTATGTTTCAGGTGCGTGCCAGGGGTGAGCTGATGTATGAGTCCATAATTGAACCGATGTCATCATTGATTATCACCGGAGGATACGGAGATAAGAAATTTGATCCACTGGCTTTTGTGCTGGAAGAGTGTCACAAGAGAGGACTTGTATGCCATGCCTGGATAGTGACTTATCCACTAGGAGGAGATAAGCATGTAAGAAGTTTGGGAGCACGATCGGTCACGAAAAAGAATCCTTCCCTCACGAAAAAATTCAAAGGTGAATGGTTTCTTGATCCCGGTAATCCCCGAACCGATGATTATCTGCTCTCAATAGTGAAAGAGATCGTAACCAATTATGATGTGGATGGGATTCATTTCGATTACATCCGTTATCCCGACAACAGAGGCCAGTTTCCCGATGACGGGATGTATCGACTGCACGGGAAAGGGAAATCACGTGCCGATTGGCGCAGGGATAACATCACCCGCTTCGTGACCAAAGCATATGATCTGGTGAAAAAACAAAAACCCTGGGTACAGGTGAGCAGCTCCCCCCTGGGCAGGTATCGCGCTTTGGGCAATAATGGTCATGGATGGACTGCGTTCGAGACTGTCTATCAGGATGCGGCAAAATGGATGAAAACAGGTAAGCACGATGCATTGTACCCGATGATGTACTACAAGGATCAACTTTTCTATCCCTTTCTTGATGACTGGATGGTGAATGGTAACAAGCGGATTGTGGTACCCGGTCTGGGTGCATACCAGATGATAGAGCTAGGGTGGTCACGACAGGATATTCTCAATCAGGTGGATTATACAAGAGAGAAAAACGTGCATGGGCAGGCTTACTTCCGTACTGCGAATGTACTATCCAATACCAAAGGTATTCTTTCCTCGCTTGAACAGTATTATGCATATCCGGCCAAATTACCCGCCATGACATGGTTGTCTGACTCCATCCCGGAGAAGCCGGCCGATATCCGTGCCGAGAGGCTGCCGGATGGTACCTTTGAACTTAAATGGTCGTTGAAAAATGAAAGCAGCAGGGTGACCTATAACGTCTACAGGAGTGAGTCAGGTGATTTCAACAGGGAGAACGCCGGGAACCTGCTGGCTGTAGGCCTGAAAGAACCTGTTTTCACCCGTGAGGTTGAGAATAATGACAAAGCATTCTATTACTTTGTAACCGTTTCGGATGCCTATCATAATGAGAGTGAGGTGAGTCTGCCTGCATTTTTTTACCACTCTGATACGGTTAAGTAAATAACTGAACATCAAATAGATCAATTCTTTCTCACAGATGATGGAAAAATCGAAACAGATCGTTAGGAAAAATCAATAAATTGGAATAAATTTGTAGTTATGGAGGCCAGTCAAAAATTGAAAAAACAGGTGAAGGATGAGTTTATGGAGTACCTCACGCTGCATAAGCATCGCAAGACACCTGAACGATTCGCAATTCTCGATCATATATACACGACAAAGGGACACTTTGATATGGACTCACTCTACAAATCGATGATCGATGTCAACTTCCGCGTCAGCCGTGCCACCCTCTACAACACCATTGAGCTGTTGCTAGATTGTGGTCTTGTCGTTAAACATCAGTTTGGCGGGAACATGTCGAAATACGAGAGAGCGTACGGTAACGAGAATCATGACCACATGATCTGTACCACTTGCGGTCAGGTGTGGGAAACGAAGAACAGTGATCTGCTCACACAGGCTCAGCTGAAGAAGATAAAAAAATTCACGGTCAGTTATTATAGTATGTATATATACGGCACCTGCAGCAAATGCAGTCATGCGAAGAAAATGGAGTTGCGGAGACTGGCACGCAGCAACAACGATAAAACGGGTAACAAGTAGATAAAGCATTCATAAAACAGAAGAGTGGGTGAACTAACAGACATCCATCATATTTACAGAAAAAATATACAATGAAAGTCGACGTATTGTTAGGCCTCCAGTGGGGCGATGAAGGAAAAGGGAAAGTGGTGGATGTACTCACACCCAAATATGATATTGTGGCACGTTTTCAGGGTGGGCCCAATGCCGGTCATACCCTGGAATTTGAAGGAGAGAAATACATCCTGAAATCGATCCCCTCCGGTATCTTCCAGGAAGGGAAAACGAATATCATCGGTAACGGTGTGGTGATTGATCCCGCACTGTTCAAGAAGGAGGTGGAAGCACTCGAAGAAACAGGTCATACACTCACCGACAGGCTCTCCATCTCGAAGAAGGCTCATCTGATTCTCCCTACGCACCGCTTGCTTGACGCTGCATCGGAAAAAGCGATGGGCAACGCGAAGATAGGTACTACGGGACGAGGTATCGGTCCTGCCTATACTGATAAGATCAGCCGTAATGGGTTGAGAGTGGGTGACCTGTTTCATGATTTTGAGGAGAAGTATAAGAACGCCGTTGCCCGTCACAAGGAGCAGCTGAGTCAGTACCAGTTTGAATATGATCTTGAAGCGCTGGAGAAAGAGTGGTTCGAGGGAGTGGAGAAGCTGAAAACATTCCGGATTATCGAGAGTGAACACTTTATCAACAAGCAGCTTGCCAAAGGAGCCAAAGTGCTTGCTGAGGGAGCACAGGGTTCCATGCTCGATATCGACTTCGGATCCTATCCCTTTGTTACATCATCCAACACCATTTGTGCCGGTGCATGCACAGGTCTGGGGATAGCGCCGAACAGGATTGGAGAAGTGTTTGGTATTTTCAAGGCCTATTGCACCAGAGTAGGGAGCGGCCCTTTTCCTACCGAGCTGTTTGATGATGATGGTCAGCTCTTGCGTGATAACGGAAAGGAGTATGGCTCAGTTACCGGTCGTCCGCGTCGTTGTGGTTGGATTGACCTGGTTGCGCTTCGTTACACCATCATGCTGAACGGTGTAACCAGGCTGGTGATGATGAAAAGCGATGTGCTGGACAGCTTCGAAACAATCAAAGCGTGTGTTTCCTATAATGTCAACGGTGAAGAGACCGAAGATCTGCCTTTTGATATTTCCGAAGGTTTTAAACCGGTTTATGTGGAGCTGCCGGGTTGGAAGACCGACATGACAAAAATGCGGTCGGAGGATGAGTTCCCTGAAGAGTTTAACAGCTACATCTCTTTCCTTGAAGAGGAGCTGGGGGTACCTGTAGCCATCGTCTCCGTGGGGCCTGACAGGGCACAGACCATTATCCGGTAACGAATGGCATGGTTTTCGCATTTAAACTTATGCATGCGATAAATGTTTTAATAAAAAAGAATATATGTCACCAATTTGGATTCTGTTTATTGGTATTGCTCTTGCCGGATGGATTGTTCAGGCTACATTGAAAAGTCGTTTTAAAAAGTACTCGAAGATTCCGCTTCGTAACGGTATGACCGGGAAAGAGGTAGCGGAGAAGATGCTTCACGATAACGGTATTTTCGATGTACAGGTAACCTCTGTAAGAGGACGACTCACCGATCACTATAACCCGCTGAATAAGACCATCAATCTGAGTGAGCCGGTGTACGGCTCCTACAGTGTTGCTGCGGCTGCCGTTGCGGCGCACGAGACCGGTCATGCACTACAGCATGCGATGGGTTACGCGCCGCTTAAAATGCGGTCGGCGCTTGTTCCTGTAATCTCCTCCACCTCCCGCTGGGTGATGTGGGTGATCCTGGCAGGTATCATCATGATACAGACCTTCCCTGCACTTATATGGATAGGTATCGGCATGTTCGCACTTACGACCCTTTTCAGCTTCGTGACGCTGCCGGTGGAGAAGAATGCCACCAACCGCGCACTTCGCTGGTTGAGCAGCGCCGGAATAACTGATGCCACCAATCACAACCAGGCTGAAGATGCATTGCGCTGGGCCGGTTACACCTACGTGGTGGCAGCTCTCAGCTCACTGGCCACATTGCTCTATTACATCATGATTGCTACGAGCGGCAGCAGGAGATAGAACCATTGTTAAGAGATGAACGGAAGCGGTGCGAAAACATTTTCGCACCGCTTCGTGTTGTATATAAGTTGGTCATTGATCTTTACGGTATGAACAGGATAGTATCAGTGAACCATTTTCAGATAGTTATTAAACATCAAAAAGAAAAAATATAAAAAATGAATGCAGTGTATCATGCGGCCAACAGCCGTGGGCATGCCGATCACGGCTGGCTCAAATCGAACCATACCTTCAGTTTTGCCAATTATTACAATCGTGACAGGATGCACTTCGGTGTGCTGCGGGTCGTGAATGATGATCATGTGGAAGGAGGTAAAGGTTTTGGTACCCACCCGCACAACGATATGGAGATTATCACTATCCCTCTTGAGGGTGATCTGGAACATCGTGACAGCATGGGCCATGGTGGTATCATACGTAAGGGTGATGTCCAGGTGATGTCTGCCGGCACGGGTATCACACACAGTGAGTTCAATACGAACAGCGACCGGCCGGTGAAATTTCTTCAGATATGGGTGTTCCCCCGTGAGAAAGGGGTTGAGCCACGTTACAGCCAGATGCATATTGCCGACCATGCCCTGCTGAACGATTTTCAGCAGATTGTCTCTCCCCACAGCGATGAAGAGGGGGTGTGGATACATCAGGACGCCTGGTTTCATCTTGCCCGTTTCGATAAGGATGTTTCCCGCGAATACAGGGTCAGGAAGCCGGGAAATGGTGTTTATATCTTCGTTATTAAGGGACAGGCACGTGTCGGAGAGCAACTGCTCAATGAACGCGATGGTTATGGCATATGGAACGCCGACAGCTTCACGCTTGAATCGCCTGAAGATGCAGAGATCCTGCTAATGGATATTCCCATGGAGCTGCCACAGCTTTAAATGATGGTTGAGGCCGGGGTAGCATTCATGATTATTCCGTTAACAAATGATTATTTCCGAAAAGATGAAAACAGTCTTGATTACAGGTGGAACGGGACTCGTAGGCAGCCGGTTAACGGAACTGCTTATTGAGAAAGGATACAGGGTGCTCTGGCTTAGCCGCGAACGTAAACTGCACACTGATATCCCCACTTACAGATGGGATTACCGGAATAACGAAATTGACAACGAAGCCCTTGAACAAGCCGATGTGATCGTTCATCTGGCGGGATCCAACCTGGGTGAAGGCAGATGGACAGAAGAAAAAAAGCGACAGATTGTGGAGAGTCGTGTCCGAACGGCTGAGTTTCTGTTGGAGAGACTGAAGTTGACCGGCAGGATACCTGAAGCTTTTATCTCCGCTTCCGCAACAGGCTATTACGGCGCGGGTGTGAGTGAGCGGATCTTTACCGAGGAGGATGTTTTGCCAGAGAATGATTTCCTGAATACTACCTGTAGAAAATGGGAGGATGCAGCATGCAGTTTTAATGAGCTCCCCGGCATCCGTACGGTTGTCCTTCGAACCGGTTTCATCCTCTCCCGTGACAGCGAAGCATTTAAAAAGATGGTGCTGCCAACGCGGTTAGGTGTGGGGTCACCTCTCGGCAGCGGGAGGCAGTATCTCAGTTGGATTCATCTGGATGACATCTGCCGGCTTTATATCAAAGCCATCGAAGATTCCACCATGCAGGGTGTTTACAACGCGGTGGCACCCGAATACATCACCAATGCTGTGTTTATGCGCACGTTGGCAAAGGTGATGAAGAAACCTTTCTTCTTCCCTGCAATCCCTGTTTTCATGATGCGGCTCGTGATGGGTGAAGCGGCTGACATGGTTATAGGCGGCAGCAGGATCTCATCACAGAAGATTCAGGATGCACGCTATCGCTTTCAGTACGAGCGTGCTGAAAAGGCGATCACTGCTTCACTCAGTGCTGATGGTGATCATGAAGGAGGTAAAGCAGAAGGGTAGACAGATTAAACGATTATTATGCAGTAATTGAATCAATAATTGAAAATGCACAAAGAGAAAACCCTGCAGTTGGTATATTGTAATTCTTTACTGACAGAAGAGAACTTCGAAATCATCAGCACGGCACACAGAGAAGTAAGATTCAAAAAAGGTGATTTTTTTCTGAGCAAAGGAGAGATCTCAGGCAGTTATCTCATTATGGAGAGCGGGTTGATGCGATCGTTCGTCTATAGTTACAATGGTGATGATATCACAACCAACTTCTTCTCGAACCATGAGGTGGTGATTGAGGTGTTATCGCTTTTCAACCGCACCCGCTCCGAAGAATATATACAGGCATTGACCGATTGTATCTGCTGGCAGATTGATCACGACCGGTTTGAGCAGCTCTATCACTCCATAAAGGGTATACGTGAATGGGGACGTGCATGGATGTCGGAGCAACTATTTGTATCCAAAATACGATCGGTGGAGATAATCACCGATAACGCTACAAACCGCTATCTGAAGCTGATCAGAGAGAAACCGCAGGTGATACGACAGGCACCCCTGAAACAAATTGCCTCTTACCTGGGCATTACCGATACCTCCCTGAGCCGGATCCGTAAAGAGCTGTCAAAAGGAAGCTTCCTTGCTTCAAAATAGTTTTTCATGTCACAAGACAATTTTTTACCCTTTTTTTCTTGCAAAACCAGTTTTCTTGTCATAGGATAAGAGTAAATAACATCGGGTGCAATAACTTTGTAATATAGAATCATTCTAAAGAAGTTGATTTATCATTAATCATCTAAAGGAAACAGACATGAACAACTCAATTTACCCCTGTATCTGGTGCAACAACAACGCTGCAGAAGTGGCGGGATTCTATGAATCCGTTTTTCCGGATACAAAGATCACAGATAAAAGCCCGTTAGTGATGGAGGAACTGATGAAAATGAGGAAGGTGGATATTCGCAGACTGCAACAGGCAGCGGAGCTAAAATAAACGATTTCAATATAGCAAATGATAAGGCAGGGTGACGTGACATCCTGTAGGAGATAAAAATTATCTTATTTTAGAAAGATGATTCTGTTTTATTCTTTACTCACATTTAAATATTTAAAAATCATGGCAAAATTAAATCCGTACCTCAATTTTGACGGTACCTGTGAAGAAGCGTTCAATTTTTACAAAACTGTCTTTGGTGGTGAATTCAAAGGAGGTATCACGAAAATGAAGGATCTGGAAGAGAATAATCTGGAAGGGATGACTATCACAGAAGAGGATCGTGAAAAAGTGATGCATGTCTGCCTACCTATTGGCGACGAGCTCCTGATGGGTTCTGACGTGATGTGTGAACAGCGTTCCCTCTTTAAGACGGGCAACAACAATTATATCAGCGTTTTTCCCGACAGTCGTGAAGAGGCAGACCGTCTGTTTAACGAACTGTCTGCGGGGGGAGAAGTGGAGATGCCGATGGAGGACGTATTCTGGGGTGACTATTTCGGTAGCTTCAAAGACAAGTATGATATCTACTGGATGATCAATTACAACCCTGAAGACGTGTAATCCAGGGATTTCCATCGCCATCGTTCAGATGCAGATGGGAAAGAGAGCATACAAATAAAAAAGGCTCTTCCTTCACTTTGAACCGACCCCCCAAAAGTTTTTTGTCTAACTCTTGGGGGTCACTGTCTTTACAACTTTGGGAAGAGGCCTTTTTCAGTTTATAAGTAACTGTTTATGCTTTCGGATCGAAGAAGGGGTACTCCTTCACTGCAAGAAATTCGTTGTCGAGCAGTGTTTTTTCTTTCCGTGAAAGCGGCTTACCCACGATCTCCTCAATATGATCCACACAAAAGGCAAAATTGCGGAAATCACCCGGGGGTACAATCACATCGGCACCTGTTCTGAAGGTATACTTCAAGGCGGCAATGCCCATTTCAGGTTCGCTCACATCGATCGGTTTGACCCACGATTTGGGATAGCTCCTGCGCTCCTCATCGTTCAGCCATCGGCGGTGTACCAGACCTTTCAGAGCAATCACTCCCATACCGCGGCGTTTCGCCTCATCAGCTACACCAGATCCCCATCCTCCCAGCATATCCATTTGCCAGTTAATCGGGAACATCACTGTATCGAAATCATACATCGACATGGCACGCAGTGCCTGCACCTGTGAGTGAGCTGAGAAGCCCACCTTACGGATGCGTCCCCTTTGTTTCTCCTTCTCAATCATCTCCATCACACCGTCGGGTGCAAACGCTTTGTCCACATCCTCAGCGGTGGTGAGGCTGTGTAGCTGGTAGAGGTCGAAGTAGTCGGTATGCAGTAAGCGCAGCGACTCTTTGAACTCCTTCTCTGCTCCCTCACGCATACGTTCTGTAGTCTTACAGGCCAGGTAGTTCTCTTTGCGATACGGTTTCAAAGAAAGGCCCAGCTTTTCCTGTGCATCACCATAAGAGGGTGCCACATCGAAATAGTTGATACCCCTGTCTATTGCCCAGGCAACGTAATTGTTGGATGCCTCCTGGCCATCACGCATTGAGACTATGCCTCCGTACACTACCGGGAACACCTCATAACCGGTTTTTCCCAGCTTACGTTTGATGTTCCTTTTTACGGATAATTCAGTTGTTGCAGCTCTATCCATTGCAGCACCTGTTTCACTTAAAGCAGCAGATATTTTTCCTGTAGCCCCGATGGCAACGGCACCGGCAACGCTCCGTTTAATGAATTCGCGTTTATCCATAACTTTTTAATTTGGGATGTAGATTTTTGGATTTAGGATCGCTTACTCCACTTTGGCAATACGATAGAGTCTGCCTGCATCGGTGACGGCATAGAGAGCACCGTCATTGCCTGTGCCCACATCGCGAAAACGTTGTCCTTCGCTCTCCAGCAGACGTTCTTCTCCCACCACCTTGTTGTCTTTGATCACAAGCCGTGCTATGTGCTTACTGCTTAACCCGCCAATAAAGAGGTTATGCTTCCATTCGGGCATATCTGATGCTGTGTAGAATGTCATGCCACTGGGGGAGAGCACAGGATCCCAGTAGTAGACAGGCTGCTCCATCCCCTCTTTTTGGGTGATGCCATCGCCAATAATATCACCGTTGTATTCAATGCCATAGGTGATGGTCGGCCAGCCGTAGTTGATACCGGGTTTTATCAGGTTCACCTCATCCCCTCCGCGTGGTCCCATCTCACTCATCCACAGGTCGCCGGTCTCAGGATGAATGTCGAGTCCCTGTGGATTCCTGTGACCGTAACTGTATATTTCGGGCAGTGCTCCATCTGTTTCCATAAAGGGATTACCGGTAACGGGCTGCCCCTCGGTAGTGATGTAGATCACCTTGCCATGGGCCGTGTTCAATTTTTGCGCGTTGGGCCGTGTAGCCCTGTCGGACCGTTCACCGGTGGAGACGAAGATATTCCCATTTTTATCGAAGACGATACGGCTTCCAAAGTGCATGCTATTGTCGTAATAAGGTACGGCACGATAAATGACCCGGAAATCCTCAACTTTTTTTTCGTCATCGGAGAGCCTTCCTTTACCCACAGCTGTGAGAGAACCCTGGGGAGCGCTTTCGGCGAAAGTGAAGTAAAGCACTCTGCTTGTCGTGAAATCGGGGGCCGGAGCAACATCGAGCAGTCCCCCCTGGCTCCTGTCATCCACATCAGGAAAACCGGTGATGGGATCACTGAGAGTTCCTGTTGTAGTGGCAATACGCAGGGAGCCTGCCTTTTGTGTGATCAGCAGACGTCCGTCAGGCAGCGAGGTGACTGACCAGGGTGAAGATAACCCTTCAGCGATTACCTGCACATCATAAGGTGTGGTTGTCGTTACACCCGCAATACGTGTCTGTCCTACAAAAGCGGGTTCAAAACCGGTGTTGGGTGCCTCTGTCTCAACAGGTGGCAGTGCTGCTGACGGCGACTCTTGTTCAGGTTGATCTTTTGTCTTCTGCTCATCGCAACCGGTAGAGAGGAGCACAAAAGTAAATAGGAATAGTGTTGTTATTTTGAAATAAATCATCGCGTTTAAATTTTATCATCGATTACATTTTACCAATACAGCACGAAATGACTGCATATAAAAGTATAACAAACAGTTATTATTTATTGTTCGGCACGTCATGCTCAATCCATTTCGAGCGGTCGGGAGCCG
>LSQX01344566.1_pt1 | contig 15184 bp, 10 predicted proteins | sample 654561 | NCBI WGS metagenome assembly LSQX01 (sample SAMN04489861, study PRJNA283612) | anaerobic digester metagenome | isolation source: 4 biogas reactors fed with cattle manure at either 37C or 55C with and... | place: Denmark: Kongens Lyngby | collected 2014 | reverse complement strand
TGCACCGGTGGGACCGCGGTCGCTTTGTCAAGGCGCAGATCATAGAGCCTGCCCAGCAGGGTCGCGTGCACAGCCTGCAGACCCGCGGCGCGGCGAGCCAGTTCGTGATACTGCACATTTCCCTCGGGGACCAGCCGCTGGAGGCCGCGCTGCTCCGTCAGCCTGTTCTGGAGTGCTTCACCCCGCGCGCGGGCCGCGTCGAGGTTGCCGTAGAGCTGCACAAGAGTGTCCTGAGCGTTCTGATAGACCGGGTTAGCGGCCGTCGTGATCTCAGAACGCGTCATATCCTCGACTTCAAGCGTCCTCTCAAGTCCCGCGATCTGCTCCTGCAACGCCGTGACCTCAGGGCTGTCCGGGTAGTAGTCTTGAAGTTTGTCCTGCAGCTCAACATGCAGTTCGGATAGCTGCTGCTCGAGCGCGCGCGCACGGGCGGACGGTTCGGTTGTGACTTCCTCAAGCTCCTCAGGCTCGCTCTCCAGGCGCTCGAGCGTGCGATCTATCTGAGCACGCAGCGACTGGATCTCCATCTCGTTCTGACCGAGTTGATCGATCAGGCCGGTGATCCGGCTTCCTCCGTCGGTCGAACCGACACTTACGCCCTCGTCAAGGTACTCCTGCTCGAGCATTCCCATCTGCTCTTCGACGGTCCGCAGGTCTTCCTCAACACCCGCAAGCTGCTCCTCGACATACCCGATGGCGTTACCGACCGAGAGCGTGCTACGCTCCTGTGAGTCCTGCTCATAAAGCTCAGCCCACCGGTTGACGATCGATTGTGACAGCTCCGGAGACTCTGAGCGATACACCAGCGAGATCAGGTTGGCGGATGCTCCGGGTACCTTCTCGACCGCGAGATTGTTGACCAGAATCTGCGGCGGGGTCTCCAACTCCAGGTCGTCTCTGATCGTCTGCGCGATGTCCGTTCGGCGGATGAGGCGCACGTGCATAGCGATGTCGCTTTGCAGAGACTGGTAGACGTCGGCCTCAGTGAGAATGCCCGCACCCTGCCCGCGCGGACTTCCCCCGTGGCTCATGGAGATCAGCATCCAGGCCTCTGACTGGTACATGCGCGGCTGTACCGCTGCGTAGGCGCCGACCAATACGAGTACGAGCAGGGCCACGGGGACCATGACCCAGATCCGCCGGCGGAATATCGTCAGCAGGTTACGGCGCGAACCCTCTGGCGCCGCCTCGTCTATCGGTCTTATCCTGTCTTCCATAGCGTGCCTCTGCGTATGCCGCGAGCTGTTGCTGTGTGAAGCTGTGCTCCGTGTGCTTTCGTCAGCGCAACTGCGTCTTGAAACTCACCGCGCCCGTCAGTTCGCTCATCCCGAGCAGGCTGAGGTTAACAGAGCCCCAGTCCTCGAGCAAGCGCACCCCTGCATTCACGAACTCAGAGTCATACTCCGTCATCAGATGAACCCGGTGCTTGCCAGGCACGGCCCACTCGACGCCGGCGAATACCGGATCGTAGCGGCCGGAGCCCGCCCCAAGGTGCAGTCGCCAGTCTGCCCACTCCCAGCTTCCGACGACATACTCGGCCTTGCCGAGGAATGAGGTCGTCGTGCCGAAGGTGATGTCCTGCGCCCCCACTGCAACCGCGGGCGTCCACTCATCCTGCGGCATGAGGCGGTAGTGGAGGTTGAAGCTGCGGTCGAGATTGTAGGGCCAGTCGAACGCCTTCACGTCGTGGAAGAAGGTGAGGCGACCGATCAACTCAAGGTTCGGCAGAAAACCCACGCCTGCGAAGACCGGCATGGCGTCGGTCTCGTCACTGATGACCTTCGAGTGGTCTCGATCCATGTAAGAGATGCCCGCAAACAGCGTGCCGTCGGCCACCGCGTCGGCCGTAGGGATGCGCATCAGGCCGCTATTGCCCTCGAAGCTCGGTGAGGCTTCCCACTCGGCGGCCTCCGCCTGGCTGCCCGCGTGTGCGCCAGGGCCGTTATGCTGCAGGTATGCCGCCTGCAACTCACCGCGGAAGCTCTCCAGATCGTGCGACCCCTGGAGGTAGTTGCCTCTCGCGACGAAATCCGAGGTGTAGTCGATGTTGAAGCGCGGATCGGCCCTCAATCGCAGATCCGCCGGATCGGAGGCCCGCTGAGGCCCGAGCGGCAGTGTGAGCATGAAGACGAGTCCCTCGTCTCCCGCGTCGCTGCGAACTGCCCGCGCCTCAAGCTCGCTCTCGCCGAAGCGCCGCCGCAGGCTGAGCGCTATCCCCGGGTCTTCGGTCTCATGGAACTTGCCCCACCCGACGCGACCGTTGAGGCCCATCTGGCCCCAGTTGTACTGGTAGTAGAGGAAGCCGCGGAGGTCCTTGCCGAAGGGATCGTAGTTCGATTCGATGTCGGTGAGTGAACCAGCCGCACCCAGCAGATGGTCCTCTCGATCCCACTGAAGCTCACCGTAGTAGCCGTAGTAGAACTGGTCGAAACGCCCTGCTGATGCCGTAGCCAACAGATGACCGGCAGGGCGACCTACGTAGCTGAGCAGGGCTCGGTCGAGGGCCGCGCTGACACCTTCAGTGACCCGTACCGGCGTGCGCACCTCGCTCCAGACGCCCTCACCCCAGGTTGTGCGCGCGGTCGGGATAAGATACAGGTCCTCGACAAAAGGATCCGACTCCAGCCCGATCTGATACTCAAGACCAGGACGCAGCAGGACATCGGTCCTCCCGAAGCTGCTGCTGTCTGTCGCCAGCACGACGACAGGGCTGACTGGATCGCCCGGACCGGGAGCAACCTCCCAGTTCCCGCTGAGTGCCTCCGAGCTTGCCATCCCGGCCTGCAGGCGGATGTAGTCCGCCAGGTCGACCCATATGTGGCTGACTGCCACATCGTGCCGCTTCACCCGCAGCATCACGCGCCCGGGGGGAAGCGTTGCCGCAATCTGGCGAAGCGCGGCATCAACCGCCACGACATCGCTGCGAAAGGTGCGGTTCTCAAGCTCCACGATCCAGTGAGCCGCCGCATCCTGCCCGATGCTGAGGTTCTCGAGGCCCAGCGTGCGAAGCTTGCCAAGCAGATCGGCCGCCAACTGCTGCGCCTCGGCCTCAGACAGAGGGAGCGCAGTGGCGGCTTCGGCAGTGGCGCCTGCCGCCGCCCCGTCCTCGACTGGTAGCGCCTCCGCGTCGGCTCCGTCCGGAGCAGTGGGGGAGCGAGGCGTAGCGCCGTACGGCTCACCTGCCGGTGCTTCACCCTGCTGAACGATCGTCACCGGATCTTGAGCGGCGGTCGTGTCTTCGGCGGTAGGGATGACAAGCTGGTCCTGGCCGCACTCGCTGAAGACCCGCGCGCGCAGCACCTCGATCTCCGCAAGTTGGGCGTCAGTGACAACCGACAGGAGCGAAGACTTGAGCTGACCCGGCGGGACCGTGAGTTCCAGCAACCTGCGACCGTTCTCAACGTTGCGCGCACGGATGAACTGGGAGTTCTGTGCCAGCGGCTGCGCCACACAAAGCACTGCCCCGAGTGCGAACTCTGGCTGGGTGCTCGCCTGAGTGACTTTGTAAACCACCAGCAGTTCGTTGCCGGGCGAGTCGATGCGCGTTACCTCGATGCCGCTCTCCGCCAGCACTGACTTCATCGCGGCGATATAGCCGGCGATATCGGAGACGTAGTCTGATGCCGGCTGGGCAACAGCATTGCCAGCAATAGCCAGGAGAGCAACCGCAATGAGTAGAGCCGTCCGCGTCCGCATCAGAATAACCTCTCGACGGTGCCAAGGACGCCAAGGATCCAGAGCGGGAGGTCAATGGCCTGTCGCCAGCCCGAATCCCGCCCTTTCTGCGGTACGTAGATTGTGTCGCCCGGCTGGAGGCGCCAGTTTGCCGCCTCATTCTGGCCCTGGAGAAGCTTGCGGGCATCAATCTCAAGAACAGTTGGGTCAGCACCAGGGTCAGTCCGGCGCACGAGCATGACGCGCTGCATATCCGCGACATTCTCGCGGGGCCCGCCGGCCTTGGCGAGGGCGTCGGCGAGTCTGCTGTTCTCATCCCACGGTTGGAAGCCAGGGCTGGCTACCGCGCCGAGGAGGACGTAGGACTTGTTCCGGCTGGGGATAAGGATAATATCGTCAGGCTCGATGGGCATGACCGCCGTATCCGGCGCCTCGCCCGCGAGCATCGGGAGGATGTTGACGATCTCCTTCTCCCCGTCTGCGCGGATGATCATCACGCGCTCGGGATCGGCAGCGGCAACGGTCTGCCCGGCGAGAGCGAGAGCATCCGCCAGAGTCGTACCTTCGCGGTGCTCGAAGCGACCGGGCGTCGTGACCGCGCCAGCCACTGCGAAGAACTCGGGCTCCGGCTCGGGCGGCTGCGGCGGAACGTAGAGCACGTCTCCGCCGTAGAGTACCGGAGCGTCCACCTCGCGGAGCACGACATCGTTCAGCGCGACCGGCTCGATCTCGCCGCTCTGGCGCAGGATCATCGCGCGGTCGCTATCCGCGGCCGGACTTGCCCCTCCGACCTGCACCAGGAGGGAAAGCAGATCCACAGACTCCTCACGCGGCGGGAGCGGGACTTCGCCCGTGCGTCCGACCGCCCCGAGAACGCCTACAGAGCGAACATTCGTCTCGGGCACGACCAGGAGGTCTCCGGCATACACGAGTGTGCTTTCGTGCTCGCCCTCAAGCTCGCGACGCAGATCGACTTTCGCCGTGCTGCCGTCGTCGCGATAGAGGACTGCCTCTGACAGATCGCCCTGAGGGGCAGCGCCGCCTGCCATCGTGAGCACAATCGATGCTGTATTCACTCCACGCGGGAGACCGACAGCCCCCGGCCGCTCGACTGCGCCGAGAACGTATGCGGAGGGGGACTGCATACCGGTGACATTGATGAGGACCTGGGGATTGCGGAGGTGACGCCCCTCCGGACCGACGGCGGCAGTCACCCTGTCTGTAAGCTCCTGGATCGTGAGCCCGGCAACCTCGATCTCACCTGTAGCAGGGTATGTGATGCGCCCGTCGGGACGCACAGTTACGGTGAGGCTCCACTCCGGATGGCCGGAGACGGTGATATCGAGGGTATCGGAGGCACGGATGCGGTACGGCGGCGCATTCACGGGCTGGGGTGCCGCCACGTTCACCAGGAGGAGTGTGGTGAGGATCATCAGCATCTGGCAGGTGCGGCCCCGTCCCCTGTCGCGACGTTGTGCTACGGACACTGGATCAGGCATCAGGTCCTCCCGATGTATGGAGCGCTGGCGGGTCCCAGACACCAGAGCAGGCAGACACTGTTCCCTGAGCGGGAGGTGATCTGCGTTTTCGCGATCTGCGTTGTGCGGAGCCAAGCAATGTGCAAAGCGCCTATGGCACGCGCCCCGGTCGCGCGGCTATCATCGGCTATCGGTGCAGGAATGTCAAGCTTTTCATCATGAAGACGCCTCAAGATCGGCCTCCTCCGGCTGGTCGACGGCTGAACCGAGCGCGTCGCGATTGACCTGCGACATCGCGATCTCACGGGCCTTCTGCCGCTCCTTGAGCACGTATCCGATCCCGGCGAAGATCAGCAGGAGCGGCATGAACTGCGAGCGCATGCGGATCGCCTCACCGCTGACGGCGGTCTTAAGGGCGTATGAGGTGACCATCGGCGTGAGCGAGAGAAGGATGGTGAGGAGGCCGGCCCTGTTCTTCCTCCAGGCTTCCTTCACACCCAGCACGAAGCGCGGGATGATGTAGACGTAGATGAACCACATCTCCGGGTAGGTCAGCATCTTCCTGAAGGTGCCGATGAACAGCGGGATCGGCGTGAGCAGCAGGAGGAGGATGCGTACCGGGAGCTGCAGAATGGCCTCCGTTGGAGTGGACGCCGTCAGCGGGATCTCATACTCTGAGCCCTTGACGCCACCGAGAACCTCGCCGCTCTCGCGGAAGGTCGCGTAGCTGTCGACGGCCCACTGCAGGCCCATTTCCTCGCCGTAGGTGGATTTCATCTCCTGCACGCCGAAGTATAGCGCGATCGGCGCCATCATCACGAAGAGTGAGATGCGGATAACCGCGCCAACAGCAGTGCGCGGGAGCCGGAGGGTGTAGACGGCCGCCACGCCCTGTCCGACCAGCAGCAGGATGCCCACGTACGGACGATAGGTCAGAGCGAGGAGGTCCGCGAAGACCATGACCAGCAGCCATGATCCATGCCCGCGCTGGCCGACCTTCACCATCCCGAGAACCGCCCAGGCGACCGCGGTCGCGCACACAGGGTCCTTCAGGTCCTGCGTCGACCAGAACACGAGTGTCGGCATGAATGCACTGAAGACCACGGCGGCGCGCGCTGCCTGCCTGGTGGCGCTGATCTGCCTCGCCAGCAGATACACCGCTATGCAAATCGACACGTTGAGCGTGATGATCAATGCCTCAGGGAGCATCGGGCTCGGGCCGAAGAGATAGATGAGCGCCGTCGTCTTGAGCTGCACCAGCATGTTGTGCGATTCGCTGAGCGTCTTCGGAAGCTCCGGCCGCCAGAGCCCAAGATGCCATAGCTCAGCGCCCTGCCTGCCGACGCTGTAGCGTAGTCTGGCATCCGCTGCAAAAGCATTCCATGCCGGCGGGTAGATGTGATGCTGGAAGACCGACCATGCCACGCGTAGCGCGAACGTCGCCGCCACGATTCGCTGCATGAACAGCCGGTCTGCATTGTCAACCAGCCGCCCGGTCAGCGCCCAGACCAGCAGCCCGCCGGCCAGCATGAGGATGAGTGCCCAGATATCTGCTATCGTCACGTTCTCTATTATCCTGTATGCTGTGATCCTCCGACGTCGGGGTATTCCCTGGCGAGAGCTGGATTCCTCCCTACGCGGGCGAATGGACAGGAGTATGCCATTCGGTCGCTCGCAGAGTGTCAGGAAGTGACGGTGGTGCTCGGGGAGTGGGGCAGATGAGGAGCCTCTGCGCGATCTGGTGGCAGACTTGGGAATTGCCGCGAGAGTTCGCTTCCTCGGTTGGCGCGAGGATGTGCCGCGCATCCTGCAGGCGCTCGATGCCTACGTCCAGCCCTCCCTGACAGAGGCGCTGCCGCTTGCTGTTGTCGAAGCTGCTGGCGCTGGGCTTCCGATCATTGCGAGCGAGGGGGGGATCCCGGAGATCGTCAGTCACGGTGAACGGCATGTTGGTTCCGCCGGAGATCCCCGGTCGCTGGCTGAAGCTTCTCAGAGCCTCATCGATGACCCGGCGATGGCGCGGAGGCTGGGCGATGCGGCACGCCAGACCGCCTTCGAGCGATTCTCCGCGGAGGCGATGGCGGCTGAGTACATGCGGCTGTACGAGAGACTCCTCAGTGGCGACGGGTGAGGCTGGAACCTACCCGCCTGTCATCAAGACCAGTGGGGCCGGTTGCGCCGGCGGTGCGTCGCATACCGCCTGCAGCAACGCATCCGTACGGCGTGGATCCGTCGTTGCCTGACGTGCCCAACTCAGAAGCTCCGCCGGCGTCAAAGTCAGCTCCAACTCCTCACGCATCGACACCCGTAGCACCCGGCTGCACCGGGTCTGGTTGATGTCCTCCCGCGAGCTGTAGAGCCGCTCGTGCAGCTTCTCGCCGTGGCTCAGGCTCGTGACCACGATCGCGCCGGGTTCGTCCGGGTCGCGGCCGTTCAGTTGCAGGAACTCGCGCGCCATCTGGTAGATGCACACCGGCTCGCCCATCTCCAGCACATAGATATCGCCGCCCTCTCCGAGCGCCCCCGCCTGCAGTACGAGGAAAGCGGCCTCCTGCACCGTCATGAAGAAGCGCGTCGCCTCGCGATGGGTCACCGTGAGGGCCAGGCCCTCCTGCGCCTGGCGCTGGAAGATGGTGAGCACGCTCCCACTGCTCCCGATGACATTTCCGAAGCGCACGATGCTGAACTTCGTATCGCTCTCGCGATCAAGCCCGAGCAGAAGAAGCTCAGAAAGCCGCTTCGTTGCTCCCATGACGTTGCACGGCTCCACGGCCTTATCAGTGGAGATTGCCACGAAGCGCTCGACGCCGGCATGCGCCGCCGCAAGGGCGACGTTGCCGGTCCCCACTACGTTGTTGCGAACCGCCTCCGCCGGATGATCCTCCATCAGGTAGACGTGCTTGTGCGCGCCCGCATGGAACACGACCTGAGGCTTATGCTGCGCAAACACCTCGCGCACGTGCTCAGCGTTCGTGAAATTGCAGATGCATGGCGTAAGCTTGATCTGAGCGAAGTCGACCATCAACTCCCGGTAGATCGAGTGGATCCGGTTCTCGCCACGCCCAAGCAGGATGATCTCCCGCGGCTGATAGCGGCAGAGCTGGCGGCATATCTCGGAACCGATGGACCCGCCTGCGCCCGTGACCAGGATGGTTCGGCCGGCGACGTAGTCGGGATCCAGCTCTAACTCGATGTCGGCCATATCGCGCCCAAGGAGATCCTCGTAGCGCACGTCGCGAACGTCCCGAAGTGCGGCTCTTCCGTCGCCAGTCTCAAGGAGGCGAGGAAGCGTGCGCGCCCGTGCACCGGCCGTACGGACATGATCGAGCATCCTGCGGATGCGATCACCGGACGCTGAGGGAGCGGCCAAAATGACTTCCTCGGCCTCGAGTTCCTCAACGAGCCGGGGCAGATCCGCGCCGCGGCCCAGCACTCGGTATCCCGCCACGATCATGCGGTTGAGAGACTGATCATCATCAACGAAGCCCAGAACACGGTAGGGTGCGTCCGGCCGGCGCTCGACGTGATGCACGAACGCTGCACCGGTCTGTCCGGCTCCATACACGAGTACGGGGGTGCGATCCGCATGGGCCTTGCTGCTGTTGAGGCGGAGGGTGCGGCGCATCTGACGCCATCCGAAGCGCGAGCCCCCGATCAGGAGGATGGCAAGGATCCACGTCATCAGGAGAACGCTGCGCGAGTAGTGCATCGGCTGGGAGTAGAAGATGCCGACCGAACCGAAACCTACGCCAGCCGTTGCAGCGAAGAAGATGGCGAAGGCAGCTTCCGATCGGGCGAACTCCCACACGCGATTGTAGAGGCCAAAGATGAAGCCGAAGACAAGCAGCGCGGGCGTGATCCAGAGGAAGGAGAGACTGAAGAAGCCCCACCAGATAGGGGGGATCTGGCCTTCGAAGCGAAGCCACATGGCGATAGCGACCGCGACCGCCACGAGCACAGCGTCCAGAACCAAGAGGAGTCCACGATGCCATTGGATTGCGACTCGGCTCTGGGCCATCCGAATCAACCTCACTGGCACGCGTCGAGCACTTCATTCCCACCATGGCGCCGCCGAGCGCCGCGGCGCTGCATCTCCCCCTCCCATCCTCAACTGGCTGCTCTATTTGCTGGCGTGCGCGAATAGCTGTGTGCAGTGCGAGTGTAATGCTGCTGCGTATGCCGCGGTTCAGACCGCGGATGGAAAGTGCGTGCTACGTCAAGCGCCCACCGGAGGCGCCAGCCGGAAGCCGCTTCAGAGGCCGCTCCCGGCGCTGCTGCTACCTCGGACAGGCCCGGGGCGCGTTCCCCACCAGGCCTGATCCGGGACGGAAGTATCAGCGAACTAGAAGAACCCACCGCCGCCCTGCGAGTGCCCTCCTCCAATGGTGTAGCGGCAGGAGCGGACAGGCACCCGGAAGCGGACTTCGCGACCATCCCACGTCACAACAATCGTGTGCGTGCCGGGCGAGATGCCATTGATGTCGTAGTACCCGTTCTCGTCAGTCACGGTGGCAAGCTCAGGATGCGCAAGGATGTAGACGTTGGCTCCCTCAAGTGGGCTGTAGCCATCGGGAGCGACGCGACTGCCCGTGATGATGACGGAGGTTCCGTCGTCCGAAATGTGGACCCAGCCCTTCACTCCGCCAGGACCGATCGCGTCACCGCCACCGCCACAGCCAGCGACCATTGCAAGAGTGGTTATGCTAAGCAGGCAGGCCAAGATCAGGCCCCAACGGATGGCGGTATTCATTGAGACACCTCGCTAATCATTGTTCGTCAGGCCGAGACTCTCCGGACCGTTATCCCACTGCTCCGGAGGTACATCTCACAGCTATTGCAGCGTTAGAAGGACAGCACCGTGCGCAGCATGAGCAGGGAGTCAGTTGCGCGAGTGCACGGGTTCGGCTCGTTCGCGTGCTGCTGAGCCCAGGTCACGCTGTTTGTCAGTTCCTCGCTGTACCGGTGCGTGAACCGGACCATGTAAAGCGCATCCTGGTCGAGGCGTGTCAGCGGCGACGGCGCCCAGCGATCGGTCTTGGCGTCCAGGCTGTAGTAGAGGAAGTCGATCGACGACTCCTCATTGTCGAACGGAATGCTGCCCATGAGCCCAAGGACGTCGACGTTGGGCATGGCAAAGATGTGGTCAATCCAACGCTCCCACGGAATCGTGCACACATCCGGTCGTGCATCGTAGCACTGGTAGAAAGGATGGATCGACGAGTAGACCACATCGTACTCGGGATCAACCGAGGTGCCGATCCCGGTGAGCTTGAGGTTATCATCGTCCCATAGGTCCAGCAGCACCATCCAGGCCTCAGGGCTGGAGTTCGCCGGGTGGCTGCTGGTGGTGCGGTTGGCGTGCTCCTCCATCCGCGCATACTCGATCTCCAGATCGCGGTTTCCCATGAAGCGCCACCAGAGGTTAGCGCCCCAGGCCCGCTCATCAGTGGCGTCGCTGTCTGGCCCCTGATCCGCGGAGTAGCCATCGAGGAGCAGCGGGAAGCCGATCGACCAGCGCGGCTGCTCGTACTCGAGATAGAGCGAGGTGTACAGATCCGCCGTGCCACTGAATGGAGTGCCGCCGAGACCGTAGTTCGCGGTGCCGACGAACAAGTCAGCATTGATGTCGCCCGCTAATCCATCGAAGCGGCCACGGATCCCGTGCTGTGAGAGCCGCTGGTTGTCTACAACGAGACCCAGTCCGTAGCTCTGGAACTGGCGGCCGAAGATCCACGTCCCATCTGCCGGCCAGGAGCCCTCAAGCGCCAACCATGCTTCATCGACGAAGACATCGCGGGCGATCCAGCCCAGAGCGGAATCGGGAGGTCCGTCTGGAACAGCCAGAACGGGCCCCTGTTCGATCTCGTTGCCGAGTGCGGCCAGGGGCACGCTGTTGTCAACGTACTTAAGGACTGCCTTGGCGTATCCACCGTCGCCTACCGCTCCACTGAAGCCAAGCTCAGCGAGCACTGCATCGAACTCGTTGTCGAAATCGGCGTTCAGCGAGCCAATGCGATAGTCCAGATACCCGCTGACCTGGGGGAAGAGCGGCGTGGTTTCGATATCCCTCAGCCGTCCATCCAGGTACTCAACGTCGTCCTGCAGGAGGTCCACATCATCACGAAGGTCGGCAAGCTCCTCACTGAACTCTCGGGTGAGTCCAGCGACGATCTCCCGGATATTAGCCTCGGATGGGGACTCGGACGGTCCTGGCGGCCCAGCGGGCCCAGGAGGGCCAGCGGGCCCGACAGGTCCAGCCGCTCCGGCAACCGCCTGCTGTCCGGCGGGCCCGGGAGGTCCTGGCGGCCCGGCGGGCCCCGCCATGTCCGCACTCAGCTCGGGAATGCGTGTCAGCAGGCGCGAAATCGCCATTGCGAATTCATATCTCGTCAAGGCACGGTCGCCTTTGAACATCCCATCCGGATAGCCGATCATGATGCCCTGCTCAATAAGCATCTGAACGGCGTCGTACGCCCAGTGGTCCAGAGGAACCGTCGCGCTCACGTCGGGCGCAGTTTGGGCAGACGCAGGGGGCAACGCGGCACCGGATAAGAGGGCACAGAGTGTGATGGCGGCGGCAATGCGCACCATTCTCCATCCTTTCGTCAGCAACTGCAGTAGACGGAGCGAAACGACAGCGTTCTGGACGGGCAGAACTAAACAGCGACTCGGGGATTGCCCCCTGCCGTCCTAGGGGGAAACCGCACTCAGCATACGTTCTTCCGCTCTTCGCGTCAAGGCCTGGAGGGAAAAAGTGCCACTGTGTCACGCTTTGGTTGCGCCCCGTTACTACGCCTCCCCCGAGGGAGGTGCTCTCTTCCGGGGAGCGAATAGAGCGCACGTCGTGCACGCTCGTTTCATCAGGGGAATCACGGATGTGGCAGCCATAGTCAGGCACGCTTTCACGATAGACGCAGAGGACTGGACGCAGCTCATGTGCGGCTATCTGGGGCGCGACGTTCCCGTCAGCGAACAGTTCGCGGGATCGATCAGCCGCGCTCTGTCGCTCCTGGAGAGGATCGACACCCGTGCGACCTTCTTCGTAGTGGCTCCACATGCGCACCAGGATCCTGGAGTTGTCCGTGAGATTGTCGCACGAGGCCACGAAGTAGCTACGCACGGGGCAACACACACGAAGATGCACAATCTATCGCCTCAGCAGTTCCGCGATGACCTGCAACGCAGCATCGATATGCTCCAGGCGATCACCGGGGAGCGTATACGCGGCTACCGCGCGCCGTTCTTCTCGCTGATGCCGGCGCAGGCATGGGCTTGGGAAGCAATGAGTGAGTGCGGTCTCGACTATGACAGTAGTCTCACTACACTCCTCTGGCAGAAGGAAGGAATTCTGCTCCCAGACGGCGCTTTCAACTGCAGGTTGCCGAACGGTGCGGAGATCATTGAGGTGCCTGCGCTCGCGAGGAAGGTGGGGCCGCTCACGGGCCGACTGATTGGCGGCCGCACCCTGCGCGTGCTCCCGCGTAGCGTCGCGCTCGCGCACATGGCCGAGCGAGAACTCTCTCGAACCCCCGCGATGCTCTACGTACATAGCTACGAGATCACGCCGGACAGGCTGATGCCCTATCTGCCGGGTGAACTGTCGCTGGGCGAGAGGGCGAAGCTCTTTGTGTCCGCTAAGGCGTTTGAGGTGGGCATGGGCAGGATGAGCGATGCGCTGGCAGACCTCGGGAAGCGGTATCAGTGGGCGACCATGGCCGAAGTAGTTGATGGTCTCCGAGCGCGGGACGGCCTGCCTGAGGTGACTGTGAGCGCGGATGGGCAGCTTGTGACACCGGCGGTTGCCGACACGGCGTAGATGGGAGTCAGGGAGATGGAGCATCAGCAGGCCGAATCGATACGTGAAGAGTTGCTCCAGCAGATGCGGGCCATGCATCTGCAGCCGTCACCTGCCGCGATGGCCGTGAAGCGGGCGATCGACGTCTTCGGAGCGGTACTGGGGTTGCTGCTTCTGTGGCCACTTCTGGTCATCCTGGCCATTGCGGTTCGGCTGGATTCGCACGGCCCCGCGCTGTTCACGCAGCAGCGCCTCGGCAGGTGGGGGCGTCCCTTCACGCTGTGCAAGATGCGCACAATGGTTCAGGACGCTGAGAAGAAGGGCGCCGGCCTCGCCATAGAGAAGAACGACGCCCGCATCACGCGCGTGGGCGCGATGTTGCGTAAGACCAGCCTGGACGAGGTGCCGCAGCTTCTGAATGTGCTACGGGGTGACATGAGCTTTGTCGGGCCGCGCCCGCTTCCGGTGTCATATCTGGAGCGATGGGATGAGCGCCAGCGACTGCGGCTCGCGATGCCGCAGGGCATCACAGGCTGGTCGCAGGTCACGATGCGCAACGACGGCCCGTGGCCTGAGAGGCTGGAGAAGGACGTCGAGTATCTGGAGAAGTGGTCTCTCGTCTTCGACGCGCGGATATTTCTGACCACTCTGCTCAAGGTCTTCAAACGCAGCGGGATCACCACCGCCGAAGGTGCGGTGCAGGAGTTCAAGGCACCATCAGCGTCGCAGAGTCCCTCGGAGGGCGTTCGCAGATGACGAACCGGTCTACAGTAGTCATCATCGGTGCAGGCGGGCATGGCCGCGTGATGGCCGATGTCCTGCGCTGTCAGGGCGAAGCGGAGATCGCGGGCTTCCTCGATGATGCCCTCGAACTCCAGGGCACCACGAGCCCCGTGGGGGTGCCCATCATCGGACGCACTGCCCTTGAGGACATTGCAGGCTGCGGGGCAGGCTCATTCATCGTAGCGATCGGGAGCAACCGCATCCGGGCGATGCTTTCCCAGCGCTGCCTTGACGCCGGCCTGACGCCGTGGCTTGCCGTTCATCCGAGCGCCGTCATCGCGCAATCCGCCGAGCTTGGCGGCGGCACGCAGGTCGTTGCCCAGGTTGTGGTGAACCCGGGCGCACGGGTCGGCCGCAACGTGATCCTGAACACCGCCTGCACGATCGACCACGACTGCACCGTCGCCGATCATGCGTTCATCGCCCCGGGCGTGAACCTCGGCGGAGAGGTCACGGTGGGGGAGAGGGCGTTTGTCGGCATCGGAGCATCCGTATTGCCCGGCATCACCATCGGGGCGGGGGCAACTGTCGGCGGGGGGGCAGTGGTCATAGCTGATGTGCCACCCGCCGCTACCGTAGTGGGCGTCCCGGCCAGAGCCATCAAGTCGGCCCAGTAGTGATCTGAAGCACAGCGAGACCGCCACCTGCACGACTGTGGAGTTGAGGTCATCATGAGCGCTGAACCGGCCATTAACGGCGGGCAGAAGACGATTACCGGGGAGATCCGGTCGTGGCCTCCGATCACGCAGGCGGACCGCGACGCGGTGCTGAGCGTCCTCGATAGCGGCCACCTCCACACGCGCTGGGCGCCGAAAGCGGCTGAGTTGGAGAAGCGCTTCGCCGAGTACTGCGGCGCTGAGTACTGCATCGTCACCAACGGTGGCACGCAGTCGCTGCACATGGCACTGTTAGCGGTTGGCGTGGAGCCCGGCGACGAGGTCATCCTCCCGGCCTTCACCTACTGGTCCTCAGCCGCAGCCGTGATTCAGTCAGACGCGGTCCCCGTCTTCGTGGATATCGACCCCGTGTCGTTCTGCATAGACCCCGAGCTTATTGAGGCTGCCATCACGGAGCGCACTGCCGCCATCATGCCGGTGCACATTCATGGGATGCCCGCGGATCTCGATGCCGTGAACGCGATCGCGCGACGCCATGGTCTGCCTGTCGTCGATGACGCGGCCCAGGCGGCCGGCGCCCGCTACCGGGGCAAGCCCATCGGTGGGCTGACAGACGTGACGGCGTTCAGCCTCAATAGGTTGAAGAACCTGACTGGGGGTGAGGGTGGTCTCGTCACCACAAACAGCGAAGCCATCAACTCCTGCGCCGCCGCCACCGGGGGCATGGGCAGCGTAACGGTGCAGCTTGACGGGGAGGAGCGCGTGTTCTTCGGCCACGGCTACAACTACCGCCCGACCGAGCTGATGGCGGCGCTCACGCTCAGTCAGCTTGAGCG
>LSQX01359229.1_pt1 | contig 15185 bp, 14 predicted proteins | sample 654561 | NCBI WGS metagenome assembly LSQX01 (sample SAMN04489861, study PRJNA283612) | anaerobic digester metagenome | isolation source: 4 biogas reactors fed with cattle manure at either 37C or 55C with and... | place: Denmark: Kongens Lyngby | collected 2014 | reverse complement strand
AAAAAAAACACATGGTTAAAATAAATTTAACCATGTGATGATAGATACGGCTCTTCTAACGTGGGCAACTAGAATCGCCGTCAGTCCAGTTAAGCTGCTCTGTTTCTTCTGATTAATCGTCTGCGGCGTCTATTGCCAATTTTAATGTACAGCTCTCTGGATTCTACTTCCCGGAAAAGACGGATTCCGATCAGTTTGAGAGGAGTCCAAATTTCCCTGAAGGATAAGTACGGCATGCAATCCCTCCATTTTGAGAACTTAAGCCGTCGGCTTACAACAGTCCCGCTACTGAAACGAAGAAGATTTACCGCGAAAAGACAAAAACCGACCAGCGAACTGGTCGGTTGCACTACTCACTCAGGATAATTTCACAGTGCCCACTCTCAAAATTATCCCTCATCGTGTCCAGTTTAAGAATATCGTGTCTAATTTATGAGTAATGTTCCATTTCTACCAATTTTTGCAAAATCCTTCCGAGAAATGAAAAATAATTTGCATTGTGTTTCGGCCAAAATTCTGATAACCTATACCCAAAGGAAGCTATCCAAAATTTGGAGGTGGACCTATGGGTTTTGAACCAAGAGACGGCAGTTTGGCACTGGGGGGAATCCCATGGCTGGCAAGAATGATTGATAAAGCTAGGGCCAAGGCTGATGGAACTATCGGTGATTATATTTATCCCTGTCCAAAAGATCAGGAACTGTTGAAGAAGTTGGGTTTAACGGCGGATCAGTTTTCAGCGATTGTGGCGGAATCCAGGGATGATCAGGAGATCGTGGCAAAAGTCAAGGAACGCTATCGTGGGTGAAGAATTACTAGGACTGGAGGGCTGATTTTGTATCCCCACAAAAATCATTCTCATATATTGATAGTGCATGAGATAAAAGAGCTATGACAAGGGAGTGATTTTGTGGGCTTAAACAGTCGGTGCATTTGTCCGGATGTCTTGGAACAGTTCATCAATGACTGGTTCTTTATCTACACTGAGAACGATACCGAGGCATTCTTTGATGTGCAGTGGCAGTTGGTTGATGTAGGAGTTAACTATATTGTTGTCAGGAGGTTTGTTGCCGACATCGGAGGAACTCAAACAGCAATCCTCTTCTGCAATCAAATTGTTGGCTTAGCAGAAGCACCTCCGGGTCCAATGCCGTAAAGCAGATAAAAATCACGAAGGCTGTGGCAGAACCAAATTTGGTTCCACTACAGCCTTTTCAGGTTGGGTTTAGTCGCAGCTGCGCCCAATAAAGCGCCAGAAGTTCTCGCCAAACAGATCAGCTACATCCCGCTTAATTTCTTCTTCAGTAACAGCCCAGCCAGCATCAATGATGTCGCTGTACTTATCAATTAACACTTCAGCAATGATTTGGCGGGAGTGGCTCCACTTATAGATCAGCTGATCAAGCACCCGGGCATCAGAATGCTGCGGAATAAAGGAGAGTCCTAAGGTTTCCATTCTAATGCGGGTCATCTCGTCAATAATGCTGGGATTGTTCAGAAACCACCAGCAGCCGAACACCATCAAGTTGCGGAACTTGCGGGCAGTGATTGCTAATTCGTGCTGATTTTCTCTGGACAGCAGAGTTACCAAAAATTTATTCTCGGGATAGCTGCGGCAGAGGTACTCAACTGTCTGAATCTCAGCCTTACCAACAGAATCACCAGCCAAGCCCAGCTGGTAGTTAACCAGTTTCTTGACGCCGATCATCATAGCAAACGGAACATTCAGTTCGCGGCAGACAGGAATCACACACTGCTCAACAATGCGTGAGCGCAGAGAATCTTCCGGAACAGTAAAATTGGGCGGCAGAGAAACAGCCAGATAGAGAGCATCCATCTTTTTAATCCACTCGGTTAAGAAGCGTTTGATTTCATCGATGGATCTCTGGTCTAAATCGACAGACACCTGATAGCCCCAATCCTGGAGTTTCTTATAGGAAGTGGGGTATTCGTTCAGTAGAGGATCAATTCTTAAAGCTGCTTTAAAGCGGGGATCCTGATTGCCTTCCGTATCCCAATAGGGTTTTTCCAGCGGATCGAACGGGTCATTGGTCATGACAACACTTTTCACCCCGGAAATTTCAAAAACTTTGTCGATATAGTCTTGGGTGTTCATGTCCGCAAAGTATTCCCGGAAACTGTCTAGATTGCGGGAACGAACATCTAAACCTAATTTGTTCAGTACAGTGAGGACACCCCGCTGGGCTTCGCTCACAGGAGAATGCTCTAGGAATAGGGTCTGCCAGATCAGATCTGCCTGTTCCCGTTTAGATAGGGCAAAAAAGTCCCGGTAACTCATGTCGCTGTAGCGGAAGTATTCTGCGATCAGGTAGTGGTAAGTAAGAAGCTCGTCAACACCCCACAACAGCAGATCGCCAAAGCTGCCGGAGTACAAATGGGTGTGGATGTCAGTAATTTTTACGCTGTTAACTGCTGTTCTAACTGCATCCCGTAAAACGTTTTTATCGGTAATCATGGCTCTGCCTCCCTTATGCGTTGATATTTAAACAATCCAAATGTCTGCCGATATGAGCTTTCAGTCGTTCGGCATACATACCTTGGTTGGCCATCAGTTCGCGATAAAATCGATCCTTAAACAGATAGCGGCCTTCGCTGTCCACAGCCTGGAGCAGTACACCGTAGGTAATATGGATCGCTTGTCTAGCTGCATCTTGATTCATTAAGTTCGGCAGTTCTTGATCGCTGAGGGTATCTATGTCGGGAATCTCTGCCGGATCAAGGGTAACATGATAGTACTGTTTAGCTTCTTCCAGATTAGCTAGGGCATATTGGTGCATTTCTCGATACAGCTGCGGGTTTACTTCAGCAATTACCCTCACCGCTTCCAGCCAGTTGGTACCTGCGGTTTTCACATGGAAGCGGCCCTTGGTATACTGACCAACAATGCCAAAGACCATAAACTTATCACTGCCTGAATGGACACTGATCTTGTAGCCAAAGTGGTCCGCTATTTCTGCGTGGATTTTAAATTCAGCTTCAAACTGGTTCGGATCTCCGATGTAATCGATCCCTTTTTGGAATTCACCGACAAACCTTGGGGCAACGCTGCTGAACTGGACACCCCTGGCAATCAGCTCATTGGCCACAAAGAAATGATCTTGAGGAGTGGTTGGCGTTGCTACTTCATCAATACTCATTTCAAAGTCAATTCCTCGTCCAGCTGGCTGCACAAGTTTTTTGTATACATCTTCCGCAAAATCTAGGGCATGGACATAGACCAAGACCATTTTTTTGAAACCATCAGACTCAAATTTAACTGTACTGCCGCTTTTGAGGGTGAATTGCTGGTTCAAATAGGTAGTTTCAAAATGCTTCCGCAGTTGGGGATCAAGCTTTTCATACTCGCTGTCAACCTCCGCCTGGCTGTAGGAGCTGACCTGATCATTGATATGCTCGCTGCAGTCCAGGGTAATCATGCTGAAACCGAGGTCAATGGCATACTGCACATCGCTGGGATTCTTCAAATGATCCCCATCAGCTCCATATCCTAGGGTATATCCTTCCTGAAACACAGCCCAGGCTGCCGCATCCAATACTTCAGGATAGCTGCGGCCGGTCAGATCCAGCTCGCGGATAGACTGCTGGGCGAGAATTGGCATCACATCGCGGTTGGCTACTGCTGCAATATGACCTGGAGTAGCTAATCCTAAGCGGTCGCCTAAACCGATTGATGCCCGCTGGGTGCCCACCGCCTTGGGGTTCAACCAATCGAAGATTGTCTGGAGTGCCTGGCGGTTTGCGGTAGTCAATGGACATACCTTTAATTGGTAATCGTTGATCTGTTCGGCAACTCCAGTAAATTTGTCGCTGGACTGTTCGCCGACTACAACCAGTTTGCGCTCCAGACCTTCCTGCACCATAAAAAAGACTTCATTTCCAACTATTTGAGCTGAGCGTTGATAGATTGCAGGATCTGTCGCTGCTGTTATTCTTTGATAAAGGGCGGCAGCATCATTCCCGGATTGGGGAAACACTGTCCGCCAGCTGCTTACTGCCATATAAATAACTCCTCCTTGAGCAAAATTTTATAGTGTTACGCCGCTTTTCCAGATGGCAATGTCCCGAAAACCGAGCTGTTCAGCTTTGGTTTTAGTACCATTAGCTGCTGCAACCACGGTGCTGAACAGCTGATCAGCAGCCTCTTCCATGCTTACCCCCTCGGTGATAATACCGGCATTAAAATCGATCCAGTGCAATTTCTTATGATACAGCTGGGAATTGGTAGCGATCTTAATCACAGGGACACAAGTGCCTAGGGGAGTGCCCCTGCCGGTGGTAAACAGGATCACTTGACATCCGGCAGCTGCCAGAGCTGTTACTGCCACAATATCGTTGCCGGGGCTGCACAACAAATTCAATCCTGGTTCAGATACCCTGTCACCGTACCCGCGCACCGCTACCACTTGGCTGCGGCCGCCTTTTTCGGTACATCCCAGGGATTTATCTTCTAAGGTTGTGATGCCTCCCTCTTTGTTGCCCGGCGACGGATTCTCGTACACCGGCTGGTTGTGGCTGAGGAAATACTCTTTAAAGTCGTTGATCAGCTTAACAATGTCATTAAAGACCGCTTGATCTTTGGCCCGGTTCATCAACAGATGCTCTGCTCCGAACATTTCCGGCACTTCTGTTAAAACACTGGTACCGCCCACGCTGACAATATAATCGGAAATCCAGCCTACTAGTGGATTAGCGGTCACACCGGACAGGCCATCAGATCCGCCGCATTTTAAGCCAATTTTTAAATAGCTGAGAGGCAGTTCCTGCCTTTGAACAGTGCTTGCCTGTTTGGCTAAGCTGAGCACGATTTCTGTCCCTACTTCAATCTCATCCTCTACTTCCTGGGCAATCAGAAACTTAATTCGATCGGGATCGTAGTCCCCTAATGTTTTCTGCATCTGCTCTACTTGGTTGTTTTCGCAGCCCAGTCCTAACACCAGCACTCCCGCGGCGTTGGGATGCTGAGCCAGTGCACAGAGGATTTTTTGGGTATTTTGATGATCCTCACCCAGCTGAGAGCAGCCGAAGGGATGGGTAAAGGCATAAACTCCATCAATATTGTCCCCCCAAGCTTCTTGGGCTATTGCTGCATTAGCCTGCTGAGCAATAATTGCTGCCGTCTGATTGGTACAGCCTACAGTGGGCAGAATCCAGATCTCGTTGCGGATTCCCGCTTGACCGTCGCTGCGCAGATAGCCCATGAAACTTTCCAGCTTAGGTTTGGGCAGCTCAGCAGTGGCAGCAGGATTATATTGGTACTCCAAGGTGCTGCTGAGATTAGTTGTGCAGTTATGGGTGTGGACGTGCTCTCCTGGAGCTATGCCCTGGGTGGCCTTGCCAATACTGGATCCGTATTTAATGATATCAGTTCCAGCTGCAATAGCGGTAATGGCAAACTTATGGGCTTGGGGAATATCGGACAGTAAAGTTATCTGCTGATTGTCAATGACCAGCTCGGTGCCGGCCTTAAGCGGTGTTAGAGCTACTGCCACATTATCTTTTGGATTAATCTTGATCTGTTTAAACATTGTTACTCGCTCCTGCTTTTTGATGCTGCTAAGGCAGCTTGAATTGTTTCTGTTACTCCTTTAGCATCAAGTGACTCGAGATATTCAGCAATTTTCGTTGTTAAGCTGCGGTACTGGCTCAGATCTGAACCCCAAAACTCGCTGTGGGCTAGGGTTTGCTCGGCAGCTGCTGCATAGTTACTGCCAGCAGTGCGCCACAGCTGGTCGAAAAATTCCACCACACTGTTGTCATCTCTGATGGTATACTGCCGTTCGTCAGCTGCTTCTGCTCCGCGGTAGAAGCGAATCAGTCCAGCAAAAGCTAAGCTTAAAAGCGGCGGGACTTGTCCCTGCTCCAGATACGGCAGCAGTGAAGGAAGCACCCGAGCTCTAAATTTCGATACCGCATTTAAGGAAATATCGAGCCAGCGGTGCTGAATAAATGGGTTTTTGAAGCGCTGAATTACATCAGCTGCGAAATCCTCGAGCTCCTGCCGTTCCATCTCCACAGTGGGAATGATCTCGTCGAAGATAATCGCCTGGATATACTCACCTAACAGCTGATCTTCGGCAGCTTCCCGCACATGGTCAAATCCAGCCAGGTAAGAAAGGGCAAAGCTGGAGGTATGGGCACCGTTGAGAATCCGTACTTTCCTGGTGCGATAGGGGGTGAGATCCTCCACCCACTTCACATTTAACCCGGTCTGATGCAGTGGAAAACGCTCGCTGGTTCCCTTGGGAGCTTCGATCACCCAGAGATGGAAAAGCTCAGCAGTTGTGAGCAGCTGATCATGGTAGCCCAACTCTGCGCAGATTTCTGCAGCTGCTTCAGCCCCGGGATAACCGGTAACAATGCGGTCAACCAGCGTATTGCAGAATACATTGGCTGTTTTCAGCCAGGTAATAAATTCTGCCTCCAGCTGCCAGTCTTCCGCTAATTTAAGTACGATTTCCTGCAGGTGTTTGCCATTGTGATCGATCAGTTCGCAGGGAAGGATCAGCATGCCTTTTTCAGGATCGCCGTTGAAGGTTTTAAAGCGGCGGTAGAGGTAGGCGCACACTTTCCCTGGAAAGGAGTGGGGAGGAGCCTGATCCAGTGTGTCAGTGGGAGAATAGGCAATGCCTGCTTCGGTGGTATTGGAAATTAGAATATCAATATTTGGATCATCCGCGCAGGCTAACACCTGCTCCCAATCGCTGTAAGCGCTTAAAGCACGGCTAATGGATGAAACCAGTTTCTGCTCTACTACAGGACTGCCATCTTGGAGACCTCGAGTAACTACTGTAAACAATCCATCCTGCTCGTTGATTATGTCAGCTAGACCTTGGGGAATCGGCTGGACAACAACTACGCTGCCTTCGAAGATTCCGGATTGATTAGCGTAATCAATCATCCAATCAACAAAAGCCCGGAGAAAGTTGCCCTCACCAAACTGAATTACACGTTCCGGGTAGCGGGGAAGTTTAAAATTAGTTCGGTTTAAAGTTTGCATATGGCATTTCCCTTCTATTTAATCTACTGTTATGTTAAATAAATCGTATCATTTAGGGTTAGTTGAGTCAATGCAGATATCCACTGCATATATTAAAATCGGTGATCAATTTGAAAAACAAACCTTTGCTTGGCATCATGACCATCTCATTAGGATGGCTGGAAGACAGCTACCTGGTTTATTTAGATCTGGAAGCAGAGCTGACAGAGCTGGGAGTGGATGTAGTGGTCTTTACCCCCTACGGGATCAATTGGACCCGTGAGACTGTCAGTGGATTGGTGTTTCAAGATGGAAAATGGGACAGGGGCGTAACTCGTTTTCCTGATGTGGTTTACAACCGGTTGTACGGCACCAATCCCAAAACGATAGGGCGGTTGGCCCAGAAACTGGGCAGCCAGCGGGTGTATAACCGGGAAAATCGGTTGGATAAAGCTGAGGTTGGCAATATCTTGGCCCGTTCAAAACTGCAGCGGTATCTACCGGAAACTTTAGAATACAGCTGGGATAATCTGAACAAGCTGCTGAAAAAACACCAGCGGGTGATTTTAAAACCAGCATACGGCCACTACGGTTTTGATATCTTTCTTTTGGTGCAGGCCGAATCCCAAGTGCAGGTTTATATTGAAACCCTCAGAAAACCGGCGTACCGTTTTTCTAACGAGCAGAGCTTGCGAACTTGGACTGAGGAAATGCTGACTGAACAGGCTGAACGCAAATACTTGGTACAGCAGTGGATCGAGCCGCTGAAGTACGAAAAACGATTTTTTGATCTGAGACTGCTGCTGCAGCGCAACGGCCGCGGCACCTGGGAAGTAACAGCGATGATGAGCCGGATAAACCGCTTAAACTATTTTATCAGCAACTTTGTCTACCGGATTGTCGATGGCAGGGAGCTGCTGAAAAAGCAGGGGTTGGTGCGTTTGGCGCAGGAACTGGATAAAATTGGAATTGAAACTGCCCAAACCCTCAATCAAAAGCTGGGTCCATTTGCGGAGTTGAGTGTGGATTTTTTGATCGACAGCCGGAATCAGCCGTGGATAATTGAAGTCAATGGGAAGCCCCGGAGAGATTTGTTTGAGGATTTTGCTGATGACCAACTGCTGAAGAAAATTTACCTCCAGCCGCTGATCTATGGTCGTTATTTAGCCCTACAAAAGCTGAAAGGGCAGCGCTAAACTGCCCTCCCAGCTTTTATAATTTTGCCTCAAGCGGTTTAGAGGCCGTTGTTGTCGCCTGTGCCTGGAGCCCCAACTATTGCTACTATCTTTTTGCAGTCAATGGTGATGCGGCGCTGATCAATCGGTAACAGCGGCTGGACATCTCTGACAACTATGCAATCACAGCCAACCTGCAGTACTTGGAAAATTCTACTCCCGTCCAGACCGAGGTCAAAGGCATCCTCAATATTCTCCACAAAGATCCTTACGTTTTGTCCAACGTAAAAATCATATTGGTCACAACAGCTGCAGCGTTGAATTCCCACAGTTCTCCCTCCTTTAGCATTCAGCCGGATAATATCCATAGTGCTTACTGACAATATATGAGCGAAGCCAGGATTTGCTTTAGGCTTGTGCTCTCATTTTACAGGCTTTTGCCTTTAGTCGGCGAAATAACAGAATTAAAATGGAAAGGGGAGTGGCAAGAATGGCTGAGGGAGATCGGTGGCTGACGCTGCCAAAAGTGAATCTGCATCATCATTTAGAAGGGGCAGTCAGGCTGGAGACATTTTTGGAGTATGCAGTTGCTTACAAACTGCCGATTCCTGTTCGAACCCTGCCAGAGGCAGCTGCTTATCTGCAGGTTTCGGATCAGGATCAAAGCTTGGCAGACTTTTTGGTTAAAGTGGACCGCTCGTTGGAAATTTCTAAGTATCCAGGAGTCTTGGAGCGCATGGCATTTGAGGCGGTTGAGGATTCCTATCGTCAGAATGTCCACTATCTAGAAATTCGCTTTGGTCCCTGGCTCCATGTGACAGAGGCAAGGCCGCTGGAAGGGGTGATTGAGGAAGTACTGCAGGGGATGGCGAGGGCGTGCAGGCTGTATCCGATTACCGCTCGCCTAATTGTCTGTGCTCTGCGGCAGCATGCTCCAGAAAAAAATCTGGCTTTAGTCACAGCTGCCGCTAAGTATCGGGACCACGGTGTCGTGGGGTTTGATATCGCCGGCGATGAAGCTGCCTATCCCGCAGATATCTTTGTCGAAGCCTTTAAGCTGGCGAAGGCAGCTGGACTTGGCATAACTGTCCATGCTGGGGAAGTAGGGGAAGGCAGCCGGGTGCTGGAAGCGATTAAGCTGTTGGGAGCAGATCGGATCGGGCATGGAATCCAGATCGCTGACCACCCTGCCCTAGTTGAGCAGGTAAAGGCAGCCGGCGTCACGCTGGAAGTGTGTCCAACCAGTAATGTCCATACCCGCAGTGTTCCCAATCTGGCTTCCCATCCAATTCGCCGTCTCTTTGACCAAGGCGTTCGGATCAGCCTTGGTGATGATGATCCCACCACTTCGGGCATCACTATTTCTTCCGAATACCAGCTGCTGAGGGAACGCTTTGCCTTTACTCCAGCTGAAATTGCCCAGGTTGTGCTGGCTGGTGCCCAAGCTGCGTTTCTGCCTCAGGATCAGAAAGAACACTTGGCAGCTGAGCTGAGACAGAAGCTTGACAGCTGGCTCCAGTCCGAGGCTTAGCTGCCTGCTGGCGGAAACACCACTGTAAAGGTGGTTCCGGAAGCATCAGACTCAACCGAGATTGAAGCGTTGTTGCGCCGAGCGAGGGTGCGGCAGATCGCTAATCCCAGACCTGAACCTCCGGATTTAGTAGTATAAAAAGGCTCCCAGATTTTATTTAAGATATCCCGTGGTATGCCTGGACCTTGATCGATTATCTTCAGCACAACTTTTTGCTGCAGAGAGGAGGTGGAGATCGTTAGAACAGAGCCCTTGCTTTTCATTGCTTCTAACCCATTAAGGGCAAGATTCAAGATTAGTTGGGTAATGTCGTTATGATTAACTAAAATTGGTGGACAGGGTTCAAGCTCATAGTTGATTTTCATCCGTTCGTGGGTGCTTTTAGCATCGAGCAGATACTGCATTTCTCGAATAATGTCTTCGAGGTAATATTCAGATTTTTCACAGCGCTGGATGTTGTTAATGGTGAGGTAATTCGTCATAATCGTATTGATACGATCCAGTTCTTTGATTAAGATATCAATTTTATCGTGAGCGAGCGGATTCTGGGATGATTTGGCAAGGTCTAATAGGGCGTGCATGGTGGTCATAGGGTTCTTAATTTCATGCACCAGACAAGCAGCAAATTGGTTGGACAGGTTAGAGCTGTTCAGCCGGATAAAATCGTCGAGGGAATTCCAATCATTTTCTGGAGAACCTGGGAGCAGGCCGGTATATATGGTGCTGCTTGGCGGCGGACCGTTGTGCTTGATTTGGTTTAAAAAAGTGCGGAACTGCAAAAAGCCCTGCACTTTCCAGATTAAAACTTCAGGTTCAAAGGGTTTAGCAAGGTAATCAATGCAGCCATCGCAGCCGTCAATGGCATGGATCGGCAGGAGATCGCTGTGGTAGAGCAGGATCATGGGAATATGTCGAGTTTGATTGCGGTTTTTAATAATTCGTGCAATTAATATGCCATCAAGGCCTAAAGTGTCTAAGTCAAAAATAATCAGCTCTACAGCGTTCTTCTGAATCAGCTGCAGTACCTCATAGCTGGAAGCGACTGGGACAAGCTGATGCTTCTGGCTGTTGAAACCTCCTAAAACCTGTAAGACATCTGGATCGGATGAACCAACTAAGATTCTGGTACTCGCAGTTGGCTCTAATTTGGGGGAAAGAGACCGCATAGTAATGCTCCTTTCGTTTAACTAGCCAATTCTGTCACTGTGCTAGAAGGAGTCTGCGGGAGTACCTGGTCGATATATTCGCGATTGTTTAGCCATAACTGTCTGAATTTTGTTTGTCACTAATACTTCTACATAATTGTATATATTCCTTTTTTTGCGGGTAGTGAATTTTTATAAGCTGACCTTGGCAAACAGCCAGATAAATTGTATCATCAAGAGGATGCTGGAATATTTAAACAAAGGACTGATTTAATGCAGGTGTTTCTTTACATACTGGGAAATAATGTGGTGCCGATCTTTACAGTAATCTTTCTTGGTTTTGCGCTAGGGAGGGCATTAAAGATCGATATTTTTACCCTCACGAAATTAAACTTTTATATTTACGTTCCGCTGTTTATGTTTGTAAATTTATACACGACCACGATTGACTTAACCTTGTTGAAAGCATTAATTTTTGGCTTTCTGTACCTGTTTGTAAATATGCTGGTCGGTCACTTAGCTGCGAGACTGAGAGGGTATGATCTGGGTATGACCAATGCCTTTAAAAATGCGGTCATGTTTTATAATTCCGGGAATATTGGAGTTCCCCTAATTGCACTGGTATTCAGCAGCCATCCATATATTATTGATGGACAAACCCCCTACTTGAATCTCGCCCTGACTACCCAGGTTATGATTTTGGTAGTGCAGAATATCACCACCAATACGATTGGATTCTTCAACGCAGGCAGGGCATATTTAGATTGGAAAGAATCCCTTAGGAAAATTATGCTGATGCCTACTGTATATGTGATTCCTGTGGCGTTAGTTTTAAAAGCGCTGCCCCTAGACCTTACCCAAGCGCCGTTTTGGCCTGGTTTAGAGTTTGTCAGCCAGGGTTTGATCTCCATCGCTCTGCTTACTTTAGGGGTTCAGCTCTCCCGGACCGCGTTTAATTTTAAAGATCGAGAGACATATTTGGCTGTGGCTGTGCGGCTAATAGGCGGACCGATTATTGCTTTTTTCTTGATCAAAGTGTTCGGTTTTACCGGAATTACAGCCCAGGCTTTAATGATCTCTTCCTCTGTTCCCACCGCAGTCAACTCGGCACTAATAGCGGTGGAGTTTGACAATTACCCGGATTTTGCATCCCAGGCAGTGATGATTTCCACACTTTTAAGTGCAGTTTCTTTGGTAATCGTAATTTACTCTGCCCGACTGCTGTTTCCGGTATTGAATTTTTATCCATAATCGGATAAAATAAAAAAATATTAGTTAGTGCTAGATCAGGAGGGATCAAGCATGGAAAGAAAGCTCCTCAGAATTTTAGAGCGCAACAGCCGGATTTCCATTGAACAGCTGGCGGCTATGCTGGAAATCTCGGAGCAGGAAGTAGTTGCACTTCTGGCAAAACTGGAGCAAGATCGGGTCATCCTTGGTTATCATACAGTAATTGATTGGGAAAAAACTCAACGCGAATTGGTGACTGCTTTAATTGAAGTGAAAGTTACACCGCAGCGGGGGTTAGGTTTTGATAAAATCGCTGAACGGATCTATCAGTATCCGGAGGTAACCAGTGTCTTCTTAATGTCCGGCGGTTTCGATCTGACGGTAATCATTGAAGGCAAAACCATGAAAGAAGTTGCGATGTTTGTGTCTCAGAAATTAGCACCAATGGAGGGAGTGCTCAGCTGCTCTACCCATTTTGTTTTGAAGAAATACAAGCAGGAAGGCTTTATTTTTGGACCTGAAGAAAAAGATCAACGGGCGGCGATCTGGCTATGAGAAAAACATGGGTTAACAGCCGTGTCCAGAGCTTGAAGCCTTCAGGGATCCGTAAATTTTTTGATATCGTCGCTCAGATGGACGATGTGGTTTCCCTTGGTGTCGGTGAACCGGATTTTCACACGCCTTGGCATGTGCGGGAAGAAGGTATTTATGCATTGGAAAAGGGGCTTACCACCTACACTTCCAATTCAGGCCTGCTTGAGCTGCGCCAAGAGGTAAGCCGCTATTTAGAGCAGCAGTATGGAATCTCCTATCGTCCGGAGGATCAGGTCCTAATTACAGTTGGGGCAAGTGAAGCAATTGATTTGGCGATGCGGGCGGTAATCGAACCCGGAGACGAGGTGCTGATTCCGGAACCGTCCTATGTTTCCTATGCTCCCTGTGTAATATTAGCCGGTGGGGTGCCGATTGCAGTACCAACTACCGAAGAGTCGGAGTTTCGGTTAACTGCAGCTAATCTGGAACAGAGTATTACCAGTAGATCCAAGATTTTAGTGCTGCCCTATCCGAATAATCCCACCGGGGCGATTATGGAATCTCAGGATTTAGCCGAGATTGCTAAAGTAATTGCTAAGCATGATCTATTAGTTATTTCTGATGAAATTTACAGCGAACTAACTTATGGAATTAAGCATGTTTCGATTGCATCAATACCGGGGATGTATGAGCGCACCCTGGTAATTAACGGTTTTTCCAAGGCATTTTCTATGACAGGGTGGCGGTTAGGTTATGTGGCAGGTGATCCTGAGTTGATTGCTGCCATGACTAAGATTCACCAATTTACGATTATGTGCACACCTACCATCAGCCAGTACGCTGCCATCGAAGCTCTGCGCAACGGACGGGAATCGGTGGAGGCGATGCGCAGCGAGTATGATTTAAGGCGCAAATTTGTGGTCCATGCTTTTCGTAAAATCGGCTTGGACTGTTTTGAACCAAAAGGCGCATTTTATGTGTTTCCTTCAATAAAATCATTGGGTATGAGCAGTGAAGAATTCTGCAACCGCCTCCTCAAAGAAGAAAGGGTTGCTGTAGTGCCAGGAACAGCATTCGGCAGCTGCGGCGAGGGGCATATCCGCTGTTCATATGCATATTCCCTGCGCAATCTCGAAGAGGCAATGGTTCGCATTGGCCGCTTTGTCCATAAGGTGCGGCAGGAGCAGTAAAGGTAATTGGGGTTTGGGAGGCTATTGGGAATGGGAGTAAAAGTTGCCAAGTTCGGCGGCACTTCATTAGCGTCAGCTGAAGCATTTAGAAAAGTAAAAGCTATTGTGCTAGCGGATTCCAGCCGCTGTTTTGTAGTCCCCTCGGCGCCAGGGAAGCGTGCGGCGGAGGATCAAAAGGTTACTGATCTGCTCTATCAGTGCCACGACCGCGTCATCCAGGGTTTAGATTTCGCTGACCTGTTTGCCCAAATTAGAAAGCGCTATCAAGATATCGTGACTGGTCTTGATTTAGATTTAGATATTAATAAGTACTTGGACCAGATTGAGCAGCAGCTGCCTAATCAGTCACAACCTGATTATGCTGCCAGCCGCGGTGAATACCTCAATGGAATTATTTTAGCGGCTTATTTAGGTTGGGAATTTGTTGATCCGACAGAGATTATCCGCTTTAACAGCCATGGGTTTTTAGATCTGCTCCAGACTGAGCAGCTGATTGCTGCGCGCTTAAGTCCAGAGCGTCCGGCGGTAATTCCCGGGTTTTTCGGCAGCATGCCTGATGGTTCAGTTAAGACTTTTCCCCGCGGCGGGTCTGATATTACCGGTGCTTTAATTGCCCGGGGGGTTAAGGCGGATCTGTACGAGAATTGGACTGATGTTTCCGGTTTTTATATGGCTGATCCGCGGATTGTTTCCGAACCAAAGCTGATTTCGATCATTACTTATCGGGAACTGCGGGAGCTGGCGTACAATGGGGCAAATGTGCTGCATGAAGCCGCTATTTATCCTGTCAGTCAAGTGGGTATTCCGATTAATATTCGGAATACCAATGATCCCCAAGCCCCAGGTACCATGATTGTGAAAGAAGTGAACGAACCAAGGGAATGCGGCGATATCATTGGGGTAGCAGGTCAGAAGGATTTTGTGGTGATCCAAATCGAAAAAGCGCTGATGAATTCGGAAATGGGTTTCGTCAGGCGGCTCCTTTCGATCCTTGAAGAACTGCACATCTCCTTTGCGCATATGCCTTCCGGGATCGATATGGTGTCCTTAGTGATCTTAAAAACCGAGCTCAACGGCAAATTGGAGCAGGTTTTAAGCCTTATTCAAGAACGCTTAGATCCGGATCGGGTTGAAGTGGTTGAGCAGATTGCCCTGATCGCCACGGTAGGGCAGGGGTTGGCCCGCCGATATGGAATTGCAGCCCGGTTGTTTAATGCTTTAGCAGAAGCGAAGATTAATGTGCGGATGATTGATCAGAACTCCGGCGGGATCAACTTAATTGTTGGGGTAGCCAATCAAGATTTTGAAAAAGCGGTTCGGGCTATCTACCAGGCGTTTGTCCGGTAACACCTTGGATGCTACTTAGTGTAAAGTTACTGTAGG